>JAEEGL017203520.1_pt1 | contig 14300 bp, 13 predicted proteins | sample 9134231 | NCBI WGS metagenome assembly JAEEGL01 (sample SAMN16246548, study PRJNA631951) | gut metagenome | biome: gut microbiome; feature: rumen; material: fiber-attached | host: Bos | place: Iran: Karaj | collected 2018-10 | reverse complement strand
GTTGCCGTCAACGCCGGTATACTTGATGTTTACTGTTATCGACATCTCTTTCTCTTTTATTGTGATAAACTCTTTCAACTTCTCGTTGAACATCTCCGCCTGCTCCATGTGGATGAAATGGCCACAATCTTTCAGCTCGGTATAGTCAAGCTGTGGGTAGAGAGCCCGCATCTTCTGCTCATTGTCGGGTTCCAGTCCGCTGTTCTGCGTGCAAATGACCATCACAGGAATGGAAAACTGGTCGTTTGGCCACCACTTCCTTTCCACGAGGTGTTGCATCGTGCTGGAAGCCACATATTGAGGCGTTTCGGGCATCACCGACATCGCATAGTCCGTCACCCATTGTGGTGTCTCCTTCCCAGCCAGTGACGAGACGAAACCTGTGATAATCTCACGGCAGTCAGGGCCGTCAAAGGAGTGCCCAAACTGTTCGACAGCCTCCACATACTCCGGTGTTTCCAAGCCATCGTAGAAGCAATAGACACCGTCGATATCCACCAAAGCGCCTCCGTGGGCGGTGGTCATCAGCGTATGACGGCACACGGGGGTTCCAAGGCTGTGGCCGACAAAGACTGCATCCGTGATCCCGTTGGCATTCAGCACACCATCGATGGCTCGGGCGAAGAAGTCGAAGGTGTAGTCTGTCACAGGTTTGTCGCTCTTTCCGTAGCCGGGCAGGTCGATGAACAGGAGTCGTACATCCTCGTCGCGGAAAGCCTCGAACTGCTTCTCCCAAGTGTTCATGTCGCACCCGAACCCATGGATAAAGCAAAGAGTCTTAACCTCCGTGTTGGCGGTTTTGTTCCATATCTTATAGTGTATCTTGACCCCATCGTCGATGGTGATAAACTCCGATTTGACATCGTCAAGCGTCTGTGGCTGGTGGCTACAACCGACCAACAGCATGGTGAGCAGCAATATAATAATGTTCCTGTTCATGTTATTTGTTTAAGAAATCTCCGTGTGTTGTATCGACAGAGGCATATCCTTCTGCGAGAGGTAGAACATGTAGAGGACGGCGGGCTTAGTGCCGCGGTTCTCACCGTGATGGACGGTGCCGACCATCTCGACCACAGCCTCGCCCTCGTGGACGACTTTCTCGGTGCCGTCCTGCGCCACGATGGTCAGCTCGCCCTGCGTGAGCACACCGAAGTTCATCACCTCGTGGTGATGCCAGCCCAGCTTGCAGCCTGCGGGGAATACATACTTCAAGCCCACCAGCTCGGGGCGCCCCTGAAGATAGTCGGGCAACTCCATGCTGTCCCAGCTCTGCGAGGTGCGGAAGAGCTCCATTGTCTCAACGTTTTCCATATCCGGGTTGTTATTCATGCTGCGGTGTTCTGTTTCTTATGGTAGCGGGCGTCGGCCGAAATGAAGAGGCCGACGATGGGGATGAAGAGGTAGATGTAGCCTTCGATGCACTCGATGGCGAGCATGGTGATGGCTTCGAAGACGACGAGGAAGCAGACGGCCGAGAGCAGGCAGCGGTGGAAGAGGTGGGTGCGCACGGTGTCGACCACCAGCTTCGCCAGCACCATCAGGAACACCGCCACGTGGTAGGCTATCATAATCCAGATGCCCGTGATAGGGGCTGTGTCGTCGGCGATGCCGGCGGCCGAGGCGCCGAGTAGCATCGTGACGATAATCCAGTTCCATTCACGCCACTGCTTCTCGCTGAGGTCCATGCGGTCGCTCTGGTGGGCGATGACATGCAGCAGCACGTTGAACATGCTGTAGGCTACATAGCTGAGCAGCGCCACGCCGACTATCGACCAGCCGAGGCCCACCACCTGGCGCTGGCAGAACCATCCGATGCATATCTCCTTGCGTCCGAGGTCGACATCCTCGAAGAGCGGCAGGTCGCCCGAGAAGCAATAGTAGTAGGTGGCGGCTACCGAAAGCCACCATAAGGAATAGAGTAGGGGGTAGAGGTTGCGGCGCTCTTTCTTGTTGATAATGAGGGTGACGATACGCATGGCCACCGCCAGCACCAGCAGCAGGATGGGAATGGCGATGGGGTGAAGCCCTAGCGGGTTGCTGTGATGCAGGTTGAGCAACTCGGGGATGTTGCTCATTGGGGCATTGGCGTTGATGTAATCTGAAAGCGTATTGAATATCATTAGAATATGTATGAATGTGTTATTGTGTGATTGATTGTGTGTTGTGTTGAACTATGCAGTAAGTTCATGCCCGCAAAGATACGAAAAAAAAGAAAAATATATTCCTGTTGACCAAAACCGATCTATAATTATTACATCCCATCGCGCGGCGGCCGAGCCAATAGGAACAAGTGTCAGACTACGATTGTTCTTCAATATTTCTTCAATATATGTTCAATATACCTTCAATTTCTATTGAAGAAATGCCGCAGTAAGAGTGAGGAAAAAACGTTGAAAAATCATTTTTTCGGCTTAGCAGACATGTATTTTCCAATTATTTTGTATCTTTGCATTTTGAACCAAAGGTTCGATATGCGATGAAGAATTGTGTCAAAATGTTGGTAATGTTGCTATTGGTTCCAGTGGTGAACTGTCTGACAGGGTGCAGCCCGTCGGCCGAGGAGATGCTTATCGGTCGGTGGAAGTTGGAGTGCGCCATCGAAAGGATGTCGGACGAGACCAACGGCGAGGTGAGATATGACACGCTGCAGGGCTACGACCAACAGGAGATGACGTTTATGGACGACGCCAACTGCATCGTGGTCGACCGCGGCGACACCACCTTATACCGATGGAGTCTCACGAGCGGCGACACCTTGGTGCTGTGGAACGAAAGGTGGGCCGAGGACTATACCATCAACCAACTCACCAAGCAGCGCCTGGTGTACAGCGACACGTACAGATACTACGACAGCACCTTGAACAAGCAATACAATTACAAATACAGGTTCGAATACAAAAAGTTATAACCCATGGATAAATATAACCGTCGCGGCGTTTCGGCCACCAAGGAGGATGTGCACAACGCTATCAAGAATATCGACAAGGGGCTCTACCCCAATGCTTTCTGCAAGATTATCCCCGACCTGCTGGGTGGCGACAAAGACTATTGCAACATCATGCATGCCGATGGCGCCGGTACCAAGAGCAGCCTCGCCTACATGTATTGGAAAGAGACCGGCGACCTGAGCGTCTGGAAGGGTATCGCGGTGGATGCCATCGTGATGAACACCGACGACCTGTTGTGTGTGGGTGCCCTCGACCATATCCTGCTCAGTTCCACCATTGGCCGCAACAAGCAGCTGGTGCCGGGCGAGGTCATCTCGGCCGTCATCAACGGTACCGAGGAGTTCTGCCAGACGATGCGCGACATGGGTATCGACATTGTGCTCACCGGCGGCGAGACGGCCGACGTGGGTGACCTGGTGCGCACCATCATCGTCGACAGCACGGTGACGGCCCGCATGCGTCGGGCCGACGTCGTCGACAACGCCCGTATCCAGGCAGGAAACGTGATTGTCGGCCTTGCCAGCTATGGCCAGGCTACCTATGAGACGTCCTACAACGGCGGCATGGGTTCGAACGGCCTCACTTCGGCCCGCCACGATGTCTTCTCGCATGTCTATGCCGAGAAGTACCCCATGTGCTACGACCACAACCTCCCGCAAGAGGTGGTATTCTGCGGCTCGAAGCTGCTCACCGACCCCACCGAGGTGCCAGGTGTCGACGCCGGCCATCTGGTGCTCTCGCCCACACGTACCTATGCGCCCATCATCCGTCGCGTGCTCGACGAATACCGTCCCAAGATCGACGGCATGATACATTGCTCCGGCGGCGCACAGACCAAGGTGTTGCACTTCATCGGCGGCCGTGGCCTGCATGTGGTCAAGGACAACCTCTTTGCTGTTCCGCCGCTCTTTAAGATGATTCATGACGAGAGCGGTACCGACTGGCAGGAGATGTACAAGGTGTTCAACATGGGTCACCGCATGGAACTCTATACCGACGAGGCTACCGCCCGCGGTATCATTGATATTGCCCGCTCGTTCAACGTCGACGCGCAGGTGATAGGTCGTGTCGAGGAGGCTCTGAAAGCCCAGGTGACGGTGAAGAGTGAGAACGGGCAGTACGAGTATTTTGGATAAGAGACCCGACTTTAAAGTCCTTAAAGATAATAAAGAATTATGGCTGAGACATCGTTAACAACCTATTTGAGCGACCGTAAGAAAGTGCGCCTGGAGTCGGGCGAGGCCGACAGCATCACGACCCGTAGTTTCAACGTGGTGATGTGCGGCGTGTTGGCGTGGGGCTTCCTGCTCAATGCCGCCATGGTGTACTTCCTGGGCGACATGATGATACAGGTGGCATCCCACCTCAAGTGGTGGATGTTGCTGCTGGCCTATATGGTGCCCACATTGGCGGGTGTGTTCATCGCCGTGAGGAGCACCAACGCCTTCATCAGCTTTTTGGGTTACAATCTGGTGGTGCTGCCTATAGGCCTGATGCTGGCCCTGATACTGCCATCGGTGCCTGTTGGCATCGTGACCAAGGCGATGGCCATCACGGCCATGGTGACCCTCACCATGCTGGTGTTGGCGGTGACGGTGCCGCAGTTCTTCCTGGGGTTGGGCCGCACGTTGCTGGTGGCGTTGCTAGTGGGCCTTGTAGCCGAAGTGGTGGCCACCTTCCTGCTGGGCTATCGTGGCATGCTGTTCGACTGGCTCTTCGTGATTCTCTTCTCGGGCTATATCGGCTACGATGTGTCGCGGTCGCAGGCTTTCCCCAAGACGCTCGACAACGCCGTCGACTCGGCCCTCGATATCTACCTCGATGTCGTCAACCTCTTTATCCGCTTGTTGAGCATTTTGAGCCGCAACAACTAAAATTTTTTTTTCGGCAGCGTGCAATAATGATGGAGAGGTTCCGTTATTAGGACTGTTTTGAAGCAGTAAGCGACAATAGCTCAGTTGGTAGAGCGGCGGCTTCCCAAGCCGCAGGTCGCGGGTTCGAGCCCCGTTTGTCGCTCTCAAACGTACATGATGAGCCGTCCCTGGGTCGGCTCTTTCGTTTTGTGATGTTCGGCTGTTCTTTTGCTGTTCTTTTGGAAAACCTAAAAGAACAGCAAAAGAACAGCCGAAGAACAGCTGAAGAACGGGCGGCCATGAAACAGTTGCTCCCCAGTTCAGAAAAAATATGTATCTTTGCATTTCACCCTATCATGTACGGGTGCGCGTTATGAATTAATATATAGTTTATTATGACAAATAAGACTGAAAAGAAAGACTGGAAAAAAGAAGTGGTATCCTACCTGCTGCTCATCTTGGGTAGTGCCTTGTTCGCCGTAGGCGACGTGATGTTTGTGAACCCCTACCATCTGGCTCCCGGTGGCGTGTATGGTTTGGCCAACGTCTTCAACGCCCTGTTTGGCTGGAAGATTTCGGTGGCCGGTATCTGTATGGATATCCCGCTGCTGATTATCGGCACCATCATCCTCGGACCCAAATTCGGTTTGAAGACCATCATCTCGGTCATACTGATTCCTGCCTTCACTTTTGTTCTGGAAACCACCTGGGGTTATGCGCCGCTCCTCCACGACGGAGCTTTCATGGATGCCCCTGCCCATACCGCCCTCTCCTTCATGGATGGTGATGTGCAGCGTTGGTTCCTGCCCGACATGTTCCTCAACACTGTGGTGGCGGGTCTGATCTATGGTGCCGCCATCGGTGTCATTTTCCGTGCCGGTGCCACCAGCGGCGGTTCCGACATCATCTCGATGATTATCCACAAGTACACCAAGATAAGTCTTGGCACCCTGGTGCTCATCGTGGATAGCCTCATCTCGCTGACCACCCTTATCATCGGCGACATCCGTCTGCCTATCTACTCCATCCTCCTCATCTATATCGAGAGCAAGATTATCGACCTGGTGGTCGACGGTATGAAGAGCTACAAGACCATGTTTATCATCACCGACGAGTTGGATGCGGTGCGCGACTATATCCTCAACGACCTGGAGCGCGGCGGCACCCTGCTTGTGGGCACCGGCCTTTATCAGGGCAACGAGCGCAAGATGATCTATGTCACCCTCGACCGTGCCGATATGGTGAAACTCAAGAGCAACCTGCACCGCCTCGACCCCAAAGCCTTTGTGAATATCATGGAGAGCTCCGAAATCCTTGGCTTCGGATTCAAGGCCTTGCCGAAAGAGTAATTGGAGCGTTTACACAATAATAATCAGGAAATAGCGTTAGAAAAGGCATGAAGGTTCTCCAACTCTGCAACAAACCTCCCTATCCTCCAGTCGACGGCGGCACCTTGGCGATGAACGGCATCACCCAGGGGCTGCTGCGGGCGGGGTGTGAGGTGCGTGTGTTGACGGTGGAGACCGACAAGCATCCGGCCCGCGTGGAGCAGTTGCCCGCCGACTACCGACGGCAGACCTCCTTCGAGTCGGTGTATATCGACCTTTCGGTCCGGGCCCTTCCGGCGGCTTTCGCTATGCTTTGCGGCGAGTCCTACCATGTGAAGCGTTATGTCAGCCAGGCTTTTGCGCAGAAGCTGACAGCTATCCTGCAGCAGGAAGAGTTCGACGTGGTGCATGTCGAGAGTATCTTCCTCACGCCCTACGTGCCCCTCATCCGCAAATACTCGCAGGCCAAGGTAATCCTTCGCGCCCATAACGTGGAGCACCTCATCTGGAAGCATGTGGCGCAAAGCACGCGCAACTACTTTAAGCGTTGGTACCTCAAGCATTTGTCGCTCACCCTTCGTGCCTACGAGATGGAACACCTGCAGAACTACGACGGCATCGTGTGCATCACACAGGGCGATGCCGAATACTTCCGCGCCAATGGTTGCCGTCGCCCCATCACCGCCATCCCCTTCGGCGTGGAGTGTGGCGGGCAGAGCACGGAGAGCGGCGAGGTTGAGGTGGATCCCTGCTCCTTGTTCCACATTGGAGCGATGGACTGGATGCCCAATCAGGAGAGCATCCAGTGGCTGCTTGACAGGGTATGGCCGGTAGTGCACCATGAGGTGCCGCAAGCCCATCTGTATCTGGCCGGGCGCAAGATGCCTTCGACGCTGATACAGAAGCAGATCGATGGTGTTACCATCGTTGGAGAGGTGCCCGATGCCAGTCAGTTCATTGCAAGCAAGCAGATCAACGTGGTGCCACTGCTGAGCGGCAGCGGTATCAGGGTGAAGATTATCGAGGCGATGTCGATGGGCAAGGCCGTGGTCACCACCACGGTGGGTGCCCGTGGCATCGATTATACCGACGGAGAGGACCTTCTTATCGCCAACACCCCCGACGAATTTGCCGCCTGCATCAAGCGACTGATTGACGCTCCCGACTACTGCCAACGTGTGGGACAAGCTGCCGCACGCCTGGTGAGGGAGCGCTATGATGTGGGTCGACTCACAGAACAATTGTTACAATTCTATAAAGAAAGGATAGACCAATGAAGCGTATTAAGCAATGGCTCGTGCTGGCTGCCCTGCTCCTTGTCTCGGGCACGACGATGGCACAGTTCACTATCCCCGGCACCGCCGTCTCGTTCAAGCTCGACAATACCGAGTGGCGTTACCTGCGCACCTTCACCGAGAAGGCCGGAATCAACGTGTACTATTACTGCTATGTCGGCGAGGTGATTACCGACGCCGAAGGCGACACGGTGCTTCCGTTAATGCGTATCTACGTGCGCGACAACTATCAGGGCGACGTGTATGAACTCGCCTACGAACGCTACGAGCAGCAGCCCTACCAGTCGCTGCGCGAGTGGACCAAGGGAGAAGGACTCCCCAGGAGCGGTGGTTTGGGCCATGAGGCCATGTACACCAATCCTACCGACCATCAAGACTATCACTTCCTGATGACATACTTCAAGGATCACCGCACGATTGTCGAGTTTCGCCTCGAGACCACGCGCGACACCTATGAAGAGATGGAGGTCAAGTTTAAGAAAATACTGAACAGTATCAAGTAACTATGTCGCGACGGCTCATCCTGATGATGACGCTCTGCCTGCTTGCCGTCGGCGTGCAGGCGCAGACCCCTGACGAAAGCCACGATGCCCGCTTCGTCCGACTGAGCCGTGCCTATGCCCGCAACCCGCGGGGAGTGGAGAATGCATACCAGCTCTCGCTCTTCTACTTCGACAACTCCAACCCTCTGCGCAACCTGCCTTTGGCGATGCGCTACGTGGCTATTGCTGAAGACCAGCATGTGGACCTCCTGCAGCGCAACAGGGTCAGTGACCTCGTCAAGCTGCAGCGCAACGGCATCACCCTTTCCTCCATCCGCGACCTCCGCAAGGCCATCGCCGATGCCGCTGCCGAGTCGGTCAAACTGCGTTCCGACCTCACGATGGCTGAAATCGATTCCTATCTTGAGACCTTCGGAGAGAACGAGGAGCTTGCCAAGCTTTTGCGCTCGCGCCGTTACAAACTGATATTCGCTGATGTGCTGGCGCACGGCAATGCTGATGCTTGCTACGACTTTATCACCACCTATTCAGGTACGTCCGAAGCCGACCAACTCGACGAGCGTTTGGGTCGAATGATGGCAGCGGTCATGGATACCCTGCCGACCCAAGCCGCTGTCGACCAGCTGGTAAGCCGTTATCCGCAAAGCACTTCGGTGGCTCGTGTCGCTGCTCGTTGCAAGGCGCGGCTGGCTTTTGCCGAAGCCGACGACCTGGGCTCGATCGAGGCCTACAATGCCTTCCTCGCCCAATACCCTGCCAGCGACGAAAGCGAGGTGGCACGTGAACGCGCCGACCATCTGCTCGAACTCGACCTTGCCAAGCGACAGACGGCTATGGAGCTGGCCCATTTCGCCGACTCGAATGCCGACCAGTCGATATCAGAACAGGCGTTGGCACGCCTGCGTCACCTCATCTATGCCACCCATGACGCCGCTGCCGCGCAGTACTATGTCGACCATTTCAAGCTCGATGCCTTCTACAGCGAGGTATATAGCCGCTATTATTCGTGGCATGCTGTCGAAGGTAACGGAGCCCCTCTTGAGCGTTTCGCCGCCTTCAACCCCAGCTTCCCCTATCCCCGTGCCATCGAAGACGACTTGGAGAAGGCCACCGAGATTGACGCGGTGCCGCTGATGGGTCGTTTCCGCGAGACCGACTACGACCGCTATGCCTCCTATATACGCCACTTGATGGGCAAAGCCATTGCTATCGTGCCCCTGCAGCGCATGTTGCAAGGCTTGGTGGAAGAAGACCGTTTCGAGGATGCCGTCTTCCGTGCCGAGCAGTTTGAGATATGCTTCGACAACCAGTGGCAGTACCAGTATGACGAACTTCGCCGTCTGCTGCAGACCCCTACGCCGGGCTATAATCCTACCCTCGAACTACAGGATTCGGGCCAAGTGCTCAATCCCGTGCACAACGCCGCCGACGGTAAGCTCTACTTCGGTGACGGACAGCGCATATACAGTGCCGTAAGGAAAGGCGCAAGCTGGGTGGTAGCCGATACCATCCGCTTTGTGGGTGCCGGCGACGCCCCGTTGACTCTCTTCGGTTTCTTTGCAGGAGGCCACCGGATGCTGCTGGGTTCCGCAGGGGATATCTGGATTGCCGAACCCGACGGCGACGAGTGGCGTATCACCGACATACCGCCTTATCCGGTCAATACCGACTATGTCGAGACCGATGCTTACATGCTGCCCGACGGCAGTGGCTTGTTGCTGGCTTCCGACCGTCCCGGAGGACTCAACCTGCAGCCTTCGGGAGCCTATTTCCACGGCGACACCGCCCTTGCCTCCGACCTTTGGTTTATCCCCCGAACGGGTCACCACTGGGGTACACCCATCAACCTCGGATTGAAGGTGAATACCATCTACAGCGAACGCTATCCGGTCTTGAGCCGCAACCTGCGCACCCTCTATTTCGTCAGCGACGGTCATACGGGACTTGGCTACGGCGACATCTACATGGTGGAGCGTGACGACCCTTCGGATTGGACATCGTGGAGCGTCCCGCAGAATCTGGGTCGTGAGGTCAACGGGGGCTGGCGCGAAAACACGCTCAGCCTCAGTCCTGACGAGCGACGCCTCTACTTTGCCTCCAACCGCAGTGGCCGCTTTGCCGCCTATAGTGTTGCCACCACGCACAATACCGCCGGAGCCAACCGCACCTATACTCTCAACGTGGGCGACTCGCGTCAGAGCCTCTTGCGGTTGCAGCTGGCCGACCTTGAGAGTCAGACCGTCACACAGCAGATCGACTACCTGGGCGACACCGGAGCGTTGAGCCTCACGATGCGCCACGACCGCCGATATGCCTTGCTGGCCGATGCGGGTAACAGCTTTGTGACCGCCACCGTCGTCGACCCCGAGTTGATGGATGTCTACCGCTTGCCGGCCTATACCTATGCCGACCTTGTGGCCATGGACCGCCCGTTGCCCCTGCCGGTGGTTGAATTCGCCGACGACGAGAACGGTGAAGTTGCCCTGCTGCCGGTAGCGCAGATGCAGCTCGACCAGCTGGCCCGCTTCCTGAGGGCGCATACAGGTGCTGTCGTCGAACTGGTTGTCGATGTGGCTGGCTCGGATGCACGCCGCTGCTACAACCTCGCCATGCGCCGCGGCGAAGCGGTGCGCAACTTCCTTGCCTCGCGTGGTGTGCCGGCAGGCAACCTTCTCCTTTCGCCCTATGGCAACGCCCGCACCGGCCTCGCCGGTCGTTCGGGTGTGGCAATCCGTTTCCGTGAGCGGGAGAAAAGACAGTAGAAACAAGAAAACAGTATTGAGACAGTGTAGTGAAGGAGTAAAGCAGAATAGTAGATAAACGAATTTAAGACCCATGGAACAACATCGCACCCTGACCGTCGACGGCCGCACGGTACACTACCGCGACGAAGGCCGCAATAACAAGCCTACACTCGTGCTGCTGCACGGTTTCTTGCAGAATCTCGATGTGTGGAGCTCCTACGTGCTCAGTTACATGAACCAGATCCGAGTCATCACCGTCGACCTGCCCGGCCACGGCCTGACCGACAGCTTCTGCGACGTGCATACCACCGACTTCATGGCCGGCGTGGTCAAGGAGGTCCTCAATGCCTGCGGTGTGGATCAGTGTGTCGTCGTGGGCCACTCCATGGGAGGCTACGTGGCACTGGCGTTCGCCGACCGCTACCCCTACACGGTGCGGGGCCTGGGCCTGATCAACTCGCATGCGATGGCCGATAGCGCCGAGCAGCGCGAGCGGCGCGAAGCCGTCTGCGCTCAGGTGCAGGACAATGCAGCATCGTATATTGTGGGGTTTGTCCCTGCTTTGTTCGACGACAGCCGACGTCCGGCCATGGCCGCCGATATCAACGATTTGCAGGCGCAGTGCCTCCGCACCACTCCGGCCAGCATCGTTGCCGCACAACGCGGTATGGCCCAGCGTCCTTCGCGCATCGGCCTGCTACAGCAGCTCGATGTTCCCGTCTACTTTATTTATGGCAAGAACGACCCGCGGATTCCTATCGAGCTTGCCGTCACCCAAACACTTCTGCCACGCCGCGCCGAGGCTCTGTTGCTGAGCGATGTGGCCCACATGGCCTTCCTCGAGGAGCGCGACTATATCAAGCCCCGTCTGCTCAATTTCGTGCTGGGCTGCTACTAGAGAATAGTCTCTAGGTGGCGTAAATTACGTCTGATTTACAACAATTTAATTGCTGTTCTTTTGCTGTTCTTTTAGAAATCTTAAAAGAACAGCAAAAGAACAGTAAAAGAAATGCAATAGAAATGCCGTTGTCAGGACGGCGCTTTTTTTGTGTCTGAAAAAAACGTGGTTGCACTGTGATAGTGAGTCTATAGTCACTATTTTTTTTACAGAATTAACATTTAATTGAATTTTTTTATTTATCTTTGCACCCGATTTTGGTTTATCGACAAAGTGTCTAACTTATATAAATAAAACATTATGACTACATTATTGATTGCATTGCAGGCAGTGGCCAACATGTCGTCGGCCTATCTCGGTGCCGCCATCGGTGCCGGCTTGGCTACGTTGGGTGCTGGTCTCGGTATCGGTAAGATTGGCGGCAGCGCCATGGAAGGCATTGCCCGTCAGCCCGAAGCGGGTGGCGACATCCGCACCTCGATGATCATTGCCGCCGCCCTCGTCGAGGGTGTCGCCCTGCTCAGCGTTGTGCTTTGCCTGCTGGTTGTCTTCACCAAATAGTGTGAGGCGACGAAACCAACTCTGGGGGTAGCGATTGGCTGCCCCCTTTTGAAACGAAGAAACAGTTACTATGAATAATCCCCTGATCAACCCCGGCTTGGGCACTTTCGTCTGGATGCTTGTCTCGTTCGGCATCTTGGCGTTCATCCTCATCAAGTTTGGATGGCCCATGCTGCTCAAGTCGCTCCACCAGCGCGAAGAGGCCATCGCCGCCTCGCTGGGCGAGGCCGCCAAGGCTCGCGAGGAGATGAAGACCCTCGTGGCACACAACGAGGAACTGCTGCGCCAGGCCAAGATGGAGCGCGACGAGATGCTGCGCAACGCCCGTGCCGCCAGTGACGAAATTGTCGAGAAAGCCCGTGCCAAGGCCTCGGCCGAAGCCGACCGTATCGTCGAGACCGCTCGCGAAAACATCAACTATGAGAAGCTCAAGGCCATGACCGAGCTCAAAAACCAGATCGCCAACCTCAGCATCGAGATTGCCGAGAAGCTGATTCGTGCCGAGCTGGAAGACAAGAACAAGGCCGACGCCCTCATCCAGAAAGAACTTGAACGCGTACATCTGAACTAATATCCGATGAACAGCTACCGCATCAACACAGGCTATGCCAAGGCCCTCTTCATGCTGGCCACCGAGCGCGGCGTCGCCGACCGGGTGGCCGACGACATGAGGTTGGTGGGCCAGGTGGTGTCTGAGAACCGCGAGCTGGGTGTCGTCTTTGCCAACCCCACCGTGCGTCACGACCGCAAAAGCGCTATTGTCGAAGCCCTCATGTCCGGTCATGTCAGCGACGAAACCATGGCATTCCTCCGTTTCGTGGTGAAGAAGAACCGCTCGGTCAACCTGCGTGGCATCAGCGAAGCCTACCTCGACCTTTACCGTAAGGCGCAGGGCATCGTGCTGGCCGACCTCGTCACCCATCGCGAGACCGACGAGGAGGCCTGTCGCCTGGTGAGCGCCCTCATCCACGACTATACCGGCAAGGAGGTGGAGCTGCGCACCGCCACCGACCCCAACATGCTGGGCGGCTTCAAGATGGAGTTCGACCACAACATGTACGACGCCCGCCTGCGCACCAAGATAAGAAAACTCCGCAAGGAGTTTGCCAAGAACGAATACGAAAGCAAACTGTAATACAATTATGTCTGATATCAAGCCTGCCGAAGTATCGGCAATACTGAAGAAGCAATTGGCCGACGTGAACCTCGACGTCGAGCTCGAAGAGGTAGGCACCGTCCTGACCGTGGGCGACGGCATTGCCCGCGTCTATGGCCTCAACAACGCCCAGAGCGGCGAGCTCGTCGAGTTCGACAGCGGCGACCAAGGTATCGTCCAGAACCTCGAGGAGGACAATGTGGGTGTGGTGATGCTGGGTGAGATGACCACCGTCAACGAAGGCGACACCGTGAAACGTACCCGTCGCATCGCCTCGTTGCCTGTGGGTGAGGGCCTCCTGGGCCGTGTAATCAACACCATCGGCCAGCCTATCGACGGCAAGGGCCCCATCGAGGGCGAGCTGTTCGACATGCCCATCGAGCGTAAGGCCCCCGGCGTCATCTACCGTCAGCCGGTGGAACAGCCCTTGCAGACCGGCATCAAGGCCATCGACTCGATGATTCCCATCGGACGTGGCCAGCGCGAACTTATCATCGGTGACCGCCAGACCGGTAAGACAGCCATTGCTATCGACACCATCATCAACCAGAAGAACAACTACGAAGCCGGCGACCCCGTCTACTGCATCTATGTGGCTTGTGGCCAGAAGGGTTCCACGGTGGCCAACCTCGTGAAGAACCTCGAGGAAAAGGGCGCCATGAAATACACCATCGTCGTGGCCGCCACCGCCTCCGACCCGGCCGCCATGCAGTTCTATGCCCCCTTTGCTGGCGCCGCCATCGGTGAGTATTTCCGCGACACGGGCCGCAATGCCCTGGTCATCTACGACGACCTCTCGAAGCAGGCCGTGGCCTACCGCGAGGTTTCGCTGCTGCTCCGTCGCCCGCCGGGACGTGAGGCTTATCCTGGCGACGTGTTCTACCTGCACAGCCGTCTGCTGGAACGTGCCGCCCGCATCATCCAGAACGACCAGATTGCCGCCCAGATGAACGACCTGCCCGCTTCGCTGAAGGGGCGCGTCAAAGGCGGTGGCTCGCTGACGGCTTTGCCTAT
>JAEEGL017071883.1_pt1 | contig 14300 bp, 11 predicted proteins | sample 9134231 | NCBI WGS metagenome assembly JAEEGL01 (sample SAMN16246548, study PRJNA631951) | gut metagenome | biome: gut microbiome; feature: rumen; material: fiber-attached | host: Bos | place: Iran: Karaj | collected 2018-10 | reverse complement strand
GAGGTCATGGGGAAACGGACGCCCACCAGCTTCAGCACATCGCCCACGTAAGCCGCCATGCGAATCATCCAGAACGGAACGCGCCTGACGGTGCGCCCCATAGCACGCCCAATCTCGTTCGCCCACTCCTCGATGAAGATGGGAGGCTCATCGCCCAGATAGAACACCTTGTTCTTCAAGTCGGTGGTGGGATTCATCAGGATGGAGTCTATCTGATAGACGGCATTCTCAATGTAGCCATAGGTCTTCGTACACGACCGATGACCGATATGAACATACCGGCCTGCTCCCACGATATCGAAGAAATTGCGATAAGGCACATCGAACCAAGGGCCCCACATGGATGTAGGCCGCAAGATGGCCCAGTCGCACGATGGCTTGTTCTGCCAAGTCAACTGCTCGGAGATGACCTTGCTCTCGCCGTAGAACGTGGTGGGCGCATAGTCATACTGGTCCTTCGGCATGTAGCCGGTATGGCATACGAGCATGGACGAGGTGATGAGAATCTTCTTCAGTCCTTTCAGCTGAGAAGATACCTGCAGGACGTTTTCAACTCCCGTGGTATTCGCCTGATAGTCTTCAACGCTCTTTCCGTCCAGATCAGTACGGGCTGCCAGATGCACGATATAGTCAGGCTCGAAGTCCAGTACGACCTCGCTGAGAGCAGCCTTATCAGTGATGTCGCATTGCGTCCAGATGCTTGTCATCTCGACCTGTTTGGGGGCTTTGACATCGACGTTCTTCACGTTCCATCCCTTCCTGACGTAGTAGTCGGTCAGGTTGGTGCCTATAAATCCCGATCCTCCTGTGATAAGTATTTTCATAGCTGCAAAATTAGCAATTTTATGGCAAACAACCAAGAAAAAGCGGGATTTTCTTCGGATTTGCTGTCGGCGGCATCAGTGGGAACTGCTATCGATCAAACGGCGGACGGCATCGAATAGTGCCCCAGGTTGGTTGGTTTCGATGCGTATAGAGTCTTTGCACCCGGCATTGATGCCAGCTTGCACGTCGCGCATGTCATCGCCTATGATGTATGAATCTGCAAGGCTGATGTTCATTTCAGCAGCTGCCTGTAGCAACAATCCTGCCTTCGGCTTTCGGCAGTCGCAGTCGAATTTGTATTCCGGTCTTTCGCCTTCAAAGCCCTTGTCGGGATGATGCGGACAGACGTAGATGGCATCGACGAATGCTCCCTCACGTCCTAGTTCCGTCTCTAGCTTGTGGTGGATGGTTTGCAGCTGCTCCCATGAGCATTCGCCGCGGGCAATGACAGGCTGATTGGTGATGACGACGGCCAGGAAATTCGAAGCGTTGATGGCCCTGACAGCCTCTGCTGCTCCTTCAAGCAGTTCAAGCTGCTCGGGGGTAGTGAGGAATCCTACGTAGCGGTTGAGGGTACCGTCGCGGTCGAGGAATATGGCTCGTTGCTTCTGTCTGAGGTTGCGGGCTGTCACTTTCCCTGAGGCAATGTCGCGCTCCACTTCATGTAGTCGGTCGGGCGTGCCCATGTCCTTGATATATTCGGAGGTGTCGTAAGCAAAGATACGCCCGCTGGCTAGGCTTGGCTTCAGCACGTCGCGGTCAAGGTCGATCTTTCCTGGTTGCTCAGGGTGTCGGGGAACCAAATGCTCGCGCACTGCTCTCAGTAGGCGAGGTGAGATAATCTCTATGCCTGCGTTGACGCGGTTCTTGTAGTAGAGGCGCTCGTCTTCCTTGTTGAGCCATCCGGTGACGCGATGTGTCTCCTCGGGTAATCCGCCACTCTGCACTGGAGGAAGTGTCTCGGTGATAAGTAGCGAACTGTCGTAAGGATGTCCGTTAGGGTGAGCCATGAGGCTGGCCCAGGCATCGTGTTCACGATGAAAGCGCAGGAAGCGGTTAAAATCGACATCTACAATGATGTCGCCGCACATGAGCAGTAAGTCGTCGTCGCCCTCCATCAGTTCGGGCATGCAGAACAACGCCCCTGCTGTTCCCAGCGGGCTGGTCTCTTCGAAGTAGCTGATGGTCACGCCCAGCTGCTTGCCGTCGCCGAAATAGTCGCTGATGACGTGCCCCAAATGGCCTGTCACCAGCGTGATATCTGTCAGTCCGCAGCTGCGCAGATTCTCTATCTGCCATTCCAGTATGGGTTTCCCGCAAACCTTGATCATCGGCTTGGGGATGTCGCTGGCTACTGATGCGATGCGGGTGCCTTTGCCTCCCGCCATGATTACTGTCTTCATCCGAAAAACCTTTCTTCAAGCATGAGACACAGGCAGTGGTAAACAGGGAGATGCAACTCCTGAATCTTATAGGTTTCGGTCTCAGGCACTTGGATGCACACATCGGCCAGCCGCGACAGCCTGCTCTCGCGCTGTCCAGTCAGTCCGAGCACCTTCAGCCCCCGGGCCTTGGCGGTCATGGCGGCATAGATGACGTTCATACTGTTGCCGCTGGTGGATATTCCGAGGAACACATCGCCGGGCTTGCCGTAGCCATTCACTTGCTGCGCAAACACCAGCACACTCTCAGAGTCGTTCATGAATGCCGTCGACAGCGCACTATGGCCTGTCAGGGCAATGGCCGGGAGTGCTCCCTGCAGGTTGTTGGCCAGATAGTCGCCCATGTCAGGATCGATGGCTTTCATGGCGTCAGCCTGTCCGGCGTATATCTTGCGCTTCAGCTTGAACTCCTTCATCAGCTCGCCCACGATATGCTCAGAGTCGGATGCTGATCCTCCATTGCCGCATACCAGCAGCTTGCGTCCCTGAGCATAAGCCTGCTCAAGCGTTTCGTAGGCCTTCAGAATATCTTCTGCGCAAGGGCTCAACTTCGGATAACGTTCGGTCAAAAGGTCTATCTGCTTCATCTTTTCGCTTAGTATTTCATTTTGTTTACATCGTCAGTAGGATAAATCTTCCATCCGTGGGCACCGCCGTCTGTGAAGTTGAAAGGCATGACAAAGCCATTCAGCTTTTTCAGCGCCTCGATGACGGCCTTCTTCTTAGTGGGTTCAACCATGAACATGCAGAACCCACCTCCACCAGCACCACTCACCTTGCCAGCAATGGCACCCGCTGTCATGGCCGTACTGAAGGCTTCTTCGATGACGGGATTGGTGATGGCATCAGCCATCTGTTTCTTGTCCTCCCATGCCTGTCCCAGAATCTTAGCAAAGGTCTGCATGTCGCCTTTCAGCAGCGCGAGCTTCATGTCGATGGCACTCTGCTTGATGCGGTGCATTGCTGCCACGCTTTTGTTCTCGCCCTTCGAAGTGTTGGCTTTCTGTTGGTCGATGATGGCAGCTGACGAGCGGCTGCGTCCGGTGAAATAGAGCAGCAGTGAGGCTTCAAGCTCGTCCACTATCCATCGTTTTATCTTCAGCGGATTGACGATGACCATGTCGTTCTCCAAGAACTCCATGTAGTTGAACCCTCCAAATGCTGCCGCATACTGGTCCTGCTTGCCGCCGCTGAGCTGCAGGTCTTTACGCTCCACCTCGTATGCCATCCGCGCTATTTCGTAGTCGCCGAGAGGCAGGCTGAGCCATTCCACGAAAGCCTTGATGATACCTACCACCATCGTAGAGCTTGTTCCCAGTCCGCTGCCGGCTGGCGCATCGTTGTAGGTAGTTATCTTAAACGGTCTGGGCTCTACGTCAAAGTCGCGCATCACGCGATTGTAAACTCCCTTGATGAGCGATGCCTCTCCGTCGATTGCGAGTTCGCGGCTCAGCGGATATGTCTTGTGGCAATCGGCATCGTAGCTGTCAATCTCGATGCCGCCGCTGTTCCTCTCCTCTATTGTGGTGTAGGTATAGAGATTGATCGTGGCGTTGAGAACGAGTCCTCCGTACATGTCGCTGTAGGGAGAGACATCCGAGCCTCCTCCTGCCAGTCCCAATCGTAGTGGTGCCTTACTTCTGATAATCATAGCTATTCAATTATTATCTTTGTTTGTGGTATTCGTCAACTATTTTTTTCGCAGTGGCATTCCATGAGACGTCGCCCGTGGCGTATGCCTCGCGAATTTCTCTTGAGAAGGTGCTGACACGTTCCGGATTCTTCCAGAGAGAGACGATGCTGTCTGCCAGGGCATCGACGTTCTTCTCAGGAATCAGTAGTCCGTAATGACCGTCTTTTACCATCTCTGGCAGGCCTCCGACATTGGTTGCAATGACGGGCTTGCTGAATGCAAATGCTGACATGATGACACCGCTCTGTGTGGCATCAGTATAGGGGCATATCATGAACGCGCTGTTGTAGATCAGTTCAACGAGTTCGTTGTCGGGAATGAACCTATTGCGAAATTCGATGTAGTCGAGATGCTGGCATTCGCTGATGTCGAAGTGGAAACAGCCTGCGCCTGCTACTATCAGCTTGCAGTCAGGGCATTGCTGGTGGACTTGCTTCATGGCGGGCAGCAGATAGTCGAGGCCCTTGTATTGGGAAATCTTGCCGGCGAAGAGAATGTAGTCGAGCGAAGGCTGCTCTTCACCGCTGAGCAATGTCTGAAGATAGGTGCAGCAGCTCAGGCGGCTGTTGATGACCCGCTGTGGGGCAATCTTGTAGTAGTCGATGAAATCTTGTCGCTGTTTCTCGTTTAGGATGATCAGCTTCGGGATGAGTGCGAATGCCGCTTTTCTCCTCAGCCGGACGATAAAGGTGTCGAGTCCGGAGTGGGGGAACGGGTCATGAATGGTGAGAATCATCTTCCGGCGCAAGAAGTAGATGATGAATTCGTAGATGTTGGGAGGCCATACGAGATGGATGACATTGAAGTGACGGCGGACAAGAAACAGCAACAGCAGGAAATAGGTCCAAAAGGACTTTAGTTGCCAAAGCCGGCCGCAGGTGTTCACGACATAGAACTTGTCGGTGTCGATGAACCCGCTGAGTCGTCTGAATTCGGGATAGGCTTCAGTAGCCTTGAAGATGCCAGTATGGGGATAGATTGACGGTATGTTGAATGCCGGTCCCTTCAGGAAACGGGGATTGACCTCCAGCAGGTAAGTGATGTCGGCCATCTGCTGCGCTTCGTGCAGGAAGGGCAGGTCGGTGTCGCTGATTTGTATCTTGCCTAAATATGCTATTTTCACGGGGCGTATCTTTTAGATGATGTTTTCTTCGTGCAGGATAGTGCGTAGCTTCTCGGTGCCAGCCTCAAGAGAGAAGGTGTCCTTATAGGTCTGATATACATCGGCGGGCGATATGCTCGTGGCGATCATGGCTGAAAGGGCTTCAGCAAATGATGCCTTATCATGGTAGCAGAACATACCATTGGTGCGCAGGATGTGCTCGTAGCCCGCAGTAGAAACTTCGTGACAGATGACCGGAAGACCGTTGCGCAAAGCGTCCATCACACGCAGCTTCATGCCACTCCCTGCGTTAATGGGGCAGATGTAGTAGTCGGCCTGCTCTACCATACTGTTGATGTCATCGGGATTAGGAATCACCGTGACGTTGCGATACTTATGGCATTCGTCGATGAGTTTCTGTTGGGGATTTCTACCGGCAATGGTGAGACGGGCATCGGGTACGATGTCGAGAACGGAGGACCAGTAAGTCTGGAGAAACTCCATGATCGGCATCAGGGACTGCAAGAAGGCCAACGAACCAGTGATGATGAAGTGATGACCTTTCGGACGGGGATTGAACACCTTGTCAGGAATTGGCTTGTACTCGTGGGTTCCCCAGCAGTGGACATGCAGGTTGGAGTCCTTGAACCAAGAACGGAATTCGGCGGCGTCTTGCTCGGTCAAGGTAAGGTTGACGCTGCTAGCCTGGAGACAGTCGCGTTCGGCCTTTTTGCCAAACCTGACGTAAGGCTCACGAAACAATATGGAGTACATCCTTGCATTGTCGCGCAGATAGTCGCGCTCTACGTTGTGGTGGATGGTGATAACCTGTGCACCTGTCGCCTGGATGGCATCGATCATCGCTGAGGCAATGAAGCTATGGTCAATGACTATAACGTCGTAGCTGTGCGTGGAGAGGTGTCGCCTGGTAAATGCCGACAGCGGACTGACTACTCCGCGATACATGTCAATTCCCTTGCGGATGCGAGACCTGCTGTCATGACAGGGGAAGAGCTTGTAGCGGGCGGGGACATAGAGCGAAATGTCGTCAATCTCAGGGAAAATGAGCGAGCAGTCGTCAAACAACCGCGAGAAACAGTTCACATTAGCTTTCGAACAGTTAGCTCCGCCATTGTTTTCATTAAGTCGGTGACGTGTTATGAAGAGTAGTCGTTTGTTCATAAGGCCGTTTCTTTTTATGCAAAGAGATGATACAACGAACTTAGATACCACCGTATGAAGGTGGATGGCGGGAAGTGGAGCGGCTTCAGCTGGCGGTAATACCATCGCAGTCGTAGTGGGTTGCCTCTAACTCCGTCGATGATGTCTTTACCGAAGGATTTTGTGTAGTAGATGCGGCGTGGTGCTTCGATGGTTTCGAGATACTTTCTGTCGTCGTCAGATAGCTGCTCAGAGCGTAGTTCGGATAGCAGATGGTCGAACCACTCATATTGTTGGATGGTAGCACCCAGCTTCATCTTCGCATTGCTCGTGGAGCTGGTGATGGTCTGGCTATTCTTCCTGTACTGAAAACAGAATGCCTGCGTGTTGGCGATACCAAGGCTTCGGGCTGCTTTGGCAGCGGTGACATCATCGGAGCCCCATGCCAGCGGCAGCTTGAAGTAGCCGCCCTCAGCTGTAAGGTGCTGACGCCGGTAGCAGAAGTCGCCTATGAACTGCTGGTCGCGGCTAGCCCATCTGTTCCATATCAGCGAGAGCATGGGTTCCCATTCAGGTCTCGGCTCCTGCAGACTGACAGTCTCTCCCTTTTCATTGATGATTTCCGTACGTGCGTGATAGACGTTGAGGTCAGGATATTTCTCGATGAGTTTGGCATATTCGTCCAGGCAGCAGGGCAACATGCGGTCGTCGTCGCCCATGCAAATCACATAGTCACCGGTACAATAAGATAGACAGATGTTCCAGTTGTCGACCAGGTTGGGCGCTCCGCAGTTGTGGTCATTGCGGTAGTAATGGATGCGGCTGTCGTCGAGCCAGGGGGCAACGATGCTCTTGATGTCCTCAGGAGAACAGTCGTCGACAATGATCAGCTCCCAATCATCATAACTTTGTCCTGATACGCTTTGGATGGCTTCGGCGAGATAGCGTGCCTTGAATGTGGGTATGGTGACAGAGAATTTCATGCTTTTTCCTCCTTTCTTCTGTTTCGACGATACCTGATATACTGGTATGCCATCAGGAACAAAGCCGATGCAGAAATGATACTTGCCGTACCTTTTCCACCGTTTTGAGGCATCTGCTTCGTCTGTTCCTTGATGTAAGTATCCAGTTCTTTCTGTTCAGTGGGTCGAACTTTATATTCCCGCGAAATCTTCTGATATTCATTCCAAGAGCCGTCAGCAATGGCATTCTCGGGCTGGGTGAGAACCTCAGCTGTCAGCAGTTGCAGTTTTACTAACTTCACACGTCGCTGTAGGACGGTGTCTCTTCCTGCAACTTTCTCTGCTTCACTGAGCAGGCGCTTACCATCGGCAATAAACTGACTGTTGTATAGCTTCGAGAAATCGGAGAATACAATTCTGAAATGTTTGTCGGCATCGCTCAATGCACGCACGCGCAGGAAATACTGTTCAATCATTGGAGCCGCCTTGCCATAATAGTTTGTTATAAACTCTTTAGCCAGCGAATCGCTGTTGAGTGAGGGGTTCCACATCAGCTTGGACAATACCCACATCTTCAGTTCGGCAAATTCGCCTCCCTCAGAACTGCGCTGCCCTTGCTCCATGAGTCCTACGGCATGATTGTTGTGGAACAGCCTGATATTTTCTGCCAGGACATGAAAATTGGGGTAGGGGGCAGTATATTGGCTGAAATTGACGGCATAGTCCCACACATAAATATTATTGCACAACTTGCCCCAACCCTCAAGTGCCTTTACGACCTCGTCGCTATGCACGACCTGACTGCTGCAACCCTGTTTCAGAGGGTGGGCGAAGCACCCCAGAGAACTGCTTAGACGAAGCATGACATTCTCAGCAGGACGAATGTTGGTGGGAGGTTGTAGCGTGTATTGATAGGCCATGGTTCCGACATATTTGTCGGGGAACTTGTCTTTGACAGCACGGGCTACCTGGTTGACGAACCAAATCATTGCCCCCGAATGACCGCCATATTTGTTCTCAAGTGCAATGCAACGCTTACAGGTGCAAAACCGGCTATTGTCGTTTTGTGAGAGTTCATAAGCCAGGTAGCCAGGATTTTGCTGCATTATATCGAGCATCTTGCTGATACAGATTTTCAATACGTCAGCATTCGAAAGGCATACCTGCCCGTCGCTGATGCGCTTGCCTTCCCAGAGCGCAAAATATTCGGGATGTGAGTGGAAATAATCCTTGGCTGGAACAAAATGGCTCCCCATGGTGTGTGCGCCCCAATAGCGCTCAACAGTACCGTAATCAGCACGTTCGGCTGCCTTTGAGAACCACACTTCATTCAAACGGAAATGAGCTGTCAGCTCATGTGAAATGTTGATGGGGTAGGCCAGCAGGCAGCGAAATCTGAATGCCGGTGATTCTGTATGCCGGAGAATGTCGCTAAGCAGCTTGACGTCCAGCTTCGGTATCTTGGTGCAATCCTGCGCATACCAGCGTACACCGAATTCATTTTCCAGAAAGGCATAGACACCATACATCGTGCCGCGGTCACGCCCGCCATAAATATAAACTGACTCTCCTTTGACATCATAGACAAAAGTGTCGCTGTTATCGTCAGGTTTGACAACATTTGCCATTTCAGCCATATCGGTACGATAGCCAATGTAAATGTTTTTTGCCCCAATCGTTTCTCCTAGCGGGAAGGTCGCTCCACTAATCTTGTTCAGATAATATTGCAATTCGCTGGCAGCATGTCTTTCTGATGCTGATGCCTGTGATGACACCACGATTCTATAGTCGGTCTTTCTGTTTTGGAAAAGCATGAGCCCCTCTGTCCCGCCAGCAGTAGCCAGCAGATAGCCCCACACAACAGTACAGAGCAATGCCCATATGCGATGCTTACCAACCACCATAGAATCGATAGATATTTTCGTATATAGTATCTAATAGAGGGAAAGCCATAAGCATGTAGAGCTGAGTGCTTGATAAGAGCTTATCGGTATGCATGCGAGCAACAATCAATGCGATGGCAGGATAGGTAAGGTTCATCAAGCGCAAGGCAATCACTCCTACGTCAGGATACATCAGACGGAACGTGTAAGCAGCCATTGTGATTGCCAACACGATATTGAATGTCTTGACTACAACGGAAGGCAATGTCTCTTTCTTATAGCGGAGGATGATTGTCAGGATGATGACCGGCACCAGCATGCGCAATTCACGCACGATAAAGGTTATCCATCCGCTGATGCCGCCAGTGGGCTTGCCCCATTCCAGTTCGTCGTACTCCTCCATGTAGAAGATGAATTTCTTCAGGATGGAATCACTTCCCAGCAGCTCAATCACTTCCATCGGGTTGTTCATCACATAAATCATGATACTGATCACCACAGCCAGGAAAGTGAAGATGATCTTCTTTGAAAACTTGGCGATATTGGGCACCAGTATCAACGGTGTGAAAGCGATGAGCATCGACATTGTACTATGGAAAATGGAAGAGAAGACTATAAGGCCAAATGCTATGGCAAGGCTTCGCACACGTTTCTCAGGAATGGGAATCAGCAGAAACGACAGTCCCAGATAGTAGATCGCCACACCCATGTTGGCACGCGAAGATGCAAACTGTGAAAAGAATACCAACAGCATGAATAGGAAAGCTACCGTGTCAGTAGTCCACCGCTTGCATACCTTGGTGTAGATGAACAGCAGTCCGCCCCATACCAATAGCCGGAATAGGAAATAATCGCCAGCTACAAAAAACACGAAGAACTGATATATCCATTCCATGTGCAGTTCCTCACTATAGTCAAACGACCATACAGCTTCGACATTTGAGATGTAATTCCAGAAGTCAGGAGCCAGGAAGTCGGACACGGCAAAGAGCACCATACCTGTCAGATACTTGCCATAAGGGTTGGGGGTGTTCAGTTCAGGCAAAGTCTTCTTCCATCCCACTATCAGTAGGACGGTATATAGAAACATGGCCCACAATCGGGTGCCTAGTGTCACATCTTCTGCTTCTAGAAGACTTTCAAATAACATTACTACTTCTCTTTAAAAATACTATTTAGTCGTACTATATGGAACAAATGGATGCTAAGCAGATAGCAAGGTAGCCATACCAAGCCCTTCATGCAGAACAACAGTACGCTCTGCCACCGATTGCTGCTTACTGTCAGTATGCTGTCGAATGGTATCAGAAAACAGAGCGCAAGTGTAAGTGCCCCTACAAGGGTAGGCTTGAGGAAGCACATCAGCATCTTCAGCCTGCTAAGCTTCAACAGATGCTTGTATAGGATTACGTAGTTTACGCCAATGACAATGATGACATACAGGAGGTAGGACACTACGGCAGAACCCACCTGTAGCCAAGAGCAAAGCACGATGTTCAGTATCACGGAGAGCGTGCATGCCACAGCTGCTGCAATTACCAATGGTCGGGTACGCCCATAAGCCAGAATCAATGCTTCACCTGCTGTCGTGTGCATCTGTATCAGCACCGTGATGATCCAGAGTATCAGCCATAACGACAGATTTGCATACGAGCTGCCTACGTAGGCTGTCAGGGCATCCTGGGCTCCTAGGATAAAGGGCATACACAGAATGTTCACCACTATGGTACTGAGCGTTGTCCATTTGTAGGCAAAAGCCTCGATGGCCTGCTGGTCACGTCGCGTCACCAATTCAGATGCCTGAGGAAGAAAAATACTTGAGAACGTTCCGCTCAACATGATGATGAATGTGGGGAATACGGAGACGATATTGAATTCTGCCACCGTTGATGCGCCATCGTCGGCAAACATACTCAAAAGGATGGGGCGTGACTGGGCTGCCGTTACCCTGAACAACGACAAGATAAAGATGGCCAGGCTGAACGCCAATACGACCTTGAAATCCTTCCAATACCATTTCGGCTTCAGGCTCTTCAAGATGCCATCGTGAAGGCAGCGCCATGCGTAGGGTATGACGAGTGTTGCCAAAATCAAAGTCATAAGGAAGAAATAGTGGGTCATGGGGAGTTGAAGGTACAGCGTGAGGCAGATAAGGGCAATCTTCAGCAATGGGAGCAATGACTCCATCTGCATCACGAAAGCCATATGCTTGTAGGCTGTGAGCAACTGGTTGAATGGGGCAGCACCCCAGCTAAACACACTGAAAAGTGCGATGATAAGTAAGCACTGTCGGAGTGTGAGAAACTGCGTGTGAGTGATGTTGAACAACGGCTCTCCCCACAATGCCAAAGCTAGTAGTCCCAGAATGTTAATGGCAGCAACGAGCAGGTAAAAAGTAGTGTTTGTTGCTCCCACTTTGCGTATCATGTCCACATTGCCCTCTGTTCGCCATTGTGAAAAGAATTTCACGGCTCCCGTATTCATGCCAAAATCTAGCAGATGCATATAACCATTGCATGAGGTGGCAAGTACTAAAAGTCCGTAATCGGCCTTGCCATATAACCCCAAAAGCAGCGGCACGGCCAAGAAGTTGAAGATGGCATTCAATAGTTTTGAAAGCGTACTCCAAAAGAATGAGCTGACGTAGTAATTGTTTCGCAGATTTCTCATGGCATGCTCATTATCTGGTTGAACGCATGCTGTATCTCGTCGGCCAGTGAGGACTGGTATGGACGCACCGGATTGGACAAAAGTTCTGTCGCCATGTCGCATAATTCACAGCCTTCGGCATGAGCCAAGTCAAGCATATACTGCTTCAAACCGACCTTATCCATGAATCCCTCGAACTTTCTTGCAGTATTAATGCTGATAATTCTGGTTTCAGAGCGATAGCCGAGTATCAGTCCGTGCAGATTCTGAGAAATGAGCAATTGGGACGTGGCAATCATTTCCTGCAATGATGCCACATTGTGAGGAATAGAAAACTCGACATTGATTCCCGCCTGTCGGAAGTGCAGGAAACAAGCAGTGGCAAGGTCAATAGCTGTTTGCCACAGCTGAGTCACCGTCACAACGACGCGGCATTCGGTCTTCTCAGAAATGCTTTTTAAGTCCGAAGTGAGAAAATCAAGATGCTTGAGCACCTCAGAATTGAATGGTATGAACAGTAGGCTGTTGTTCCGACTTTTATTCTCGATATGCTCATAGAGAGCTAAGTCCGGTACAGACTCTTGCACGGCTTTCTGACTCTGACCGCAGTCAGCAATGGACGCGCTGTCACGAAAGAACATTCCATTCATCATTCCGCAGATGGACTGCCCTATACGTAGAGTCTCCTTGCTGCTGAATGGACCGATGGTCTGGCCCATCATCAGCATTCGCAGACCATGTTGTTTCGCACGTAAGCATTCAATGTGCTTAACGATATCGCTTTCCAGCCAGTCATTGACGAAACCGCCTCCGCCCTGTATATATATGTCAGCATCAGCCATGACGGCATCAACTGTACTTATTGCTTCTTTTATTGACGAACAGTAAGCCTCGGGGGATTGCAGATAGCTCTTCAGGGTGCTGCGAATGTCGCGGGCGTTCTTACGGAATCTAAGACCATGCCTGATTCGCTCCTTAAAAGTAAGCTTTGTGTCAACATAAAACACCTGGTCGCTACTGAACAGCTGCCGATGAATGGAGGGATGAATGGTGACCTTTTGATCAGGATGGAGTAAGTCTGCCGTTCCGTGCTCATCGCAGGTGATGACACGAATGGCTGCCTCAGGCAGATTCTCACGTATAAGTTTCACGGCTGACACCAATATGGCATCATCGCCTAAGTTCCCGTATCCCCATCCACCTGATAGAACAACTATGGGACCCAGCACTTTTCTTTCGTGAGAATCTGTCATGCTATACGCCTCAGAGATTCAACTGTTGCTTAACTTCATCACGAAGCGTCCAAAGCAGGCACGCTCCAAAAGCAAGGAAGCACATCATCATTACGAAGACCATTCGTTTTGGCTTCGATGCCCTCTGCGGAACGGCAGCCCCCTCAAGCACGGCAAACGCAGGCGTTTTTTCCTGTACTTTCGCTTTTGCAGCAAGGAGCTGCGTATTGAGTGTAGTGTAGTTGTTATACTTTAGCTGCATGTCATTCTCCAGGTCAGTCTGCTTTGAGCGATATCTTTCAAGCACCGGACCTATATTGGAGTCAGCAAAGTCAACATAGCGGCGACGTGCCTTCTCGTAATCTTCCTTTGCCTCTTCGGTCAGCTTGCCGTAGTATTCCACATCATTGCGAGCCTTGCTGGTGCGATAGTCGGTAATGAAATCCTGAAGATGTGCGCAGGTGGAATCAGCGATAGTCTTGCAGATGAGGGGGTCTTGCGCTTCAGCAGCAACCAAAATCACGCCTGTTTTCTTGTCGGTGTGGATACTGATGGAGCTACGGATCAAGCCTGCTATGGTGTGCTGCTCCTTATTGAGCCAATAGGGATTAAAAGTACTTTCTTCTTGCTTGCCTCCAAAATCTTTTTCGGCGGGCATGATTGATTTTATTAGTTTGTTGAACCACTTGAAGATGGAACTCCACCAGGCATGTTTCTGATAGTTCAGCAGATATTCATAATAGGTGCAATTGACGGTACCATCAGCACTTTTCACTTTTACATTGAACAGCGAGCAAATGAACCTGTTGTCATCGGCCAAGTCAGGATACAAAAGTGGAGTGATGGCATCAGTGGTCTGCATGTCGTTGAGGTCGATGCCGAAATTAGCTGCAATGCTCCCGATTGTTCCTCCTGGATCAGCATTGATTTCGGGGGCCAACATAATACTTGAACTATAGGAGCGAGGCACGCATAGAATAAGGATACACGACAGCACAAACGTAACAGCCAACGTGATTGAGAAAAGCTTTTTATGCTCCTTGATACGTTGTATGATGAGCTTCGGGGTTATTTCTTTTTTTTCCATCGTCGTCTAGCTTTACTTGAATATATTCACCAACGTGGCAATCATCGTGGCGATAGATGCCGTCGACGAGCCTATGGCTAGCATCTCGGCGGTCGACATGCGGCGGCTCTGTTGCTTTGTCGGTACCACGATCTCGCAGCCGGGCAAAGGCTTGTGCTTGCGGTCGGCCTTGGCCACGGTGCCATTCATATATATAATGTATGTCTGGCGCTTGCGGGCGTTGTCACCGAATCCACCCGCCTGATTGATGTAGTACTTCAGACT
>JAEEGL016677790.1_pt1 | contig 14300 bp, 13 predicted proteins | sample 9134231 | NCBI WGS metagenome assembly JAEEGL01 (sample SAMN16246548, study PRJNA631951) | gut metagenome | biome: gut microbiome; feature: rumen; material: fiber-attached | host: Bos | place: Iran: Karaj | collected 2018-10 | reverse complement strand
GTAATACCTTCGTCAATATATCTGTCAATAAGTTCCCACTCAGGATGCCTTTGGAGTAATTCATCATAGTATTGCACCTGGTTCTCCAGTGCGGAAATCTGTGCCTCATGCTCTGTAGAGACACGAGCGTATATCGCAACCTTGCGGCTCATACGCAACACCTCGTCTCTTTCCAGATGCCGTACTATATGATGTACGACATCATTATAAATCAAAAGCAGCTATTACTCAACGCAAATATTGTGCTTTTCAGCGATCAAACAAAGTTCTTCCTTTGTGATCTTTCCTTCGTCACAAAGCTGCTTTAATATATCAAAAGCAGCAAGCTCAATCGCTCTTTTCTTGGCTTCAGGAGGGAATTCAATATTCGGTATATCCTGCATAAGATCCCCTCCTATATGGTTTCCCTAAAGAAAGGGGTTATTCTGCCTTCAAGTGTTTTCTTTGTTTCCCCGATAAGATTCTTTACCGTCTGAAGAGCCCACTCTTTACCATCAGCTATGTCCTGCAACTTCTTTTTTTCATAAATGAAGCTGTATAATATGCCATACTCCTTTTGCGGGAGTGCTTTAAGTGCCGAGTTGAACACCTCAAACTCCCTACGCATCATGTGGATAGTAAGAATGTCCCTTTTGTGCTTCTCCGGTGTATCCGTTTCCTTTAAGATATTCCCGGAGAAATTGCATTCCTCCACGGCCTCGCGGATCATAATGTGTTCAATTGCCTTTGATGCGGTTGGATCACTCCTGTGACTGGTCTGAACCCTGACACCGAGGTCATCGTCGTTCTTGGCCCGCCTGTTGTACTCCACTTCGAACAAGATCCTGTTAAAGAGTCCCGTTTCGTAGCAGTCCACCAGTTGCGGAAATACCCTGTAATTCTTGTAGATCAAAAGAAAGCGTTCATGTGGAGAGGCATTCCCATAATCTTCAATTAGTTTTTCTTCTGTAATGCACATGTTTCGCACCTCCATGAAAGTGATTGGAGGTTAGGCTTGCCGGCTTGCGTCACCTCTTGCTAAACAGTTTTCAGAGCAGTGCTCCTAAAAACTAACCATATTATGCATCTCCTACTCATATCTGTAATTGGCCCGAAATAGGGTCAAAATGGGTCAAAATAACCACGATCTTTCTCCAAACAAAAAAAGCCCCATGCATTTCTGCACAGGGCATATTAAATAATTTATTATACTTTATGAAGTTACTCCATCAAGAAGGCCATAACGTCCCACTTTCGGATCTTTGGTAAATAACTGTACATTTGCCTTGCTATAATCTAACTTATCCATATCCGGCAAATCATTTTCAATTATGATCACTTGCTGATCATCCCTTTGATGGTCAAGGAGATACTTAAACAGGCCATATTTCATACCTTGCGAAGCCTCATCATCAACCTTCCGCTCTTTTAACGTTAATGTAGGTGAATCAATTGCGAGTATTCCTGGCTGGTGCTTACCATGCCTACGCAAGTATTCCTGAACAGTGATAAGAACATCTGTATTAAGGAAAGCTCGGTATCCTTGTCCATACCTGAACTTCTTCTTATTGTTGACCACCACATCGTAATCACTGAAAGAGAACAATGCAGACGTAACCTCGCCAAAGTGTGTTTCTTCCAGAACTTCCTTAAAAATCTCATCGAATGTCTCGGAAAACTTTTCTTCTTTGAAATTATCTTCGATGACATACACTTCTTTTATATTTTTAGTATCCTCCAGATCTCGAATACGACCGCCCACGTTAGCGACAAAATACTTATATACATCATCTTCCTTGCACTCTTCTATTGCCTGAGAGTATTTCACAAGGGATTCTCTGAGTTCGTCTAATTTAGGCTGCATTTCCGAATTGATCATTTTTTCTAATTGACGTCTGGAAGCATCCAACTCCTTCCTTTCTTCTGTAAGAACTTCAACTTCGGTTTCAACATCTGTAATTGCATCCTCCAAGTCCTGAATCTGAGGAAGAAGCTTTTTTATCTCTTCTTTTGCAGCATCAACGCAAGACTTCTCTTCCTGCTTTTTTATCTCGCCATCGCAGAATGGGCATCGTGTAATCTTGGGCAATCCAGCTTTATGCACCTCTCCCTCAACAATAAATGTAAGTCTCTGAATATCAGAAGAATATTGACTCTTCAGCGTTCCATATCTGTTCTGCATAACAGCACATTCAGAAAGTTGCAAATCCATTTGATGAATTCTTGTAGCAATCTCTCTGCTTGTATTAACCGCTTCGAAAAGATCACTTTCTGTTGATGATATTTCATTAAGAATAGATTCTATCTTATCTTGAAGTTCCGCACGGGAAATACCTGCATATTCTGCTTTTTTCTTTTTATGGTCTTCCTCTATTGAGGAAAGAAACTCCGTCATATACTTGATTTGCGCATCTTTTCGCATATCCTTTTCTTTCTTCGGAATACGCTTCTGACCATCCCAATAATTATTGTCCGTCAACAGGTAAAGAAGTGCGCTCTGACAAGCCATCTTACTGAAATCATGTTTTGTCATAATTACACTATCTCGCTGAGAAATAGTTTCTTCATCCACTGCAAGCATATACGAAAATGTTCCAATTGTGAAAGCAACATCTTTATACTCTTGTCCACCAAGAATCCTCACCGGATCCCTGACCCCCATAAGATAAAGCCATATATCGCTAATATTCTTAGTTGACTTACCATCTATGCCGTATTCACCCGGTTCAAAGTTACCTATAGATCCCTCAACTTTTACTTTATTTCCGTTTTCAATTGCCCTCTCCATGCTGAGAAAACCTTCATCTGTTTCAAAATCAATCCGTATTTTCTCATATTTCGTATCGGGATCTATCCTGCACTTGCCTGTACCCATCATATACCGAATCGAATCGATAATATAGCTCTTACCAGTGTCAGAAGGACCATAGAATATATTCAAACCCTTTTCTAATTTCACGTATACGGTTTTAACCTTTTCGCCCGAATACGTAATCCTTGTAATGTGATACAACCTCAGTCCCTCCCTTCCCAAGAGTCTTTACAATGAGTTCTAATCATTTTCATGAGAGCATTCTCATCATATTCCGAATATTTCCGCCTAGCCATTTTTGCATTCTCGGTATATTTTTTCCCATACTTACTTTCAAACAAATTGACATAATCAATACCACGCTGGCTGAGTCGATATCGATATCCTTCAGAAAGGTCAACCTCTATTATGCCACTAAGCACGCCTGACTTAATCGCATCATTTGCAAGTTGTCGTTTGCTTGAAATCTCCCCAAATTTGTACGGACTGTTACCGTGCAGATTAGAATCAGCAATCCCAAATTCCTTCCCATAGATACATATAAAATCGAACGCAACTATCCTCTCTGATGACAGCGGTATACCGGTAAACTGATTAAGCAAGAATTCTACCCGCAGTTCCATCTCTGAAACTGAATTAAACAGTTGGTTCATCGTCATCCACCCATTTAATCCTTTCTTCATTTACCAACATATGGCAAGTTCCCTTTTTCTCCTCTGCCCCAATCCATCTTGGGATATGCGCCAAAAGAGATCTGTTTATAGGTGCCTTTCCCGCAACATCAATAACCTTCTTCACTTTCTTAAGGGCAGGTTCTGATTCAACTTCCTCTATAGTCTCCTCTATCATGGAATATGTTTCGTCCTTAAGATCTTCAAAAGGGTCCGTTTCTTCAGCGGAAAAAAGATCCCTTGATGCCTGCCTTACAGACTCTGCCCGATAATAATCCTTCCGCTGTCTTTGAAAATGTTTATTGTATTCCGGATGCGCTGGCAATTCTTCTCTCGTAATCTTCTCACCGGCATCATCCGAATAAGCCGCACACAGCTGTGAGACATACACCATCTCATGATCTGCCAGATTCTCGGGCGGATCTATTTGTGTGGGTTTAGGAAGTTTACCCAGAGTCCGCTGAAAATCATCTACATCTTCTCTAATTTCAGACGATTTGATTTTCCTTGTCTTATTCTCCTTATTCCTATCATTGGATGAGGAAATGGCATATAAAAAAGTCTCTGCAAGGTACTGTGCCTTCTGATTATTATCAAGCAACTCCTGCCACTCTTCCAGAGTCTCATACGGTATACTATCATCATTATCTATAGCGTGTTTAATCAGAGAAAAAGTATTAGCTTCCCTCTGTGGCAGAATTGTTTCCTGATAGATAGTATTTTCAAAATACTTATGTACTCCACGTACAATCTTTCCATCCTTTGTCGCATCAATAATTTTAGGTGGAATGTTAGCTTTTTCGTTCCACCAAGCAAGTGCTTCCTTCGAAGTAATGTTATACAGCGATCCTTTCTCGTTAAAAACACCGTCCTGCATAACTATGGAATCCAATATTTTTTTTACCGTATTAGTCGGATCAAGACTTGGTGCTCCGGCATGTATTGCCTTTGCATAAGCCGCAAAATTGAATTCACTCATTATTACAGCCTTCTCCCTATCTGGGTAAACCATCCCTCAGAATAAGCCTACCACTAACAATTAGTCACAACAAACTCTTCTTTCAACTATTATTGCAGTTCCTAATAACTGCATTTGTACCATTGTATAAAGGCAAAATATCACATATAACTTTTCATTATCTATTTGCCCTAAATTCCGTAGGCGTAAGCTCAAAATTAAGGTCTAGCGCACCTGAAATTCTATAGAACTTCGCTTCATTACTTTTTTCTTTCATATCATATATTCGGTAAACGTAATATAGTTCACGATACTTCTGTGACACCTCTAGTTCTCTCGCAGAGACAAAAAAAGGCATATCTTTGTCTCCAGAAGTTGTCTTAACTTCAATGTAAATCTCAACCTCTTTACCATCTTTACCAACGTCAGTTGAAATCAAATCATATCCCAATCCATCCTTATACTTCGCTACATGCGCTATTTTACTAATCAAATCCGCTCTGCCAAGCGAACTAAGTCGCCTTTTTTCTATTTCAATGGCTATTTCCTCGCCTCGATTTCCCTTTTTCTTCTTATTCTTTTCCCTTATAGCTGCTTCATCTGCTGACAAACTCTTCACAGTTTTCGTACCACTTGAAAGTCTTACGGCAGATTTAATGGGTGCAGCTTCTTCCGAAATAATCATTCCAGATACAGAAACCGAATAGTTCAACTCTTTGTCATCAGCTTCATCTGGTTCTTGAATCTCCTCCATATCTTCCTTATCAAAAAGATTTTCCCATTTATCTTTAGAAAAGATACCCAATACGGGTTGATTTGATCCAGATACAAAATATATATACCAATAGTCTCCAGGCTCCGCGTTGAAAAGTTTCATTACCTCAACATTAAAGTAAATCGTCATTTCATCCTTATCTTTTTTTGAAAACTTGCAAGGAATATCTAATTTCGATTTTCCATATATTTTCGCCTTATCACATATCGTGAATGTAATCGTCTGATTGGGTGTGACATTTACAACCGGAATATTTGCACGACCTATTTTTTCAATCAAAAGATTTTTTATTACACTCTTAACATTGAATGTACCTTTATCAATTTCTACGTTCGTAAACGCTGTATACGCACCTTTTTCGGCTGCGAAATAGTCATTCATTTCATTTGAAAAAACACCTGTGCTCTCCATTATCAATCTCCCAGCTCCTGCAACTTGGCATCTTCAATTGCTTCTTCTACAGTTCGAATACACTCCTGAATATTCTTCTTTATCTCGGTATCCCAAAAACGTACAACCTTCCATCCTAAGAAGAATAGCTTTTTATTTACATCATCATCATGAAGAATGTTCCCGTATATTTTTTTAATCCAAAAACCCCCGTTGTCACCTTTCATGAGCTTCTTCTTAAGCGATTCCCACTCTCTTCCATGAAAGAATTCACTATCACAAAACACAGCAATCTTATACTTCGTAATTGCGATATCAGGTGTTCCTGGTAGTTCTTTAAAATTTTTTCTATATCTAATTCCTTTGTGCCATAGTGCATTGCGCAACATTCGTTCAACTTTAGTATCTTTAGACTTAATATGTTGCATATTCTTATGGCGTTGCTCCTTAGTAAGCACATCCGTCATTTATCTCTTTGCTCCATACTGTTCATCGTGTCAAGCATGTTTTTGGCAATTTCCCTGATAACAGGTACAGCAACAGAATTTCCAAATTGCTTATATGCTCTCGTATCTGAGACTGGAATTATGAACTCTTCGGGGAAGCCTTGCAAGCGTGCACATTCCCTAGGAGTTAGTTTACGAGGAGGAATATCATTTCCCTGCTCAATTAGAATCTCGCTGCCATCTTTGTAATATCTGGCACTTAGTGTATTGGTGTATTCGGAATTTGCATTGAAAACTGAAAATCCAAATCCATTTCCTTTTTTCTTATGCTCTTCTTTTCTTCGTTTATGTCCATCATAAAGTCTCTCGCTTATTGTATATTTGGGATCAACTTTTTTCTCCAATATATTACCCAGACGTGTTGGTGTTTTCGGAGGATCAGGAAAAGTAAACTCATAATTATCAGATAGTCCGTAATATTTCTTATCAAACCCAACAATATAAATCCTTTCCCGATTTTGCGGAACCCCAAAGTCACCTGCTCTTAACACCGCTGATGTGACCGTATAATCCAGTGCCTTCAAGTGTTCTTCAATGACTTTATATGTTCTTCCATGATCATGACCTTTCAACTGTTTAACATTCTCAAGCAAAAACGCTTTAGGTCGTTTCTCACGTATTATTTCCTCAATATTGAAAAATAGAGTTCCTCTGGTATCCGAAAAACCTTTATGAAGACCGGCCTGAGAAAACGGCTGGCACGGAAAACCTCCCAGAAGAATATCAAAATCAGGAATATCTTTTTCGATACATACCTTTGTAATGTCGCCGTATATTTCTCCGCCAAAATTCATTAAGTATGTTTTTTGGGCAAACGAATCCCACTCTGAAGTGAATACACAAGCCCCATCCAGTTCCTGAAACGGTATTCTTATTCCTCCGATACCTGCAAACAAATCGATGTATCTAAAAGCTGGGGCCTCGGGTTCATTTGAAAATGGTCTTTCAGACGCAAACTTCATAATTTTTTTTGCTTGCCTTTTATCCGGTTCCTCGAATCCATTCTCCCAATTTCTTAGTATCTTATCTCCGTCCTTAGGCATCCCCGTAGCATCTGCCATTTCTTTTATCGACATTCCAAGGCTTTCCCTCTTAGCTTTCAGTTCACAGCCTATTTTACTCATTACTGTTCTCCTCTGTTTGTTATCTGTTCTTTCATTATTTCCCGCAATTTTTCCGGACTTATTGGTGGATCCTCGCGATGGAGCATCGCATGACAATTGGGGCAAACCGGAATCATATCTGTTACAGGGTTCAAATAGTATTCTCCACCAAACGATGACACCTTTTTAATATGATGAACATGTATAAAATTGCGTCCTATCTCCCCATATGCTTTTTCAAAATCAAAGCCACATATTTTGCAGATATATCCATTTGCACAGATACACAATTCCCTGTTAACCGGATTCCGCTCGTACTTGGTCTGTAAAACATGCGAAACTTTTCCTTCAGCATGTTTCAGCTCGTCTATACTTTCTACTTCCAACAGTGATAAAAATAGTCCTGTAGCTAATTTTGTCCATTCCTGAACTAATTGAATTTCCTGCTGGTCACTAATTGAATCCGCAACAATTTGCGTCGCCCTTATTCTAATCTGATGCCATTCTTCATCCCAGATATCCTGAGACAACATATCACAGTTACTCTGATTAATATAAAACTCAATTTTGGCGCCCTTATCCCTTATTTGAGCAACATAAATTTCAAACACCGACCGTTTCCTGTCGTCTGCATGATTTATTGCTTCAACCATAGAAGCAGCATACTTTTGGGGCTCTATTTCGACAATCATTCTTATCTTTTGTCGAAATAACACTTTTACTGTAAAAAGTTCTTCAAAATCATTATGTGGAGAAATAATGTATGTCTGATCCTGATACAATGGCTTAAAAGAAACATCAAACGGCACATCAAAAAAAGCTTCCAAGTCTCTTTTAATAGCCAAGCAATTTGCGTTCATTATTCTTCATCCTCTTCTTCCGGATCTGGCAAATCAGCCACCAAAGTTTTTAGTATCCTCGAAACAGCAACTCTCATATCTTCATACTGCTCCTTTACCTCTTCGTTATAAGTCTTATGCTCTGCTTCTGCCAAAGCCCAAAGGAGAGCATCCATTCCTGTTACCATTACATTCTGGGCAAGGACCGGATAATATACTTTTTGATAATATGGATGACTTTGATTAATCAAAACCGCATGTTTTCCATCTGCTATACACGGTTCCCAAAGTTGTCCATATTCCAGATCAGGTTTAGGAATCACCCGCACCTGTCCAGGCTTAGGAGCTGAGATAATTGCAATTTTATGCTGGAATACGCCATTTTGGTTTTCGATCCTAACTTCGTCCGGCTTTGTAACAGTAATCTTTGCAGCCTCAACAGACTTCGCTTTTTCATCGATGTTGCGATTAGATTCCGCGTGAGCATCCCGCTGATCAGATTGCTTAGATACGTTTGCTGCCGTTCCCCGCCTGTACCTTTCATTAGCTGCTCTTCTCGAAGGTGTAATAAAGTTATTTAGATAATCCAATATTTCCTCTGCAGGAAGAATCCTTGATTTTTTAATATCAACATTAAAAGCAGTATCAAGGTTATGATCAAATGAGAATTCCACTCTTAACAATGAGCCGTGGGGTTCATTAATAAATAATCCAAGCCAATCTCCGTAATGTATCAATCTGTTTTCCCTATAGACATAAAAGCCCTGCATATCATTACTAATATGAGCATCTTTCATAGCCTTAGGAGTAGAAAAGCTGTCCTTATTAGGTAACATATATGAGCGAATCATAACAAAAGATTCAGTCCCATCCGGAAGCTCAACAGGAACCTTTTCCTCTGCAAGTAATTCAGTTAATTTCTCGCTCTTGGAATAAGGATCCCAAGCCTCTATTTCATTTCCATTAATCGTTATTTTAACATTAGCTGCACGAGTATCGTCTTTATCGAGAAATCGCTGATAAACCATCGCTGCATGGAATTGCAAATCTTCGATTCTTCTTTTTAAAGCATTTCTTGCATTTCCGCGGTTACTATAATTCTTGAGTAAACGGTCTACTTTTCGCCAAACCACCAACGTACCTGTTCCAGTTCCCGCTGTTTGTTCCAAAAGATCCTTTTCATCCGGATCAACTTCTGGCATTTTTAATTTCCATTCATGCACCTGTGCTACATAATCAAGATCCCATTCAGCTTTCCTAATTTGAGGATCATCTGCACCCCTCGAAATAACCGAAAGTGATCTGCAGAAAGCTGTAGACGCTGTTTTTAATCCCAGACCGAATTTCCCCAGACTACCTAGATCCGCTCTGACCTTTGATCCATAAGTCATGGCATTTTTTAAGCCTTCAAGGTTCATTCCTATCCCATTATCCGCAACATAAATAGTAATGTCCCCCAAGGGGTCCATATCTATTCTAATATCTACCTGAGTTGCATTTGCGGCAATCGAATTATCTATAATATCCGCCATAGCAGTATTAAAGTTATAGCCCGTATCTCTTAACCCCTCTACTATACGTTCGGGATCAGGCGGGCAAATAACCACATCCTGTTCTTCATTGCTGTCATTAAAAAACGATGTCTTTATCATCACTTACCTCCTTCTTTTACTGGTGAAAGACTTAATGCGGAAATAATATCTTCACGATTCTCAGCATTACCATCTGTACCCACTATTGCTACTTCGGCAATCTCACGTTTTCTTTCAATACGATCATTAACCACTTCTTCTACAGTGTTCAGATAATATAATCTATATACAAAAACTGTTTTGTTTTGTCCCCTTCTGTATGCTCTGGCTGATGCCTGATCTTCGAGCGCAGGATTCCATTCAAGATTGTAATGAATGACATGATTAGCAGCAGTAATATTTAGTCCGGTTCCCGCAGCTCTAGGATTTAGTGCTAATAACACGCATCCTTTGTATTCATTAAATTCATCTACAATAATCTGACGTTCTTCAACTGGCGTACTTCCATTTATTTTCATAACAGGAATATCAAATCTGCTTGGTATGTCACGCTGTAGGATGTCAAACATCTTCTGATACGAAGTAAACAGGATTACTTTCTCGCCACGTGCCTTTATTTCATCAACTATTTCACATAATCGCTGATACTTGACCGAACATACTGCCGGATCTTTTCCTAAATCATCATCACATATTTGAGGATGTGTACAGTACATTCTCAGTTTTTGCAGTGCACCTAATCCAACGGACTCTGACTGTCCCGAAGCTTCCCGTCTAAATTCCTCATACCTCATTCCTTCTGAGTCTGACATTTCTATTGGCTGAGGAACAACAACTTTTTCAGGCAAATCTGATGCCACATCAGCCACCATTCGTCTGATCATTAAAGGACTGAGGAGTGGTTCCACTTTATCAGCGCCTTCCAAATCATCAGATATATAGCGGGAATAATCGGATTGAGTGCCAAATAATCCAGGCCTTATAAAATCAACTAACGACCATATATCACTAACATGGTTTTCAAATGGTGTACCAGATACCGCTATACATGACTTCCGCGGAATCCTTTTAACATACCTTGTCCTTTCACTGTCTGGATTTTTAATGTTCTGCGCCTCATCAAGGACAACAAGGTTCCATCTGAGCATTGAAAGAAGTGCAGTGTCACTTACTGCGGTGTTATACGAAATAACCACCACATCATATTTTTCTAACTCTTTATATCGCCCTGTCCTATCAGAGCCATGATGAATCAACACTTTAAGTTGTGGTGCAAACTTTTCACATTCCCTCTTCCAGTTTTGCAATAGTGAAACCGGAGCAACAACCAACATGGGAGTCTTACCATTATTCTTATTCTCTTGCATCAGAGTAATAACCTGTAGGGTTTTACCTAAACCCATTTCATCGCCAAGAATACACCCATGGTTTTCCTCCAACATATACTTCATCCAAAAGTATCCAGTACGCTGATATCCATATAATGTTGCGACCAATCCTTCAGGCAGTGAGCCATTTGGATCTATTGGCTTATCTAAAACAGATATTTCTACCGAATTAACAAAACTCCCTTTCAGAAAACGATCTTGATTTCTCAACAATTCAATGTACTGAGAAACCGTAATAACACCTGAAGACTGGATATTTGCTGATTCAAAAACTCCTTCAATCTCTTTTGTACTGCCTGTAACATAAAACCATTCGTTATTGAAGACACACTGATCAACCAGCTGTCCCCCGATTACATCAACCGGTACCCTGTTGCCTTTTCTTTCACAATATAATTCAAGAATTATGCTTTCTTTTTCATTTCTCAGGTAACACTTTACATCAGTACCAACCTTGGAAAAATGTATATTGGGAAAAGCATCGTGAACATCTAAACACTCAATGTCTTTAATAAAGCTTCCCGCCCTATCACAAATTGCCGCGTATAACTCATCTGCACTTGGATGAAGAATCTCGTTATCAACCGAGAGCGCGATATGATTGTCTTTTATCAACCATTTTCCACGCATTCTACTTTCCTCCCAGTTTTTGAATACTGTTAGCCGATATTTTAATTCTATGCGGAACTGTTGTGGATTCTATAACAGCCTCAATACTTTCTGAAACATCTTTATCAGTCAGTTCAGGTCTTATTATAATATCGTATGTATCTCCTTCCATGTTTTTTGTAAAAGCAGTCAAATCTCTTGTAAGCTCTAAAAGATGCTTATCAGAACCATATGCATTAACAATATCACCCACATATCCCTGACTAGCATTAACAAGATTCAGCATGTTTAAAACAACGGAAACATAGAAATCTCCACGATCAACTGTTTTCTGACCGGACCACCATGAATAATCAGTTGTAAATCTCCAAAGTCGATGTGCTGCCTTGTCAGCTGTTTGTTCCTCGTTTCCTTCTATCATTACCGCGTGCTTACCTGCATCCAAAAAAGCTGTCTTATCAATCGTAGCAGTCTCATCTCTCAAACGTTTTGCATAGCTTTCTAATCTCTCGCGTCTTGCACTTGCAATCTTTTCAAAATAGCCCTTATATTTATGAAGTTCTGAATAAACCCCCACCGCATACGAAGCAATAACAAACCATTGATTTGGAACAAAAATGTTTTTAGTAGTAGGTGTTGTAATAATCGATGTGGAGTTAAAATACTCAATCTTCCATTTATTCTTTTCCAAATATTCTGCGTATGCATCCTTAAATTCATCGGTCAACTCAACATCCTGCCATACAAAGTCTTGGTTATAATGAATCGTTGACTGCCTGATTAATGCACCTAAATCTTTAAGAAGCTCCGTATTCTCCATAACTACTCCTTCTTTTGCAAGCCCCAATAACCTTTTCACCAATAATCCAAGTTCAGAATCAGAGAGCTTTGCTAATTCATCAAAAACCTCTTGTCTGGATGCTCTTAATTCCCTTTGATACCATCCGCGCCTCCCATTATCAAAATATGGATCAAACTCATCACGCATGTTTTTTATATTATTGGGATTCTCGTTTATAAGATCCCCAATACCTACAAATGCCTCAGTAAAATTTTTGTATCCGAGAGCCCTCACAGCCTCAAGATTGCATCTGGATAAATAATATGAGACAATTAATCCAATTTTCTTTTTATCATTCGTTATCATTATCTATACCCGCCTTTCTCTCGAAACTGATTATGTCTCCTATATTGCAGTCAAAATAAAGGCAGATCTTCTCCAAAACATCCAATGAAACCTTTTCGCCCTTGCCCATTTTAGCAACAGTAGTAGAACTAAGGCTAAGAGCTTCGATCAAATCTTTTTTTTGCATATTGTGATCGATTAACTTTTTCCATAAACCGTTATACGATATTTTCATCATAGGCCCTCACAAAAAGCAGTTTGCACTACGTATAAATTATACTATTTTGTTTCTGTGAAGTCTATTTAAATCTTTACAAATATAAATTTTTCATTTACCCGGTAAAAGTGCATTTCTTACTTCGCAAGCAGTGTCTTCGTACGTACGAAGACTACTTGCTTGTTGGATGGCAGAGCCCCCAATCCCCTAGAACCTCGTTTCACTCGGAGCTACGCCTCAACAAAGTTGACGCTAAAAGCAAACTACCATAACGAAAAAATAGGGAGACCCCACCGAATCTCTCCGATGAAATCTCCCTGATCACTACATGGTCTTCTCTTTGTTTTTCTGTTGCTTCTCCTGCTCCTCTTTTTTCAGGAACTGATCCACATTGTACTTCGCTGTCTGTATGTCTTTCATGTCCTGTCGTGCCTGGCGATACTCAGCATAAGTCTTTTTCTTCTCTTTAAGGACCTGCTCATATTCCTGATTAAGCTCACGGATAGAAGGTATCTTTCCCTTGATCTTTGAGAAGGCCTCCTTCGCCGCTTTATGAAGTGTAAGCGCCTCACGATGCTCTTCAAAGAACTTTTTGCTGTATCCGCTGTTACGGTATTGCGTGTAGATATCTTTGGTCTTGGAGTAATTAATTATGTGTTTCTTAAGCTCTGTGATCTCAGAAAGTCTGGCTTCAAGTGCTTTCTGCCGCTCAGTGATCTCCCCGAACACAGCCGAAGCATCCTTTGCTTTTTCTGCCAGCTTATCATAATCTCTGAGATCATGTTCTTCCAAAAACAAAAGTGTCTGTGCCATCTGTTTTATGTTATGAACCTTCGCCCAACGCTCATAACCGGGGCCTTTGCCCTTTGCTATCATCGCCTGGATATCAAGCAGCATGTCGAGCTTAGGTTCCGTTTTTTCGATATCAGAGTGAGGGCTTTGTACCGTTTCTCCCGTAAAGATCCGCTCAAGGTTCTGCTCGGTATAACCGGCACCCAGCGAGCGAAAGCGCAGGAATCTCTTCTGTCCCTTTCCTCTTACCGCAATGTATTTCCCGCGTTTGCTCTCATATCCCATCTCAAACAAAAGCCTCAGGAGTTCATCCATATCCTTTGGCTTTTGTTCAAGGCAGGCATCTATAGCATCGCGAATTTCTTCCCTAAAGCTCCGTCGGTCAGGATAATCTGTCCGCCTTGCTCTTTCACCAGGTTTTGCCGGTTCTATGACAGAGAGACCATTCTCCAAACATACAAGGTCGCTCAGACGCTGGAGCGCCACTCCTGAAAAGAAGAAGTTCTTGAACTTCCTGTCACATGAAAGAGCCGTGGAATTGTATATGATATGGTTATGAATGTGTGCCCTGTCAACGTGAGTTGCAACTATAAAAGCGTGCTC
>JAEEGL015850287.1_pt1 | contig 14300 bp, 10 predicted proteins | sample 9134231 | NCBI WGS metagenome assembly JAEEGL01 (sample SAMN16246548, study PRJNA631951) | gut metagenome | biome: gut microbiome; feature: rumen; material: fiber-attached | host: Bos | place: Iran: Karaj | collected 2018-10 | reverse complement strand
CGGTGTTATAATACATAGAATTTCCGAATAGACAAGGAGTTACACATGCTTGCACAGATCACCGCGATCTCTGTTTTCAAGATGGTCATCATGATCGCCTTCGGCTTCATCTTCACGAAGACCGGGCTGATCACTCCCGCCGTGAACGACGGCGTCACCAAGGTGCTGATGAACGTATTCTGCCCGCTGGCCATGCTCTGCAGCTTCGTGCGCGAGTTTGACCCGGCCCAGGCCAGATCCCTGCTCATAATGCTGGGTCTGTCCTTCGTGTTCTTCGTCGTCATGATCTTTCTCGCCAAGGTCACGATAAAGGACACCGTTCCCGACTACGAGACCATACGCATGACCTTTGCCTACAGCAACGCGGGCTTCTTCGGCATTCCCCTGATGCAGTCGATCTTCGGCTCCGACGGAGTGCTCTACGAGTCGATGTTCATGATGATGTTCATGAGCTTCGTCTGGAGCCACGGCCTCATGCTGATGAGCGGCGTCAAAAAGATGACGAAGGCCGCGCTCATGAAGATAATCCTGAGCCCGAACATCATCGCCGCGTTCATAGGACTGGTGATCTTCGTCTGCAGCATAAAGATCCCGGACGTGATATTCTCGCCCATAAACAGCCTCGGAAACTGCATGACTCCGGTCTGCATGGTCGTCTCGGGCCACATCATCGCTATGGCGGATTTCAAAAAGGTCCTGAGGGACAAGCGCGTTTACATCTATACCGCCCTGAGGCTCCTGATCCTTCCGCTGTTCTCGGTCGCCCTCGCGCTGGCCTTCTCGGGTCACGTCGAGAGGACGGTGCTGGTCTGCTTCGTCATGGCGAGCGCTTGCCCGGTTGGAGCGATGATACCCATCTTCTGCAACGCCTGCGGAAAGGATTCGAACCTGGCCTCCGGCCTCTTCGGCTTCTCGACGCTGGTCTGCCTTGCGACCCTCCCCGCGATAGCGGCTCTGTACGAGGCTCTGAGCGCGATGCTGTAGTCTTTGGGCCTTCCGCAGGGCTTCGGCCGCCGGACGCGCTTGCGCGCTCCCGAGACCGGACTCCGCATATGATAAAATTTCTCGCCCCGTTCACTTTTGCGTGAGCGGGGACCTTTTTTATGTGGTAAAATAAATAAATTGACATTAATAAATATTCATAAGAGGAGAGCTATGGGCATACCCTTTAAGAAAGTCCTCGTCGCCAACCGCGGCGAGATCGCAATGAGAATATTCCGAGCCTGCCACGACATAGGCATACAGACGGTCGCCATCTATTCGGCCGAGGACACCTACAGTCTTTTCAGGACGGCCGCGGACGAATCGTATCTGATAGGAAGGAACAAATCGCCGCTCGGGGCGTATCTGAACATACCCGAGATAGTCGCTCTCGCGAAGAGAAGGGGAGTCGACGCGATACATCCGGGCTACGGCTTTCTTAGCGAGAACGGAGATTTCGCGCGCGCCTGCGAGGAGGCCGGCATAAAGTTCATCGGCCCCTCCGCGGAGGTGCTCGACATGATGGGAGACAAGCTCTACGCCAAGCGCGTCGCGGCGGAGTGCAGCATCCCGACCATACCCGGCACGGAAAAGCCTCTCTCGGACCTCGGCGAGGCGATAAAGACCGCGCACGTCTTCGGCTATCCCGTAATACTCAAGGCTGCCGCCGGAGGCGGCGGAAGGGGCATGAGGCGCTGCGACAGCGACGAGGAGCTCTCGGTGAACTTCGGCCTGGTAAAGGACGAGGCGGTCAAGGCCTTCGGCAACGGCGACATCTTCATGGAAAAGTATCTCGTGAACCCCAAGCACATCGAGGTGCAGATACTCGCCGACGAGCACGGAAACGTGGTCCATCTCTACGAGAGGGACTGCTCGCTGCAGAGAAGGTACCAGAAGGTCGTCGAGTTCACCCCGGCGTTCTCCGTTCCGGAGGAGACCCGCGCCAGGCTTTACGATGACGCAGTGAAGGCCGCAAAGCACGTCGGCTTCACCAACGCCGGGACCATAGAGTTCCTGGTGGACCAGAAGGGCAATCATTACTTTATTGAGATGAATCCGCGCATCCAGGTCGAGCATACCGTCACCGAGATGGTGACCGGCATCGACATCGTGCGCTCGCAGATAATAATCGCCGAGGGCGGAGCTCTCTCCGACCCGCGCATTGGCATTAACAGCCAGGCGGACGTTCATCTGAACGGCTATTCGATACAGTGCAGGGTCACGACGGAGGATCCGACCAACAACTTCGTGCCGGATACCGGAAGGATCACGGCCTACAGGTCGACCGGCGGCTTCGGCATAAGGCTCGACGGCGCGACCGCGGGAGCCGGCGCGGAGGTCTCTCCGTACTACGACTCCCTGCTCGTAAAGGTGACCAGCTGGGACAACACCTTCGCGGGAGTCTGCAACAAGGCCGCGAGAGCCATAAGAGAGATGCACGTCCGAGGCGTCAAGACCAACATAGCCTTCGTATCCAACATACTTCAGCATCCGGTGTTCCGCGAGGGAAAGTGCTATACGCGCTTCATCGACGAGACGCCCGAGCTCTTCGTGATCGGCAAGGATCAGGACAGGGCGAACAACATGCTAAAGTACATAGGCAACATAATCGTGAAGGAGGGCGCGAGCCACAAGTTCTACGAGGCTGTGCGCAAGGTGCCCGTGACAGGAGAAAGGCCTCAGGGACTCAAACCCCTGCTCGACAGCAAGGGGCCGAAGGCCGTGGCCGACTGGGTCCTCGCCCAGAAGAAGCTGCTCATAACCGACACTACCTGCCGCGACGCGCATCAGTCGCTGCTCGCGACGAGGGTGCGCACAAAGGATATAATCGGCGCGATGGAGGGCGCGAGCGAGATACTCGGCGACGCCTTCTCGTTCGAGTGCTGGGGCGGAGCCACCTTCGACGTGGCCTACAGGTTCCTGCACGAATCTCCCTGGGAAAGGCTCGACGCCATCAGGGAGAAGGCTCCGAACGTGCTGCTGCAGATGCTCATACGCGGAGCGAACGCCGTAGGCTATACCAACTACCCGGACAACGTGATACGCGCCTTCGTGAAGGAGGCGGCAAAATCCGGCATAGACGTCTTCAGGGTCTTCGACTCGCTGAACTGGATCCCCGGCATGGAGATAGCCATGGACGAGGTCCTGAACCAGGGCAAGATCTGCGAGGCCGCGGTATGCTACACCGGCAACCTCTTCGGCAACGAAAAGTACGATCTCAAATATTACGTGAGGATGGCGAAGGAGCTCGAAAAGCGCGGCGCCCACATCCTCGCGATCAAGGATATGGCAGGCCTTCTGAGGCCCTACGAGGCGAAGGCCCTCATAAAGACCCTCAAGGAGGAGATAGGCATACCCGTACAGCTGCACACCCACGACACCTCGGGCAACCAGGTCGCGACCCTGCTGATGGCGGCGGAGGCCGGAGTGGACATAGTGGACGCCGCGACGGCGTCGATGGCCTCTCTCACCAGCCAGCCCTCCATGGATTCCGTGATCGCGGCCCTTCAGGGCACCGAGAGGGATACGGGCTTCGATCTTTCGAGGGTCCAGCATCTTACCGATTACTGGGAGGACATCAGAAAGCGCTACGACAGCTTCGAGTCCGGCATAACCCATCCCGCGACCGACATCTACCGCTACGAGATCCCCGGCGGCCAGTATACGAACCTCAAGCCCCAGGTCGAGTCCATCGGCCTCGGAGCCAAGTTCGACGAGGTCAAGGAGAACTACAAGAGGGTCAACGACATGCTCGGCGGCATCATCAAGGTGACTCCGTCCTCGAAGATGGTCGGAGACCTCGCCATATTCATGACGCAGAACAAGCTGACTCCGGAGAATATCGTGGAAAGGGGCGAAAAGCTCTCGTTCCCGGATTCCGTCGTCTCGTTCTTCTCCGGCATGATGGGACAGCCCGAGGGAGGCTTCCCGAAGGAACTGCAGAGGGTGGTCCTTAAAGGCAAAGAGCCCATCACCTGCAGGCCCGGAGAGCTTCTGCCCCCGGCAGACTTCGACGCCATAAGGGAGGAGCTCTCTTCGATAGAGCCCGAGCCCTCGATGAGGGCGGTCATGAGCTACTGCATGTATCCGGAGGTCTTCAGGGACTATCTGCAGAAGCGCAGCGAATACAGCTATATAGTTAAGCTCGGAAGCCACGTCTTCTTCCACGGCCTGGCTCTGGGCGAGACGATAAACGTAAAGGCGGCGGAGGGCAAGACCCTTACCGTAAAGTACCTCGGCCTCGGCGGCGTCGACAACGACGGCATGCGCACCGTGAGCTTCGAGCTCAACGGCATAAGGCGCGAGGTAAAGGTGCCCGACGAGGAGGCCCAGAAGAGCCTCGAGAAGGTGCCCATGGCCGATCCCGAGGATTCCGGCCAGATAGGAGCGGCCATCCCCGGACTCGTGAGCAAGATCTCCGTCGAGGTCGGCGACAGGGTCGAGATCAACCAGCCTCTCATAGTGATCGAGGCCATGAAGATGGAGACCGCGGTCACCTCGCCGGTCAGCGGAACGGTCAAGAGCATCAACGTCAAGCCCGGCGACGGCGTCAAGGGCGGACAGTTGCTGCTTACGATAAAATGACGGACTGCGCTGAGCGCGCCCCGCAGGATCCCCTGCAGAGGCTCGGAATAAGGATCATAAGGCTCGAGACCGTAGGCTCGACCAACGACTATATAAAGGAGCTGGCTCCCTCCGGGCCCGTGCTCGTGACCGCCGTAAGGCAGACCGCGGGAAGGGGCAGGGGAGACCACAGCTTTCACTCGCCCGAGGGAGGGATATACTTCTCCTACGGCTTCAGGCCGGAAGGGCCCGAGGAGGCGCGGCTTCTCACCGTGAGAGCGGCCGTGTGCACGGCGGAGGCGATAAATTCCGTTTGCGGCCTCGGCTGCGGCATAAAGTGGGTGAACGATATTTACCTTCGCGGCAGGAAGGTCTGCGGCATACTCTGCGAGAACGCCGGAGGGCTTTATATCGCAGGCATAGGCATAAACGCCTCGGCCGTGGGCTTTCCGGAGGAGCTTTCCGGCATAGCCGGAGGCATAGCGGACGGCCCCGGAGGGGCCGGCAGGCTGAGCGCCGGGACAAGGGACGAGATAATCTCCCGCATAACCGGGGGCCTGATGGCGCCGTTTTCTCCGGAGGAGGTCATAGAAAAATACACCGCTCTTTCCGTTCTGACCGGAAAGACGGTGCACTTTGTGAGGGACGGCCGCCCGGAGAGCGGCATCGCCGCCGGCTTTGACGAGGAGGGCGGCCTTATAATAAGCGGCCCGCAGGGCCGCACCACGCTGCGCTGCGGAGAGGTATCCGTAAAGCTGTGACGGCCGCGGACGCTGCGCTTTGAGCCGCGGACGCCCATGCTCCGGCCGCGCGGCGGCGCAAATAATTCAGAACGTTTCAGTTCGTTCATTTTTTGTGTTATACTGAATAGTAACGATAATAACTTGTTATGTCATAAGGAGGAGCAAGATGGAATATAACAAGATCACTCCCGAACTCGTGGAAGAGCTCAGGAAGAGAGTAAGCTGCAAGGTCCTCACAGGCGAGGATATCTCTCCGGACTACGCGAAGGACGAAATGCCGACCAGCAAGCAGTGTTTCCCCGACGCGGTCGTAGAGGCGACCTGCGAAGAAGACGTAGTCGAAACGCTCAAGTTCTGCAATGAGCACAAGATCGTTCTCATTCCGCGCGGAGCGGGCTCCGGTCTTTCCGGAAACTCCGTCGCCCTTTACGGCGGCGTGATGCTCGCGACCTCTAAGATGAACAAGATCAAGAACATCAATCCCAACAGGCTTACCGCGACCATCGAACCGGGCGTGACCCTCAACGATCTTTATGACGCAGCGGCTCCCTACGGACTCATGTACGCTCCGGCCCCCGGCATCAAGACCGCGTGCATCGGCGGAAACATCAACACCAACGCCGGCGGCATGAAGGCCGTAAAGTACGGCTCCACCAGAAAGTCCATCTGGCAGCTCAGAGTGGCGCTCGTTACCGGCGAGGTCATCACCGTAGGCGCTCCCGTTAACAAGAACAGCTCCGGCTACAGCCTCCTCGACCTTATCATAGGCTCCGAAGGCACCCTCGGCGTAGTCACTGAGGCCACGGTCATGCTCCAGCCCGAACCGGGCTCCGCGATCAGCATGATCATCCCCTATGCCGACATCCTTACCGCGATCAAGTCCGTACCTCTCTTCAAGATGAAGCACTTCGCTCCGCAGAGCATCGAGCTCATCTCCAAGCAGACCGTTATAGACGTCGACGCGTACACCAAGAAGACCATCTTCCCGAGAAACGTCGAAGGCGTTGAGCCCGAAGGCTATCTGCTCGTGACCATCGAAGGCACCGACGAAGAGGACTGCATGAACACCGTTATGAAGGCTGCCGAGATGGTAGTCGAAAACGGCGCTCTCGACGTTCTCGTCATCGACGATCCGAGGCTCAAGAGAGAGCTCTGGGAGTACAGAGACTCCTTCCAGGAAGCGACCTACACCTCCGTCAAGAACCTCAGAGAGTGCGACGTAGTCGTTCCCGTAGACGTTCAGGCTGAATATATCGAATACTGCGACAACGTGGCCAAGGAGCTCGGAGTTCTCTTCCTGTATGCCGGCCACGCGGGCGACGGCAACATCCACGTCCACTGCGCGACTCACGACCTCGAGGAGGACGAGTTCCTCAGAAGAAAGGACATCTTCATGCAGAAGGCCTATGACAAGGCGTTCTCCCTCGGAGGAACCGTCTCCGGCGAGCACGGCATAGGCCACGAGATGATGCCCTACCTGCTCCAGCAGGTCGGCGAGACTCAGATGGAGCTCATGAGAGCCATCAAGAAGGCCTTCGACCCGAACATGATCCTCAACCCCGGCAAGGTCTGCTTCGACCCCGAGGATCCCAGATTCCAGTAAAAGCCGCGCCCTCAGGGGCGGCAAAGGCACAAATAAAAAGCGGCGGGCTGTCCCGCCGCTTTTTTATAATAAGAAAACCCCGCGCCGGACGCGGGGCCGGTTTTATGCTTTTGCGGCCGCTTTCCGTCCGGCCGAAAAAAGAGGCGCCTTACAGCGCCTCCTCCAGCTTTTCTATCGTCGCGATCTGCGCCGCGCAGGCGAAGATCTCCATGGCCTTCTTCACTTCCTCCGCCGAGGGGTAGGTCGGCGCTATGCGCAGATAGGCGTCGTCCGGATCGTCGTGATAGGGATGTGTGGCTCCCGGCCCCGTCATCGTAAGGCCCGCGGCCTTCACGAGCTCGTTGATTCTGGTCGCGCAGCCCCTGTTCGCTATGAAGGTCACGAAGTAGCCTCCGTGGGGCTTCACCCAGGTGCCGCAGCCCTTTCCCGCGAGCTTTTCCTCGAAGGTGTTCAGGACCGCGTCGAACTTGGGCCTCATTATCTCGGCGTGCTTTGCCATGTGGGCCTTTATGCCGTCCACGTCCTTCAGGAAGCGCACGTGCCTGAGCATGTTCATCTTGTCCCAGGAGATGCTCTCGACTATTATCTGCTTTTCGGTGAACTCGACGTTGGCCTTTGACGCTCCGAAGAAGCCGACTCCGGCGCCCGCGAAGGTCACCTTGGAGGTCGAGCCGAACATGTAGACCCTGTCGGGGTTTCCGGCTTTCTTGCATTCCTCGAGGATGTTAAGCATGGGGATGTCCTCGTAGACGTTGTGCACCATGTAGGCGTTGTCCCAGAAGATGCGGAAGTCCTTCGCCGCGGTCTCCATCGAAGCGAGCTCCCTCACGCACTCGTCGCTGTAGACGCTTCCGAGGGGGTTCGAATACTTGGGAACGCACCATATGCCCTTTACGGTCTCGTCCTTTACGGCCTCGCGCACGGCGTCCATGTCCGGCCCCCATTCTGTGAGCTTCACCGGTATCATCTCGACGCCGAGGAATTCGCATATCCTGAAGTGCCTGTCGTAGCCGGGCACGGGGCAGAGCCATTTGATCTTATCGTATTTGCACCAGGGCTTTTCGGAGCCGAGCACGCCCTTGAGCATCGCCCTGCAGAAGCAGTCGTACATGAAGGTGAGGGAGGCGGAGCCTACGACTATGGTCTCCTCGGGGGAGATGCCCATGAGCTCTCCGAAGAGCTTTCTCGCCTCGTAAATTCCCAGCAGCTCTCCGTAGTTTCTGCAGTCGACGCCGCCGGACGTGCAGTCGCTGCGCGAATCCAGCACGTCGAGCATGGGCATCGAAAGATCGAGCTGCTCGGGGGCGGGCTTGCCCCTCGCCATGTTCAGCTTGAGCCCGAGGCTCTTGTAGGCCTCGTATTCCTTGAAGAGCGCCGCCTTCGCGTCGGCTAGCTCAGACTTTGTCATCTCGCTGTAAGGTCTCATGTTTGTTCCTCTTTGATCTTTAGCTTGCGGTAGTTGTTTTTCTTCGGGCGCTGCCTCAGCCCATCGTGTTGAGCAGGCCGCCGGCCTTAAGTATCGTCAGCTCCCTTTCGCTGAAGCCGCCGTTAATGGCGTACTGCCTGCCCTTGGTCTTGTTTACCAAAGCGAGGCCCTCGCCGGGCTTAAGACCGTCTATGCCGGCGATCTCGAGCTCGTCGAGAAGATCGACGTCGTCCGCGTCCGCGGGATCGGCGAAGGTGAAGGGGAATATCCCCGAATTGATCAGGTTCTGCTTGTGTATGCGCGCGTAGCTTTTGACTATGACTGCCTTTATCCCGAGATACATTGGCGCGAGGGCCGCGTGCTCTCTGGAGCTTCCCTGTCCGTAGTTCTCTCCGCCGACTATGAAGCCGCCGCCGTTCTCTTTGCACCTTGCGGGGAAGCCCTCGTCGATCTGGCTGAAGCAGAACTCCGAGATCTTCTCTATGTTGCTGCGGTAGGGCAGTATCTTAGCTCCCGCGGGCATTATGTGGTCGGTGGTTATATTGTCTCCGGTCTTTATCATGACCTTTCCGCTGAGCAAGTCCGGAGCCTTGGAATTTACCGGAAGAGGCTTGATGTTCGGCCCGTAGACGACCTCGCAGTCCGGGTCGTATTCGCTTATGAGCAGCGAATCGTCTATGACGTCCATCTGCGGCATTTCCGGCTTTTCGTAGCTCAGAGAGCGGGCGTCCGTGATGACGCCTGCTATGGCCGAGGCCGCCGCGGTCTCGGGCGATATAAGATAGACGCCGGCGCTCATGGTCCCGCTGCGTCCGTAGAAGTTGCGGTTGAAGGTGCGCAGGGACACCGCGTCGGTGCAGGGCGACTGTCCCATGCCTATGCAGGGCCCGCAGGTGCACTCGAGTATCCTCGCGCCGCTCTCTATGAGGGCCGCCAGGTGTCCGCTCTTGGCGAGCATGTCGAGCACCAGCTTGGAGCCGCAGGAGATCGTGAGCGATACGCCGCCCGCGATCTTCTTTCCCTTCAGGATGTTCGCCACGGTGGCAAGATCCGTAAAGGAGGAGTTGGTGCAGCTTCCTATGCAGATCTGGTCGGCCTTCATGCCGGCGAGTTCTGCAACGGGCTTGACCGCGTCGGGCGAGTGCGGGCAGGCCGCGAGAGGCTCAACCTGCGAGAGGTCTATGCTGACGACGCTGTCGTATACGGCGTCCGAGTCGGCCGCCATTGGGACGAAGTCCTGAGGGCGGTTCTGCTTTGTCAGAAATTCGAGGGTCCTTTCGTCCGAAGGAAAGACCGAGGATGTGGCTCCGAGCTCGGCGCCCATGTTGGTTATGGTCGCTCTTTCGGGAACGCTGAGGGTCTTTACCCCCTCGCCGAAGTATTCCATTACGCTTCCCACGCCGCCCTTTACGGAGAGCCTGCGAAGCACCTCGAGTATGACGTCCTTCGCGCCCGAGCCGTGGGGAAGGCTTCCCGTGAGCTCGACGCCTATGACCTTCGGCATGTTGACGGAGAAGGGCTTTCCCGCCATCGCGCAGGCGACGTCGAGGCCTCCCGCTCCTATGGCGAGGGACCCCATGCCTCCGGCGGTCGGAGTGTGTGAATCGGAACCGAGCAGAGTCTTTCCGGGCCTGGCGAAGCGCTCGAGGTGGACCTGATGGCAGATGCCGTTGCCGCACTTGGAGAAGATTATGCCGTGCTTTTTCGCGACGCTCTGGAGGAAGCGGTGGTCGTCGGCATTCTCAAAGCCGCTCTGAAGAGTGTTGTGGTCGACGTAGCTCACGGAGAGCTCGGTGCGGACCTTTCCTATGTTCATCGCGATCAGCTCGAGGTAGGCCATGGTGCCCGTCGCGTCCTGCGTCAGAGTCTGGTCTATCCTGAGTTCTATGGGCTGTCCCTTGGGGGGCAGCGGGCCGCTCACGTGGGCCGCGATTATCTTTTCGGTCAAAGTTGGCATTTTTATTCATCCTTTCCGGGATTTATGCTAAAATATACGATAATACTTTCGGAGCATGAAGTATTAAGTCATTATACATCACCCCCGGACGGAGAAAAAACAGAATGAATGAAAAAATAAAAGAAATATTCAACCAGTCGGTGATCGACAACAACATCCCCGGCGAGGAATATACCAGATGGAACGTCAAGAAGGGCCTCAGGAACGAGGACGGCACCGGCGTTCTGATCGGCCTTACCAGGATAGCCGACGTCGTGGGCTACAAGGTGATAGACGGAAAGAAGACCAGCTGTGAGGGCGAGCTGCTCTACCGCGGGATCAAGCTCACGGATATAACCAGAAATTTCGACAGGAGCGGCATATACGGCTACGAGGAGACGGCCTTCCTGATCCTCTTCGGCCATCTTCCCGACAGGGAGGAGCTCGAGGCCTTCAGGAGCGAGCTCGCGGGCAATTACGAGCTCACCACGGGCTTCATGAACAAATATATTTTCAACGACCCGGGCTCTCACGTGATGAACAAGATCCAGACCCTGCTGCTCGCGATGTACGAATCGGACGACGATCCGGACGACCCGGGCGTCGAAAACACCCTGAGGCAGGGCCTGAACATAATAGCCAAATTCCCTTCGATAATGTGCTATTCCTACGCCGTAAAGCATCATCAGCGCGACGGCGGCAGCCTCATCATCCACCACGTGGATAAGAACAAGTCCATAGCGGAGAACATCCTCGGCATGCTGCGCCCGGACCAGAAGTATACGCCCGAGGAGGCCAAGCTTCTCGACCTCATGCTCGTGATGCACATGGACCACGGCTCCGGCAACAACTCGACCTTTACGAATATAGTGGTATCCTCGACGGACACCGATCTTTATTCCAGCCTTTCGGCCAGCGTCGGCTCCCTGAAGGGCCCGCGCCACGGAGGAGCGAACATTTCGGTCCAGCGCATGATGGACGCCGTGATAGGGGAGATAGGCTTCGGCGCTTCTGATGAACAGATAGAGGATATAATCCATCGCATCCTGAAGAAGGAATTCGGCGACGGCAGCGGGCTGGTCTACGGAATAGGCCACGCCGTTTACACGCTGAGCGACCCGAGGGCCGAGATCCTCAAGAAAAAGATCGAGGAGCTCTACAGGCACGACCTAAAGGTGTTCGACTTCTACGTCCGCTTCGAGAACATTGCCAGAAGGATACTCAAGGAGGAGCGCGGCAAGGACGTCAGCAGCAACATCGACTTCTACAGCGGCCTGATATACAAGACCCTCGGCATACCCGAGGAGCTCTACACTCCGCTCTTCGCCTGCGCGAGGACGGTCGGGTGGCTTGCTCACAATATCGAAAACAAGCTCTACTGCAACAGGATAGTAAGGCCCGCCGGCAAATACGTGGGCAGCGAATCCGAATACATCGATCTGGAGGACAGAAAATGAAGATCACTCTTTTCAGGGGCGACGGCATAGGCCCCGAGATCTCAGAGCAGGTAGTCAGGGTCATCGACGCCCTGGACCTCGGAATTGAATTCGAGCCCTACGACATAGGCCAGACCGCCTACGACAGGACCGGCAGCCTCATCCCGCAGGACGCCGTGGACAGCGTAAAGAAGAACAAGGTGGCTCTGAAGTCTCCCTGCACGACCCCGGTCGGAAAGGGCTTCAGGTCCGTAAACGTGCAGCTGCGCCTGCTCTTCGACCTCTACGCCAACGTGCGCCCGGCCAGGACTCTTCCGGGCGTTAAGTGCCGCTACGACGACATCGATCTCGTGGTCTTCCGCGAGAATACCGAGGACCTTTACATAGGAGAAGAAAAGCAGGTCGACGAGAACACCGTCGAGGCCATAAAGCGCATAACCAGGCCCGCCTCCGAGAGGATAATCCGCAGCGCCTTCGAGTACGCCCGCGCGAACGGCAGGAAAAAGGTCACCTGCGTGCACAAGGCCAACATCCTGAAGATGAGCGACGGTCTGTTCCTCAGCATTTTCAACGACATGAAGGCCGAGTATCCCGAGATCCAGGCCGGCGACCTGATCGTCGACAACGCTTGCATGCAGCTCGTCATGCGCCCCGAACAGTTCGACGTGATGGTGATGCCCAACCTCTACGGCGACATCCTTTCCGATCTCACCAGCGGCCTGATCGGCGGCCTCGGGCTTCTGCCCAGCGTCAACAGGAACGACGAATACGCCATATTCGAGGCCGTGCACGGCTCCTCTCCGGACATAGCCGGAAAGGGCATAGCCAACCCGACGGCTCTGCTTCTTTCCGCCTGCATGATGCTCGAGCATCTGGGCTTCAGGGACGAAGCGCTTCGCGTAAGAAGCGCCGTCAACAGGGTCCTGAGCGAGACCGACGTGCGCACTCCCGACATAGGCGGGCGCGCGACGACAAAGGAATACACGGACAAGATCATAGAATTTCTTTGATATGCTATAAGAACTGCGGCGATTGACTGCAGTTCTTTTTTATCTTACGATTTATAATAACAGTAAAATATGGTGATCGATTCGGAGCCCTGCTCCGGAAAGGAGAAGCAGATGAGTTTCAAGGACAAGGTTGCTGTCATAACCGGCTCCGGCGGCGGCATAGGCCGCGCCGCGGCGATAATGCTCGCAAAGGAGGGCGCAAAGCTCGTGATCAACTCCACCAGGGAGAGCACGGGCTCCGAGACGCTGAAGCTCGTAAAGGAGGCCGGCGGCGACGCGATATTCGTGCGTGCCGACGTTTCCGATCCGGCGCAGGCCCAGCTCATCGTTGACGAGGCCGTGAAGGCCTTCGGAAGGATAGACATACTCATGAACGTCGCGGGAGTCGTGCTCGGCGGCACCGTGCTCGACACAAAGGTCGAAGACTTCGACAGGACCATGGCCGTCAACGTCCGCGGCACCATGCTCATGATGCAGAAGGTGGTTCCCCTCATGCAGGCGCAGGGCGGCGGAGTAATCGTCAACACCGCCTCGGCCGTGGCTCACAACGGCGTAAAGAACAGGATAGCCTACAGCGCTTCCAAGGGCGCTGTCGTCTCCATGTCGAGAGCCGCCGCCGCGGAGCTGCTTCAGGACAATATAAGAGTCAACGTCGTCTCTCCCGGCGCGACCCAGTCGCCGTCGCTCGAGGAGCGCATCAATTCCTCGCCCGATCCGGCGCAGGCCTACAGAGATTTCTGCGCGCGCCAGCCCATGGGCAGGATAGCGACCGCCGAGGAGATCGCCAAGGCCTTCCTCTTCGCCGCTGACGACGAGATAGGCTTCATGGACGGAATAACCATCCAGGTCGACGGAGGCGCGTCGATATAGCGATAGTTCCGGGAGCGCCGGCTCCCTTGACAGTATGACGACCGGGAGGGATTGTTTTGTCAGAAAGAAAAGCGAGATCGGAGTCCGTGAACCAGGTCCTTCGAAGGGTCAATCACAAAGCCGGAGGCCTTTATGATTTCCTTATGATAACGAGCGGCATCCTGAACGGCATAGAGATGACCAGTCACGGGCAGAGCCTTACCATCCTCGAAATGAGGATAATCATGCTCGTTAACGAGAACCCCGGGATCACCGCGACGGATCTGTGCAAAAGATGGAACAGGTCCAGAGGCGCGATATCCCAGATGCTGAAAAAAATAGAAGAAAAGGGCTTCGTTTACCGCGAAAAGGGCGGACACGGCGGCAGACTTTCCGGTATTTATGCCACGGACTGGGGCGTCGAGGCCACGAACGAGTTCACGGTCAGGGACTTTCAGGACAACACTCACATCATGAAGCATATCATGGAGGAATGTTCAGAAGATGAACTTAGGGCCTTCTATAAAGTGATGGACTGCTATTGCAGAGTTTTAAAGGATCATCCCGAAACGCACTGGAAAAACTTCTGAAACACATCTTCGAATTTTTCGTCTGATCCGGGCGTAATTATTCACGCATAATACAATAATACATGACATCGGGCACGTTGTGTCCGATGTTTTTTCTTAAATTTTTCGGTTTTTGATGCATCTTCACGGAAAAATCATTAATTCTTGCGCCTGTTATTGACT
>JAEEGL015416557.1_pt1 | contig 14300 bp, 10 predicted proteins | sample 9134231 | NCBI WGS metagenome assembly JAEEGL01 (sample SAMN16246548, study PRJNA631951) | gut metagenome | biome: gut microbiome; feature: rumen; material: fiber-attached | host: Bos | place: Iran: Karaj | collected 2018-10 | reverse complement strand
AGTCCGGAACCGCCATAAATGTGCTCCAGTCATCATAGGGTACCTGGATTACGATTATATCGGGATGCTCATTCTCAAAATCATATTCTTCATGGTTTTCAGCATTTACATACTCTGAAAACAGTTCAATTTCATAATGTTCATCGAAATAATCGCCAAAAACATTTCTTTCATTGCATGGTATAGGAAGAACATGCACTTCAAGCCCCGGATCTGAAACAGCTCTTTTCCACAATTCTTCCATTGTATTCCAACATTTTGCCCTGCATGGAAGAAATACTATCTTCCTTAAGTCCTTGTCCTCTTTCGGTGCGGTAGCTTTCATTATGTACCGTCTTACTGAGTTAAGCAGTGCCTGATTGTCCAGTGTATATCTGTAGGGATTTCCTCCCAAGTGTTCCCTTAGTATCTGCTCCTGCTCAGAAAACACAGGATAATCATGAACTCCCCCCGACTTTACAACTCTCATATAGTCGCCATAATCTGTCCTTAGTTTTTCATCATATATAGCCGGGACGCGCACATAGGTGTTCTCAAATGGCAGTTCCACATATGTCCCATATATTTCTCTGTTGTATATATGGTTCCCGAATACCGGTACCAGGTACTGTTAACGAAATATGAACAAGGGTATTAGCACCAAATACATTAAAATTCTCCTCGATATAACATTCATTTAATAAGCTCTTGACACCACTTTATAAGTTCATTATGACATTTCTATAGCGTGTCCATTCCTACCGCAAAATGAATATCATCCCATCACTGTGCTTTCCATTCTGTAATCATGTATTTCTTTCTGACCATTGGTGCCTGGCACTGTGTACAAAACTTCTTTTCATTCCGTAATAATACCGAAATAATAAATTACTCGCAGCTATCCATAATCCGCCTTATATTAACTGCGTCAAAAATATTATTGAAAGAATGGTAATCCACGAACATTGATTCTCTAATATAGTTTTTCTCTATTTGCTTTAACCTTGTCCTTATTTCATCATGTAATTTCTTGTCCTTCATCTTATATGCATAAAAATGAGGTCTCATTGGCATGTAGGTAATGAAATGCTTTGTTCCACTATCGGCATAGAATCTAGTATCTGTAGACTTATAGATATCAAAATACACATCACTTCTAGTTACGGATATAACAATAACCCCAATAATCTGATTGTATTTCCATACATCTCTGGGATGTTTCAGTCCCAATACTAGCATTTTTGTCTTTTCATCTTCAAAGCCATCACACAAATGGCTCAATTTTGATTTTATTCTCCCCCATCTCTTAGCAAATTCTTTTTCCGTCATTGCATATATTGGAATTTCAAAGAGCGTCTTACTTGGCATTGATCAAGCATCTCCTTTAAAGTATCCTTTACTGGTTTGAGGTACAATGTCCTTGTACTTTTACGCCACCATGGTTTACCTATTCACAAAGGGAGAAAATAACTAACATAATGAACTATGCATAGAACTTCCCGCAAATAAACTCCACACGCTCACCTTCAGGCAGCGCGTAGTAATCATCCTCTGTTTTATAATTTGAATTCAGGTACCTGGTACTGTTAACAAACTGTGAACTATTATTCTCCTCGGTACCAATATCTCAAATCACATCTTATATTCAAAAGCCCACTTCATCATTTGTAACATACTGATGAATCCACTCATCAATTCCCTCTATGGGATTGCCTTGATAAATATTACCAAGTATCCCTTCCTCCACTGAAGGAGCCTCGTGCGTATAATAATAGTAATGAAGGCTCCACCCATCTCTGTAGCCCCTATCAAGCTTTCTGAGTTCATCAGCAGACTTATTTTCAAATTCTCTAATCTTTGATATCTCTGAAAGACTTAATAATTTCTCAAAGTTATCCTTATCTGTCAGTTTTATCGTTTTTGTTCTTGTTCTATTAGCATCCACATTAGTTCTTCTTATTGTAAGAACCCTATTCAGATAATCTATTGTTGTGTTATAACTATATTTCTCTGGGATAATGTGTATTGGCTGAAATTGTATTTGCCATATGTATTTTTCATAATCAAATTCATTTTCACACATCAATCAACCCTCTTAGTTTGTCTATAACACGAAAATTGGTGTCAGGCACTATAAACACTCAAATAAGAAAGGTTTAATTTGTCAGAAAATTCTGTATATCTACTATTTTATCACTCTTTTATCGTTTATCCAAACTTATCATTACGCTTTTACGACTTGATCGCAAAAACAAAAACCGATATACCCATATTAAGGTATATCGGCTAATCAACTACATTTTATTATGCCATTTTCGCCTGTAGTTCCTGTATCTGCTTGGAATGCTCCGATACAGTCTTTTCAAGTGAATCTATCAGAGATATCTTTTCCTCAAATATATCAGCATCCTTAGCATATCTCTCATATACAGACTTCTGATATGCAGCTATCTCTTCAACCTTTGGAATAAGACAGTTTTCAAGTTGGACAACCTCGATATTTTTCACTCTGTCCTTAATCTCACCCATATCAGTTTCAAGAACTTTTACGCTTGTCTTAAGACCTTTTACATCTGTCTGCAAAACACTTACATCTGTTCTTAAATCTTTTACATCTGTCTGTAAATCGCTTACATCTGCCCTTAAATCTTTTACATCTGTCTGTAAATCACTTACATCTGCCCTTAGATCTTTTACATCTGCCTGTAAAACATTTACATCTGTCCTTAGTTCTTTTACATCTGCCTTTAGGTCTTTTACATCCGTCTTTATATCCTTTACAGATTCATCAACTATACTCTTTATTGCCTGTAAATCTTCTTTTGTTAATGCCATTTTCTCACCTCCTTTGCCTTATATTTACTGTAAACATATAAGGTAAAGTCACTCACAAGAAGTTTAGAAATGTGATGTAGAACCATTATAATTCATTCTAAAAAAACCATCAATTACAAACTTTGGGAATCGGTGGACGAATGTCCGGATACCTATATGTTCATCAGTGTACGATGCACGATTTGAATTTTAATTGATTTGCTCATATTAGTCAAGATGGTCCATTAGCTTACATTATTTATGTTAAAATAACACTATAGGAGCACTCTTATGAAGCACAGCATAGATTTTTTCCGTGATGAAATCAGAAACGGGTTCTATATTCCTACGCAGGTCAAGATGTCTTGGGCCTGCGATCTTGATGTGCTCTCTGAGATTGACAGGATTTGCAGGAAGCACAACATCACATATTTTGCTGACTGGGGGACATTTCTGGGGGCTGTACGGCATGGCGGATTTATACCCTGGGATGATGACATGGATATATGCATGATTCGTGAGGACTACAAGCGGTTTAGAGAAGTTGCTGATGCTGAACTTCCCGAAGGGTATGTAATCCACGACTACGAGCGGCAGGATGACCACTGGCTTTTCCTAGCTAGGATAGTCCGGAACAGCCATATCTCTTTTGATGAAAAATATCTCTCTGCAAGCTACAATTTCCCGTGGCTTTCGGGTGTTGATATCTTTATAAAGGACTACCTCTATGCAGATCCGGAGGCGGAGAAGGCCCGTGACAAAGAGGTCCTGGAGATCATTGCCGTTGCTGACGGCATAATGGAGGGGACTCTGCACCGCGAAGTAATAGATTCCAAACTGGAGAGATTTTCCAAGCTGTACCACACATCATTTCCAAGCAGATCAGACAAAAGAGCTCTCAGGGTAGCTCTATATTCTCTTGCCGAGAAACAGATGGGCAGGACTCCTGAGGTGGATTCTGATAGAATCGGCCAGATTTTCCCCTGGGTATTAAAAGGAAATCCCGGCGAGCCTAAGTCCCACTACAAGCCGGCTGTGTATATTCCTTTTGAAGATACCATGATGCCTGTACCGTCCTACTATAACGAGCTTCTGACTGCGCGTTATCATGACTACAACACTATCAGAAAAGGATGGGGCGCCCACGAATATCCTGCTTTTGAGGAGCAGCGAAAGAGCTTTGAAAACGAGACAGGAGCCAAGCTTCCGAGATTCGAATTTATATCGGAAATGCTGGAGCGATGCATTCCTGACAAGAGCAGTTCTTACAAAGAGTTGGCCAAAGAATGTCTGACCGGTCTTCACACTCTTTTAACACAGACACAATCTGCTTATACGGCTGGCGAAGAAGAACAACTGGCAGCCATGTTTGGAGAGATGCAGCAGCTTGCTGTGGATATGGGTACTCTGCTTGAGAGTGTGAAGGGTGAGGACAATCCTCGAGTGAAGGCTGTTGTCGGCATTCTTGAAAAACTCTGCGATGATATATATACATGTAGCGAAAGTCTAGATAGCAATGATTGTTTTGCAGGAATAACCGGTACACTTAGAGAACTGGATATCAGCCTTTCCGAAAATATCCTTAATATCAAGACAGCTCTTTTCCTCCCTATTGGTATCAAGGAATGGAAGACCATGAAAAGAGCTTATAATCGTATGCTATCCGATCCAGCTATAGATCCCATTGTGGTTCCGCTTCCGCTTTACACTAAGGATGTCTATGGCAGACCTACTATGACAGAGGATAAGATATTAGCTGCAGACAACTTTGACGCCTATGCATCTGATTTGCCCCTGGCTCATTGGTACGACTACGATATTTCCCTGCACTGCCCGGAAATAATATATATACAGAGCCCCTACGATGGCGAGAATCCGCTTCTGACGGTTCCGCCCACTTTCTATGCCCAGAATCTTGTACATTACACTGATAGGTTGGTCTACATGCCCATTGGCACCACAGGCGAGTTTGGCGCAAATGATATTACTGATCAGAAGTGCATGATGTACTATGTCACTGTTCCAGGAGTAATCTATGCCGATGAGATCATCGTTCAGTCGGAAAACACGAAAGCACAGTATGTGAACAAACTCGCTGAGTTTGCGGGGGAAGGCACTCGCAGTCACTGGGAAAGAGCTATAATATCTGATAAAGCTCTTTTCACAGAAGAATCAAAAAAACCTGGCACCGATTACACTTCCAAGCACATCCTCTACTGCATCAGCCTTTATGAATTCACAGAACATTCCGGATCTATTATCGATGCAGTAAAAGGTCGACTTGATACCTTCGCTTCAGCAAAAGATAAACTGGATGCCATGCTCTGCTTCTACCCGGAAACCTACGACACTACCGACACGGCACTACTCAACAGCATCACCTCATCCAAATCTGCGATCATCTCTGAAGCACAAAAAAGAGGAATTGAAACAATCCCTCTTTCTAAAGACATATATAAATCTCTGGCAGATTCCTTCGATGCCTACTACGGAAGTTCCAGCCCCCTGGTCCACGAATTTGTCAGCCGTAGGAAGCCTGTCATGATCTCAAATTACGACATATAGTTGTTGCACGCCGTCTTCTTCTCATGCTCAAGGTAGGAGAAGTCCATCTTCCTGGTATGCTGAATTATCTCCTTATAGCTGGTTTTCTTTCCGAACAAAAGCGTCGTTCCAAGAATGAAGCCATCAACGCCCATAGGAGCATATTTTTCAATCTTGTCTGCGCCGCAGGCACCGTCCCAGTATAGTTTAAATCCCATCTTTTCCCGCAGCTTAATTAGTGTCTCAATCTTCTCCCCAACAAAAGGCAGGAACATCTGGCTGGCATTTCCCGGATTTACCGCCATGACAAGGACATGATCAACGATACGAAGCATTTCCTTGACTGTCTCCACGCTGGTTCCTGGATTTATGGCAATTCCCGGATGCATCCCTGCATCGATAATCTTCTGGATTGTAGCAGATGGGTGATATTCTGCTTCAGTATGTATGTAGACCGTATCTCCTGGGCGGAGGTGAGCCAGGAACATGTCCACACTGTTCCTTGGATGTTCTATCATCAGATGCACATCAAGGGGAAGCTTCGTCAGTTTTGCAATTGCCTCCAGATCATAAAGGGACATGGCAAAGTTGTGGACATAACGACCGTCCATGATGTCAATGTGAAAAGAGTCGATTCCTGCTTCCTCAAGCTCTTTCACCTCTCTCTCAAGGTTTCCGAAGTCCGCACACATCATTGATGCACTTAGCTTAAATTTCTTGCTCATACAAATCCCTCTCTGTTTAAACAAACCACTGCTTTCTGCCACCTCTTAGCTCAACTGAATAGCTTCAACAGATATGACAGTTCTGTCATACCTTCTTTCTTAAAATGTTCAAAAGTAACATCCCTGAAGGTGTCATAATGTTCCACACTCCTTGATGTGTGTGTTATGATCAGAACAAGTTCATCAAAAGCCGGAAGATGCCCCCACCTAAGATAATATATTACAATCGTAGATAAACTGAGCTCATAAAAAAGCATTGTTCCTATTAAAAATCTGGTATAGAAGTCTTTTTTTGTAAACCCTTGCATAAAATATCTATGAAGCGCATATACAACAAGCTGCTCCATCCAGATCTGTGTTTCTCCTTCATCCAAAGAGGCATATGCCATCATAAGTTTATTGGCATCTATAGATATTTCTCCATCATGCTCAAGATCTCCGGTCAGCTCATATAGTTCCGGAAGCATCTCCTTGAACCTGATGACCATACCAAAACAACTGATTATTTCAGAGCAAAAGGCAGCCTTACTGGTCAGTTCTCTGTCATATATCTCCGTTTGAGCCAGTATCTGCTCAAAGTTTGCATGATTCGAAAAAGCCTCAACAACCCCCGAAGGATCTTTCGCCGCATCAACACATGCTTGAAACTGATATATAAAAATAGTTAATACTGCCAGTCGCTCATTTATAGAAAAAGCCCTGTCCTGGGCTATTCCAACAGCCGTTGTATAGGCTCTGATAACATGGTTAAATAGATTCCAGTCTATCCAGGCATCATCTTTAACTCTCTTTTTATCCTCTGCAAAGACAATCTGAAGCGGTTCTTTATGTGCCAGCATAAATCTTGCAACCTCAGGGCAGGATATTGTCACCCCAGCGAACCTGATGTCTCCTGCAACAAAGCTATATCTGGGGTAGACTGTACATGTGTAGCACAAATGCTCTTCCCCCAGGTTAGTGTAAATGTCGCACAGATTATCATCATTTAGAAATGAGCATCTGCCATCTTCAGTAAGGGTAAAACATCTGTCTCCCTTTTCTTCCTTAATTGACTTTGCCAATCTGTCGCCAAACTCTCCTGTAACCGACCTATAATACTTGTCCGTTTCCGGGTCAATGATTATACGCCATCCACCTGCACAGCACGTGAATGGGCAATCAGATCCTATGCATTTAAAGTCTGTAAGTGTTTCCAATTCCAGATATTTCATGGGTGACCTTTCATTTAAAGGCAATTTCCACTACCAGCATATTAACTAATACTGCATACATCTATGTTTTGTATCATCACAGGAATATGTCTCTCAACACACCTTCTCGGAATCGCACCGGTGTCGCCATAGAACCCATCCCATTTATCAATATAGTCAAGGCACACGCCATCTTTATCTAATAAACAGTTCTCATAACAGCCGCCTTTGTTAATCTCCTCAATCAAGTTCTGATACTGTTCCCAAAGACTCTTATCAATTCCTGGCAGCTCATCATCTATGATATCCTGGGGCAAAAGAACTACTGAAACATTATCAGAATTACCCTGAAATATCTGAAGAGAATTCCTTATCTTATCTAATGCCCTGTTGCCCCCCTTCATCAGGAAGCTTATGGTTATATAGTAAACTACAATCTTTTTGCCTTTATGGTCGCCAATGAATGTATCCCATCTGCTTGCATAATCAGATGCATCTTTCTCGCTCTCTTGGTCACATGTTGTATTCGATGCCGCAAACTCTTTTACTACCAGTTTCTGATCCCAGTAGTTACGTGTCTCTTCCCCAGACAATTCGATGAGTTTCCTCATATATACATCTTTCATCCGCAGTGACTTCAGTATCACTTTATCTGCATAAACTACAGCAGGCTGCTCAGCCATAATCGATATAGCAACACTTGCCTTATCTCCATCCTGCTCAGAATTATCGATATCAAAAAAAGGTATATAAATAAGTTCATCAGTATACTGAATCAGATTGTTTGAATAGAACAGTTCAGGCACCGACAGGCTCGTGCTCCATCCATCATATGGAACCTGGACAACAATCTTCTCAAACTTCTCAGCCTCAATATCAATCTCTTCAATATTTCTGACTTGAATATACTCTGGGAAAAGATTTCCCTCATAATTCTTCTCTAATATTTCACCATTATAATCCCTATGATAATAGGGTAACGGTGCAACACAGACATCATAACGAGGCTCTTTTTTCATCTCCTGCCATAGTGGTTCCATTGAAGACCACCACTTAGCCCTCACAGGCAAAAAAAGCACCTTTTCCTGATCCTTTTGGGCTTTAGGATTAGTCATCTTCATGACATATCTTCCAACAGCATTGAGCAACTGCCTGCCATCAAAGGTATATCTGAACGGATTCTTTCCAATCTTTTCTACCAGTATTTTCTCCTGATCACAATACGCTGGATACTCATGCACTCCACCCGCCTTTACCACGTTCATATAATCGTGATACTCCAGCGCCAGTACTTCCTCATATCTTGTTGGGACTCTTATATATGTATTCTCAAAAGGTATTTCCACCCATGAATCAAAAAGTTTCTTGGGATAAACATGATCATTGTAGGTTACATGAACTGGCATCAGTGTTACTTTGGAAGCCTCTTCATCCGGGCATTCCCGATATATCTTTTCGACCCTAAGCAATCTGTCCCTGGAACCAGTCTTGAGATATGCATCTACCGCCTTGTGGGCGCGTTCCATGCGCTCCTTCTCTTTTTCTTCATCATCATATAGATTATCCAAAGGAAAGATATCAACCCCCACCGTGTATGGGCAGCCATAATACTCCCTCAAATGCGCTGCCGAATAGTCGATAGCATGACTGTTTACAATCCTTCCAATAATCTCCCCATACTCAGGTTGCTCTTTCAGGTTCATCACAACGTATTCTTTGGGAAGTTCCTTTTCTGCCACCTCAAAGAATCTGGCCCACTCGCTTCTAAGCATACAAATATCCAGGTCATCATCCCAGGGAATAAAACCCTCATGTCTTACTGCGCCAAGAAGCGTTCCACAATCTGCAAACCACTTGATATCATACTTGTCGCATATATCAGCAATTATTGAGAGCATCTTAATCTGAGCAGCCCAATACCGCTTAACCATAGTGGTGATAAGGAATCCTTCCCGTACCTCATCCTCAAAGAACTCATGCGGAAAGCTTAGATTTTTATGTGCTAACCTCTTCATCCTCTAAAAATTCCTCCGGAATCTCAAGACCTCTCTCCTTATAAATCCCATACAATACATCACGTTGATTATGATAAATCGGATAATCATGCTGCGAGGTAAACTTCCTTGAAATCTGATAATCTCCAAACAGATTTCTAAGTGCTGTGTCATAATTCCTTGGAATTGGGATCGTCATAATCCCTTCAAATGGTACAAAAATCCTATCAGTAAAAAAGTCTTCTCTAAATCTCTTCTCACCATAGTAAATGACCTGCTCCTTATTCTCCACATGTACAGAGTCACTATCCTCACAAAGTGAGCAGGCAATGTCAAGGAGCCGTAGAATCTGGATCGTCATCGGCTCATTATTATTAAATGAATAATCCAGCTCCGTCATAATCTTGCTCATATATGCCAAATACTTCTGCATATTTTCCTGTGAGATTGATCCATCATCTACTTCCCACTGGAGCATGAGCATCCTGTCCAATATTTTTACCAGCCTGTCCTGGTATTCATATTCTTCAGTTATTTCAGATACCCTATCAAAAACAAACAGATCAATTCCTGTAGCATATGGACATCCATGAAATCTTTCCAGGAACTCCGGACTTGTGTCAATTCTGTTTCCATTACATATATTAAAGATCATCTCTTTGGGAAGAAGCGCCCCAGGCAAAAGAGATTTCGTTTGAAGATACGGTGGAAGCTCTTCTGGAACCACTTCTAAAAACTTCCAATAATCCTCCCTCAGCATTCCAATATCCATATCATCATCCCACGGGATATAGCCATGATGTCTTACTGCTCCCAACATTGACCCATAGCACATGATGTAACGAATATCGTATTTTTTACACACTTCATCGACCCATGATAAAATATCCATCTGAGTTGCCCAGAGTTTTTTTATCATAGGTCTTATATAGAATCCGCACCTTTCTTCACCTTTAAAGAATTCCTCTGGAAAATTCATCCGCACCGTTTCCTATAAACAAAACTGTTTTTTACTGCCAAAAGTCTATGGCCGGTCTTTTTTATTTCCGATGAAAGATCTTCCGGCCCCTGTCCCTGTCTGTAGCCACCTATTGAATTCCATACATCACGTCTTATAAGCATTGCAAAATCAGATAGTGACGCTATTTCAAAGCATGGGTTTTCCATTGGAACATTTATCCGCTCACCGTATTGTATATACTTCTCGTCAGTATCATAGTTAACAGCAACTTTTTGCTTATTATCTGCTTTATTCGAAATGCTTCCTACAGCCCCTATATCTTCTGAAGAAACAAGTGCATCTTTGAGAAAATAAAGTGCGTCAAATATCAGGATGCAGTCTCCCCGCAAAAGAAATACATCAGCATCTTCAAATTCAGTTCCAACGCTGACATTTACTGCTTCATTGCACTCAGATATGTCTTCAACAGAAATAAGCATATAGCTATTAGGATTTAAGACTTCTTCTGTACTTCGAAGAGTATCTTCGATGGGATCTCCCGGATTATTTGGTATAACAATAATCACTGTCTTGTTGTTTTTTCCCTGACTTATCCCATAGCCCCCGGATCTTACATTGGCATTTCTGGCAGTTATATCATCATCCCAAACTTCCTTGTAGGCGTCGCTATACTCCATTTGCACGGCTTGAACCAGCTTTTTGGCTGATATCTTCGCCTGCACCTCAGGATTATCAAAGTACCCCTTATTCTCCTCCATCACGCTCTGATTCTTTTCAAAAGAGATCGCATCAAAATCCACACTCAGCCATCTAAAATCACCATCGGTAATTGTAGCGACCTCATAAAAAGACCCTCCCAGCCTAAAGGAATGCCACTCCCGCAGCATATAAACATCAGGATATTTCACAGCCACATATGTTCCATAGGTCTCGAATTCACTAAATGAAGAGTCATATATCTTTTCAGGTTCTATGGCATTTATTATCTTCTCCCAGAACTTCTCTCCAGGGATGTTGTTATTGCTCTCGATATCAGCAATAAGTCTCTTCATGATATCGCACTTAAACAGCATGTGCTCAGAGATAAAAGACCTTTCGATGACCTTCTGAAAACCAGGCAGTATCTTCCCCATGGTTTCAAAATACTCAGGATGATACTCGTGCTTCAGATCCAGATAAGGCTGACCTGTCTTTTCACTAAACATATTGACTTTTCTGCATGGAACGGTATCTCCATCCCATACCATGTAGTACTCATCACTGCACACAAATGCATACTGCATCTTAAGAAACTGCTGATAGTACCATCCGGTAATACCTCTGGGAAGCGGATCATCACCGATAATTGTTCTCAGATGCTCTGCCATACATGTGTGCACTGCGTCAAATGGCAACAAATCATTTTCGTCAACCCACTTAACATGTCCTTTTATTGCATCATCATTTTGGATAATATCGCCAACACCCCCAGAACCAATGAAGCACAGCTTGCCATAGGAAATATTATCTATAACTCTGGGGTACAGCGGCTGCACTCTTTTGCAGTCATCAGGTGTTACCACTACCAAAGTATCAAAATGGTGTTTTTCCGAATCGGATAGAATCTGTTCCTGAGATAAAACTCCAAGTTCTACGAGTTTATCCATAGCCAGCTGATAGCCATATCTCCCCAGATGCAATCCATCCTCTGATCTAAAACGCTCATCCGTTATGTTATCATCGCCCACCATATCATAGAATAGCGTAAAAAACTCAATACCATTCTCTTTGCAAAGTGTTTCCAATCTATAATTGTAGTATCTGCCGGCGACATTGCGCTCGACTTCAGTTCCTACTCTGGGTGCAAAGTCCACAGCTACTCCGTCCTTGGTAGATCCAATCGGTCCATAGCTGATCGCTCGATATCCACGCCCTTTAAGCCATGTCAAAAGATTAATATGATGCAAAAGGATATCATCTACGACTTCCTGATATGACTTCCCAGTCTTTTTCACCTGATCATATACATGATTTCTTACATCTATCTCGCCAAAAGAAACAATAAGCGTATCACCTTCAGACAAAAAGTTTTCATCAATCCACTCAACTTTTTCAAGCAGCCTGTGACTGGAACCATATTGATCTGCATTATAGGCAAGACAAGGTCCCAAATGGATAACAGTAAACAAATTGCTTTCAATCTGCGGGCAGGTACTAATATCATTTATCATTGGAATGAGCGACAAGCCATCATGCCCTGCAAAAAAGGCGGAATGAGAATCCCCAATAGCTATTATTGTTTTTTCAGTAATATGACGATTCAGAGCCCTGTCATAATTTGCTCTTTCAATAAATGGAAGTACTATATCCACATCAGGCAGCATATCATATATCCCTATGATATCATCGAGTGTCTGTACCGCTTTGTTTAGGTCCGCGTTTATGACAGCTTCCTGCAGTATTTGGGCGTAATTAAATATTCTTTCCCCAAGACTTTGGAAATGTTCAGGCTGATAGAACTGCTTAAGCTCATGAAGCTCGTAGTAAACACAATCGGTTATTTCCTTTACAGGCATCATTTCCAATGAATCAGGTTCTTTAATGATATTATTTTTGATTTTGACCAGAAGATCGTGGTTTTTCTTCATGCCTATATAACCTTTTCTACACGGTTCACACTTCAAAGTTTTGTATCATCACAGGGATTTTCGCATTCTGAGCTTCATATGCCATATCAGAGGTATCTCCATAGTACCCGTCGCAACAGCGTAGTACATCCAAAGTTGCCTGATAGGTATCTGCCTCATCCAAATCCCCCCAGCCTTCTTCGCGATACTTCTGAACTATCTCTTTATATTTTTCTGTCACTGACGACATATTAAGTTTCAAATATTCCTCAGTCTTTGACCATGGGTGCCAAACCAACCTGACGTTATCTTTAGCCTCCCTAAAGATTTCGAGATTTCTTTTTAGTTTATCTATTGCCACCTCTTCTTTGCCAAGAAAAGGAAGCACATCTGTATAATAAAAAATCCTCTTCATGAATGCTCCTATCTATTGCCATATATAATTAATTATATGTTCAAAACCAGCCTCTTTCAAGGAACTTTAACGCTTTATCGAATCATTATTGTATGTTTTGCCATTTGTTATCTGTTTTGTTAAACTTATAATAGTCGAATTATAACAAAGCTTATCACCACGGAGAGTCAACTATGCTGAGCATCCCTAAAAGCTTTTTTGAGGAAGAAAACAGGCTGGGTTTTTACATTCCAGAAGCCATGAAGAGAAACTGGGCAGTGCAGCTGATCATGCTTGACGAAATTCTTGAAATTGCAGACAAGCATGGTATTAAGGTATGGCTCGACTATGGATCGCTTCTTGGAGCAGTAAGACATCATGGATATGTTCCCTGGGATGATGATGTGGATATCTCTGTTATGCGAAAAGATTTTTTGCCGCTTCTGCGATATCTTGAAAAGGAGCTTCCAACCTGCCGTGAAGTAAAAAGCGTATACACTTCTACAAATTGGAATCAGCCCAAAGCTGTTATCCACTCACGAGAAAGCATTGATATCGGGAACAATCCCAACGAAGCAGCAATAACAGCGCAGCAATTTGGATTTCCGTGCCAGACATTTATAGATCTATATCCAATGGACTATGTTCCATCTGACCCACGTCTTTGGGAAACAGTCAGAAATCTTTATCAGATTGCCCATGATCTGGCGCTCGATATGGATGCTTATATTGCCACCGGAGAATTTGATGAGTATCTGTCACAACTAGAGTCTTTGACCGGTATACATGTAAAACGAGATGAGAATATCAGGACTTCCATTTGGCAAGTAGCCGAAAGAATATCTACTATGGTCACCAAAAAGGAAGCTGGCAGTATTGCCTGGTATCCTGATGTTGTAACGGCTTCAGTTCCTCCATCCCGTCCACTTAGTTGTTATTCAAAAACGCTCTTTATAGATTATGAACTACTAACGGTTCCAATACCGTATGGATACGATACTGTTCTAAAATCTGTTTATGGTGAACAATATTATGTACCTATAAAGGGAACTGCAATTCACGATTACCCTCATTTTGCCTATCAGGAGAAGGT
>JAEEGL013696782.1_pt1 | contig 14300 bp, 7 predicted proteins | sample 9134231 | NCBI WGS metagenome assembly JAEEGL01 (sample SAMN16246548, study PRJNA631951) | gut metagenome | biome: gut microbiome; feature: rumen; material: fiber-attached | host: Bos | place: Iran: Karaj | collected 2018-10 | reverse complement strand
TGGAGTGCAGGTCGGTGGTGCAGACGACGGAAGCCGGGAAGATGCCGCGGCCTTCCTTGCCCTCGGACTCGCCGTAGAGCTGCTTCCACCATTCGCCCAGGTACTGGAGCTTGGGGATGAAGGTCACGAGGATCTCCACCTTCTTGCCCAGCTCATGATATAGCAGGTTGCGCATCGCGGCATATTGCACGGCAGGATTCTCCGCTGACTTTTCGCGCAGCGCGACGCGCTCCTCGGCGGCCCCTTTCAGCATGGCGCGCATGTCGAAACCGGCGAGGATGATCGGCAGGATGCCGACCGGGGTGAGCACGCTGTAGCGGCCGCCCACATTGTCGGGCACGACGAAGGTCTTGTAGCCCTCCTGGGTGGCAAGGGTCTTGAGGGCACCCTTCTTGGCATCGGTAATGGCCACGATGCGACGGGCTGCCGCAGCCTTGCCGTAGGTCTGCTCGATGAACTCCTTGACGATGCGGAAGGCGACGGCCGGTTCGGTGGTGGTGCCGGACTTGGAGATGACCACGCAGGCGACATTGCGCATCTTGGCGAGGTCCATCATTTCGGCGAGGTAATCCTCGGAGAGATTGCTGCCGGCAAAGACGATCTGCGGAACGCCGGCCGGGCGCACGAAGCCGTGCGAAAGCGCCTCGATGGCGCAACGGGCGCCCAGATAGCTGCCGCCGATACCGATGACCACCACAAGGTTCACGCCGAGGGCGGACCAATCGTCGCGGATGGCTTCGCAGTCTGCGATCAGCGACTCGGGGATATCCACCGGCAAGGTCTTCCAGCCAAGGAAATCATTGCCTGCGCCGGTCCCGGCTTCCAGTACGTCATAGGCCGCGAGGGCTTTCTGCACATATTTCTGATAATCTGCATCTTTGACAAAGGAGCTGCAGCCTCCTACATTGACTTTGACCATAACTGTATCGGATTTGACTGTAATTTCAGGCAGTCTACAAATATAACGTTTTTTCTCAGAGATTGAAAAACGGTGACGGGGTCATCCGCGGCAGGGGGCAGAGCCGCGGCGGTCTTTCCCCAGACAGGTCGCAGAGGTCGCGGAGTATAGCGGAACTGGTCTTGTACGCCAGCTCAGGCGTATTGTTATGCTCCGAGAGATGGCACAGGAAGATGTTGCGCAGGCCCGGGTGGACGAAATCCCGCAGGGCTTCGGCGCATTCGGCGTTGGACAGGTGGCCGTTTCCACCGCAGATGCGGTCCTGCAGGACTTTGGGATAGGGTCCGTGGCGGAGCATCTCCAGGTCATAGTTGGACTCGATGACCACGGTGTCTGCCTGGCGGGCGAACGCAAGCGCCTGCGGCACCATCCGCCCGATGTCCGTCATGATCACGAAGCGGTAATCGTCCAGCAGAAGGGCGTAGCCGCAGGTATAGGAGGCATCGTGGGGCACGGTGAAATACTGCGCCCGGATACGCCCGGGAACGAGTTCGTTCCAGCCGGGTCCGAGCGTGCGCCGGCAGGGCCCGTAGAACTCCCCTACGACGAAGTGACGCGACAGCGCGCCGGCCAGTTCGGGCGGCGTCCAGACCGGTTTGCGCAAATGCTTGCAGTAAGAGCCCAGGGAGCGGATGTGGTCGTTGTGGTCATGGGTGACCAGCAGCCCGGCGAAATCGTCGAAACAGAGTCCATCCGCTGCAAGTTCCTTCTTGAGGCGGCGCGGGCTGAAGCCGGCATCGATCAGTACGCCTGTTTCACAGGCGCCCGTTTCGCTGAATATGCCGAGGAAATAGCAATTGCCGCAACTGCCGGAGGAAAAGGACTTGAACCTAATTGATTTCATCCTCCACACAGTATTTGGAAATGACGCTGTAGGAATCTGCGACGCCAAGCTCTCCGGCGCGCGAGAGGTCGATACAGCCTTTCTCCTTGTCCTTGAGATAGATCAGCACCAAGCCGCGGTTGTAATAGGCGTCGCCCATGCCCGGATAGAGCCGGATGGCCATGTCGTAATTGTCCAGTGCCTCCACGAAATGGGAAGACAGGCACTCGAGGTTGCCCAGGTCAAAATACAAGTAAGGGATGTCCGGCAGGATGGAAAGCGCCTCCCGGATGTCCGCGATGGCCTCGGAATAATCATACGTGCGCGCCACGCGGTCGCTCACGCGGGCCCGCGTAGTGCCGTCAGTGTCCATCGACAGGGTCTGGACATTGCCCTCCAGTGAGGCGATGAAATCAATCATCTCGGCTTTCAGCACACCGCGGTTCATCAGGTAGAATGCCTTGTAATAACGGGCGTAGCGGTCGCGCGAGACGTCGTCCTCCGCAGCACCCACCGCCCGGTCGAACCAGCCCAGGGCGGCATTGAACTGCTTGCGCTGAAGCTCCTGGAGTCCTTTGACGAAGTATTCCTCGGCATTGGCCGTGAAGAGGTACTGGTCCGTGCCGGTGCTCTCGGTGTTGCCCAGCACGATGGGCGTGGGAGCCGCCTCGATGAAGCGGTCGATCAGAGCGTTCTCGTAGCGCCGGGACAAGGCCACGCTACGGTTTTCCCGCTCGCGGGCGAGGCTGAATTTATAGAGCGGCCGCAGGCGTATGTCGATGTCGCGGTGCTGCAGGAGTTCGTTGTCGAAATCCTTTTTGGCGAAATCGGCGTCCAGGGCAAGCAGCGAACTGTATTTGCGCGTGGTATCGGCGAAAGAGGTCTCGCCGCTGCGGGCCCGGTACTCCCGCACCTTCTGCTGGGCGGTCAGGTAATCCGCCCGCGACTCGCGCGTGCGCCCGAGCATATTCTCGACATAGGAGCGGTTGAGGTAGGCCTTGGCGAAATCGGGATAGAGTTCGATCGACTTGTTGTAGTCCTCCAGCGCATCCTGCCAGCGGCCCATCTCCACGAAAATGGCCGCCCGGTTGTAATGCGCGAGGACGTTGCCCGGGTTGATGTTGATCACCCGGTCCATGTCCTCGAGTGCCTGCTCGAAGGCACCGACCTGCGCATAAATGAGGCTGCGGTTATAGAGGGTCAGGGCGTTGCCGGGCTCATATTCCAGCACGGTGTCGAGGTCAGCCATGGCTTCGTTGTAGCGTTTCTGCTCATAGTAGAGCAGCGCCCGGTTGAAGTAGGCCAGGGTGTTCTCCTTATCGAGAAGCAAGGCCTGGTCCAGGTCGGTGATCGCCTCGTCGTAATGCTTCTGGTCGGCATAGACGCGCGCACGGCGGATGAACCCCTCAGGTTCGAGGCGGTCCAGCCGGATGGCGTAATTATAGTCCTCCAGGGCCCGGGTCGTGTCCTTGAGGAACAGGTGGCTCGCCCCGCGGTTGAGGTAGGCGGCCGGGTCCTTGGGCTCCTTCTTGATATAACGGTCGAAATCCTCGACGGCCTCGTCGAATTTCTGGGCCAGGAAGTTGGCCACGCCCCGGGAGAAATAGATCCCGACCTGGCCGGGACGCAACTCCAGGGCCCGGTCGAAGTCCCGGAACGCAGCTTCGTAATCGCCGAAACGGCTCTCGGTGATGGCCCGGTAGTGGAAACCGTTGGTGAAGACGGGATTGAGCCGCACGGATGTATTGAAATCCGTCTGGGCGCCACGGAGGTCACCCAGATTGTATTTGGCAATGCCGCGGAAAAAGAAACTCCAGTAATCCGTCGAATCCAGGCGGGCCAGGACATTGAAGTTCTCGATGGCCAGTGCATACTTGCCGTCGGACAGAGCCTGCCGCCCCCGCCACATGAAGACATCCTTGTCATATTGGGCGAGCGCGAAAGTTGCGCCAAGAAGCAGTGTTGCTATGGTCAGGAGAAACTTTTTCATTATTTTTGCAAAGATAAACAATAATCGGACCCGATTTGAAACGCCGCCTCAAAATTCTGTTCCTCTGCCTGCTCTGCTGCCTGCCGCTCCGCGGCCGCGACCGCCAGGCGGACCTGCGGGACGAAATAGCTTTCCTGTGTGACTCGCTGCAGGCCGGACGCGGCTTCGGCACGGTCGGGGCCCACCGTACGGCTTTCTACCTGCTGGGGCAGTTGCGCAATGCCGGGCTCAACGCTTTCGTGCAGTCTTTCCGCCAGGATGGCGTCATCGGGCGCAACATCATCGCAATCACGCCGGGATTCTACGCCCAATACATTGTCGTGAGCGCCTACTATGACGGCCTGGGCATCCTCGACGGCACCTCCTATCCGGGAGCGGATGCCAATGCTTCCGGTGTCGCCGCCCTGCTCGCCCTGGCGCGCGAACTCACGCCGGTCTGCACCGGGCTGACCGGCCTTATCTTCGTGGCCTTCGACGGCCACAACACCGGTCTTTCCGGATCCCGGGCCTTCCTCGAGCGGTATCGCGGATCCTATCCGATCCGGCAGCTGGTCAACCTCGACATCCTTGGATCCACGCTCGCTCCCGTGGTCAAGACCAGCCCGGAGCACCTCATCGTACTCGGCGGATCCGGGGAGCGCTTCTCCCTGGACAGCGCCAACCGGGACATCCGTCTCCACCTCACTTATGATTACTACGGCAGCGACAGCTTCACCGAACTGTTCTACCGCCGGATCAGCGACCAGAGCTGGTTCCTTCAGGCAGGTATCCCCGCCGTCATGTTCACCTCCGGCATCACGCTCAACACCAACAAGCAGACAGACACCCCCGACACCATCGACTACCCGGTCCTTGACAAGCGCATCCAGGTCATCTTCAACTGGCTGCGGCGGCGGCTTTGATTTCGGGGATAATTGTTTAAATTTGTAGGTACATGAAAGCTTTCTGGCAGATCCTCAAGCGCTATGTCGCTCCCTACAAAGGCTATGTCGGCGGGTCGGTGGTCCTCAACATCCTCTCCGCCGTCTTCAACGTGTTTTCGTTCTCGCTGCTGATTCCAATCCTCCAGATCCTCTTCAATGTCGGGGAGACGCACTACGAATTCATCCCCTGGCACCGCGGAATGCCTTTCGGCGAGATCACCAACAATGCATACTACTACGTCTCTCAGTTCGTCGCCCAATACGGTCAGAGCCGCGTCCTGCTGATGCTCTGCCTCATCTTCATCGGTATCGTGGCCGTCAAGGTGGCCTGCTATTTCGGCGCCGCCGCCGTGATGGTGCCCATCCGCACCGGTGTGGTCCGCGACCTGCGCCAGCAGATCTACCGCAAGATCCTCTCCCTGCCGCTGGGCTTCTTCAGCCAGGAGCGCAAGGGCGACATCATCGCCCGCATCAGCGGCGATGTCCAGGAAGTCGAGACCTCGATCACCAGCACCATCGAGATGCTGATCAAGAACCCGATCCTGATCCTGATCTACCTGGGCGTGCTCTTCCGGATGTCCTGGCAGCTGACGCTGTTCGTAATCGTCTTCGCCCCGTTGATGATCGGGGTGATCAGCGCCACGGGCCGGCGCCTCAAAGCCGACTCCGTGGAGGCACAGAAGTTCTGGAGCGACACCATGAGCCAGGTCGAGGAGACCCTCGGCGGGCTGCGCATCATCAAGGCCTTCCGCGCGGAGCGCCGCATGGACGCCCGTTTCGGCCAGGTCACCGAGAACATGCGCCGGAAAAATAACCAGGTGGCCGTCCGCCAGGCGAGCGCCCACCCTGTCAGCGAGCTGCTCGGTTCTGCGATGATCGCCATCGTGCTCTGGTTCGGCGGCACGCTCATCCTGGGCGAGAAAGCCGTCATCGACGCTCCTTCCTTCATGGCCTACATGGCCATCCTATACAGTGTCATCCAGCCGATCAAGGACCTCTCCAGAGCTGCCTACGGCATCCCCAAGGGACTCGCCTCGATGGAGCGCATCGACGTGATCCTCGGCGCGGAGAATCCGATCCGGGAACCCGCCGACCCCAAGCCGCTGGACGGTTTCCGCGAGGCCATCCGCTTCCACGGCGTGAATTTCAGCTACGAAGGGGGACGCGAGGTGCTGCACGACATCGACCTCGAGATCCCCAAGGGCAAGACCATCGCCATCGTGGGAGCGAGCGGGGCCGGCAAGTCCACGCTCGTGGACCTGATCCCCCGCTTCTTCGATCCTGATGCCGGCAGCATCACCATCGACGGGGTGGACATCCGCGACGTCCGCCTGTCGGACCTGCGCGCCCTGATGGGCAATGTCAACCAGGACCCGATCCTCTTCAACGACACGCTCTTTGCCAACATCGCCTTCGGCAAGCAGGACGCCACGCAGGAGGAAGTCGAGGCCGCCGCACGCATCGCCGGCGCACACGACTTCGTCTTGGAGAAGGAAGAAGGCTACCTCACCGGCATCGGCGACCGGGGCGTCAAGCTCTCCGGCGGCCAGCGCCAGCGGATCAGCATCGCCCGCGCCATCCTCAAGAATCCGCCCATCCTCATCCTGGACGAGGCCACGGCTTCGCTTGACACCGAGTCCGAGCGCAGTGTCCAGGAGGCGCTGGACAAGCTGATGAGCGGGCGCACCACCATCGCCATCGCGCACCGCCTGAGCACTATCAGGAACGCCGACGAGATCATCGTCATGGACAGCGGCCGCATCGTCGAGCGCGGCCGCCATGACGAACTGCTCGCCAAGGGCGGCTATTACCGCAAGCTCCACGACATGCAAGCCCTCTGACCCCATGAAGAAGAACCGGACCCGCGCCCTCCTTTTCAAATTCCTGACGGTGGTTTATGTGGTCGCCGTAGCCTGGCTCTGCTTCGCCAATTTCCAGAATCCGCCGGATATCCCGCGGACCCTTTTCGGAATTCCGATCGACAAGGTCATCCACTTCTGCATGTTCTTCCCCTTCCCGATCCTGGCTTTCCTCGCCTACGATGATTTTACTGAGAGACCCATCCAGGCGCTGGCTGCGCTGATCAGCATTTGCGCCGTTGGAGCCGCCTTCGCCGGACTGACGGAGTTTATCCAGGGGCAGCTCTCCTACCGTTCCAAGGACATCCATGATTTCGGTGCCGACTGTCTCGCCATCGGCCTGTCCGGCCTGATCGTGTTTGTCATCGACGTCTGCAAGATGCGCAAGAAACCATGATCCGACGCCTCCTCTCCCTCTTGCCGGGCCTGCTGCTGGTCCTCCCCCTACCGGGCCAGACCGTCCCCCGGACCCGCGATTTCCGCACGATCTGCGATACACTGTCCGCCCGGCTGGAGCGGCGCACCACCGTGCACCAGCGCATCTCGGTGACCAAGGTCGCCGCCAACGGAAGCACCCTGGACCTCACCTTCAACGCAGACCTCTCCTACTACCCCTGGCACCAATCCGACGTGGACTGGTTCCGCGCCCAGCTGAAGAAAGAGTGGAAGTTCGACGGTTTCACCCCCGGCCGGATCCTGTCCAACGGCTATGATCTTGACGACCTGGCCACGCCCGTGCTCGGCTCGGACGGCAAGCCCTCCCGATATGCCTTCAGCACGGACGACCCACGCCGGGAACAACCCCGTTTCATCACCGAAGTGGGCGCGCGGCGTTTCCCGAAGGGGATGTCCGACCGCTATATCGCCCTGTGGCAGAGCCACGGACGCTATTATGACGAAGCGCTGGACATCTGGACCTGGCAGCGGGCCTGCATCCACCGCACCGTGGAGGATATGTTCACGCAGTCTTTCGTTCTCCCCTTCCTCATTCCGATGCTCGAAAATGCCGGTGCCTACGTGATGACCCCGCGCGAGCGGGACACGCAGCGGCGCGAGTTCATCATCGACAATGACCCGGCGTTCGGCGGGCCGCGCGATGGCGAGATGCGCCGCAGCGGCCGCTACAACGAGTCCGGAAGCTGGGGCGATGCCGGCAGTGGCTTCGCCGACACCAAGCCCGCCTACACCTTCTCGGACAATCCCTTCCGCAACGGCTCCGCCCGCCAGGCCCGCTGCTCCGGGGACGAACCGACCGCCTCGGTCACCTGGACACCCAACATCACCGACCGTGGCCGCTACGCGGTCTATATCTCTTACAAGACCCTGCCCGAAAGCACCCGCTCGGCCCACTATACGGTCCGCCATCTGGGTGGAGAGACGGAGTTTACCGTCAACCAGCGGCGCGGCGGCGGCACCTGGATCTACCTCGGCACCTTCGACTTCGCCGAAGGGACGGAGGGGCGGGTCCTGCTCGACAACCGCGGCCCTGCCGGCTCCGTAGTGACCGCCGACGCCGTCAAGATCGGCGGCGGCATGGGCAAACTCGAACGCGGCGGGCGCACCTCCGGGATGGCGGCCTCGGCCGAGGGTGCCCACTACTGGATGCAGTGGGCCGGCGTGGACAGCACCCTCACCCGCGGCTGGGAGACAGACTACACCAATGACTATGCGTCCCGCGGCGCCTGGACGGTGATGATGCGCGAGCAAAAAGAGATTCCGGTGGACCTCGCGTTCGCCTTCCACACCGATGCCGGCGTGACGCCGAACGACAGCACCGTCGGTACCCTCGCCATCTACACCCTGCGTGCCGACGGCGAACGGGAGTTTTCCGACGGCCGGGACCGCATCATCAGCCGCACCCTCTGCGATTTCGTCCAGAGCCAGGTCGTGCAGGATCTCCGGCTGGATTTCGACCCCAAGTGGAGCCGGCGCGGCCTGTGGAACCGCAGTTACAGCGAGCCCCGCACCGCCGGCGTCCCGGCGATGATCCTGGAACTGATGAGCCACCAGAACTTCGCCGACATGAAATACGGCCTCGACCCGGCCTTCCGCTTCACGGCCAGCCGGGCGGTCTACAAAGGCATGCTCAAGACCCTGAGCGAATTCTACCACTGCCCCTATGTCGTGCAGCCCCTGCCGCCGCAGGCATTCGCCGTGCGGATCGCCGGGACCGACTCGGTCCGGCTGAGCTGGCGGCCCACCCCCGCCCCCAAGGCGCCCACAGCGGTCAGCCTGGGATACACGGTCGATACGCGCATCGACGACGGCGCCTTCGACGCCGGCGTAGAAGTTACCGATACCCTGCTGACACTTCCCGTCACCCATGGCCATCTCTACAGCTACAAAGTGGTCGCGTGGAACGAAGGCGGCCGCAGTTTCCCTTCCGAGATCCTGGCGGCCGGCATCCCGCGCGGCAGCCAGCGGGCTCCCGTACTGATTGTCAACAATTTCGACCGCATCGCCGCGCCTGCCTGGGTGGAAAGCCCGGGATTCGCCGGCTTCGAGAGCCGGCTAGACACGGGCGTCCCCTACATCAACGACATCAGCTACATCGGCGAGAACTACGAATTCCGTCGCTCAGCGCTCTATGTAGACAATGAGTATCCGGGCTTCGGTGCCTCCTACGACGACCACGCCGGCGAGATTATCGCCGGCAACACCTTCGACTTCCCCGCTGTACACGGCCGGGCATTGCTCACACTGGGCTACCCGTTCTACTCCATGTCCCGGGAGGCATTCTGTGCGGCGGACGAGCCAGTCTACGCCGTGGATCTGATCTGCGGCAAGCAGGGCCGTACGCCCGTCGGGCGCGGCGCCCTGCCCGACCGCTATCCGGTCTTCACGCCACCGCTCCTGCAAGCCCTCCGCAAGGTCGTCACGACGGGTGGCAACCTCCTCGTGAGCGGTGTCAATATCGCTTCGGACCCCGAAGGCGACACCGCTGCGACCGCCTTCGCCGCAGAGGTGCTCGGCTATTCGCTTGCCAACGCTTTCGGCACCAACACCGGCTGCATCGCGGACATGCCGTTCAGCCATGGGCCGAACGAAGACTTCTACAGTGTGGAACGCCCGGACGGCCTGCGGGCCGCCGGCAAAGGCGCCAAGGTCTGGCTCCGCTATCCCGGCTCTCTTTTAGCCGCCGCCGTGACCAACCAGGGGGACAATTTCAGGACGGTCAGCCTCGGTGTTCCGATCGAAACGGTTCTCAAGGAGTCTGACCGTGAATGGATCCTCCGGGAAGCCCTCGACTTCCTCTATACCGGCCACAAACCCGCCGTCCGCCGTTAGATTCCCAGTTTGACGTATTTGATCCGCCGGCGCCGCCAGGTGTAGACGATATCCAGGGAGCCGTCGGCGTCCTGGATCACGGACGGATAGGAATACTGGCTGATGGGGCTGTCCTCGAGGGTCACCAGATGCTTCCAATGGATGCCGTCCCGCGAGGTGGAGACGCAGAGCGGGGTGCGCGGGCCCTTGTTGGTGCCCGGATAGGGGCCGACATTATTGTGGACCATGGCGAAGGTACCGTCGCGCAGGGTAACTGCGTCCAGGCCAGACTGGTTGTGCGGGACATCGAGAAGGCTGACCTCGCTCCAGGTCTCGCCGCGGTCCCGACTCCAGGTCGTGCCCACGAATCCGTTCTTGGTGCGGCAGACAGCCTGCAGTGTACCGTCGCGGTGGACCAGGATCGAAGGCTGGATACACTGGAATCCCTCCGGCTGCGCCACGGGGCCGACTTTGCGCCAGGTGCGGCCGCCGTCGTCCGAGATCTCGAAATGGATGAGCCAAGTGCCGTTTTCCGTGCTGGAAGGCGCAATGATACGCCCGTCCGGGAGCATAACGGGCTTGTCCTTGATGGCCCCGAGCAGGCCATCAGGCAGCCGCTCCGCCTCGCGCCAGGTTTTCCCGCCGTCCGTGGAACGGCGCACATATCCCACCCAGTCCTGGATGGTCGGCGCCACCTTGTAGAAGAGCAGCAATTCCCCGTCCGGGATTTGGAAAAGCACCGGGTTCCAGCATGCTACCGGAGTTCCGTCCGGCTGCACGCCGTCTTCGACGAGCTGCGGCCCGGTCCAGACCGTACTGCCCTTGGGTTTGCGACTCACCCAGATGCACACATCGGGACATTTCTCATAGCTCCCGCCGAAATACGCCGCCACGAGATCACCCTCCGGGGTCTGGGCGATGGTGGAGGCGTGGCACTGTGGGAAGGATGCGTTCTCATACAAGAAAGAGCGCTCGGTCACCCCCTTCGGATGCGGCAGGGCAGCGGTAAAATGGTGCTCACCGGGACGCACGCGCAGCGGCCGCCGGCGACCCGGCAGCCACACGCGGGCGGTAGTGCCTTCCGGCACGGTGACATCCCACTCCACCTGGTCCAAGTCCTTCTTCCAGCGGGATACCACGACCCCGTGGGGGGTCTTGTAAGAGGCGTCCACCCATGACAAGTCTTCAATGGAGAAATCAGGCTTCAGGGCGATCCGCTTGTAGCCCGGCTTGTCCGGTCGGATGCCTGCCAGTTCGTGGTAATACCATGACAGCAGGTCGCCGAGAAGCATCACGTGATTGCCGCTGTTCATCGACGGGTTGGCGGTGTCGCCGTTCCAAAGCTCCCAGATGGTAGTGGCGCCACGGGCGGCCATGTAGCCGTAGCTTGGATAGGTGTCCTGCGAAGCCAGCAGGAAGGCTACGTCGCCGCGGCCCATCCGCGAAAGCTCGTGCTGGATCCACTGCAGGCCGATCACGCCGCAGCTGATGTGGCCGCCGCCGTCCCCGAGGATCTTCGCCACGATATTGTGTCCCACAGCCTCGCGGCAATCCTCCGGCACGATGTCGAAGGCCAGGGCGAGGACGTTGGCCGTCACGGTGTTGTTGTCGTACCAGACGCTGTCGGGCTGCAGCCACTTCATGGGCTGGCCGGGGAGCGCCTTTGCCGTCGCACCCCGGTGCAGGAAACGCTTGTTGAATGCCGCCGCCGTACGGTCCGCGGTCGCATCCCAATGCTTCGCCTCCTTCTTCAGGCCCTGCAGGCGGGCGAACTTGGCGAGCAGCCGGGAAATCTTGACATAGTAAGCCGTAGAGATCAGCGCGCCGTCCGTGATGCGCGCCGGATCCTGGCTGTGCACGAGTTCCAGAGATTCAGGCGGCATACACCAGTCGCCGTACTGATCTTTGGTGATGATGCCCTCCCCGTCGGCGTAGTTGTCGTACATATAGTTCATCCACCGCACGATGGATGCATAACTGTCGCGAATGGGCTGGAGGTCGCCGAACTGCTCCCAGAGCAAGTCACAGCTCATCGGCAGGGCCGCCGGCCAGGTCATATTGTCGGAATAATAGTTCCAGAAAGCCGGCGCCACGTCGGGGATGGCGCCATCCTCACGCTGCGCTTCGCGGATGTCGCGCACCCACTTGGCATAGAGCGCGTGGGTATCGAAGAGGAAACTCTCCCCCAAGGCGCCGGCGACACGGTCGCCCAGCCAGGGCATCCGCTCATTGCGTTGCGGGCAGTCGATGGGCATGCCCTTGTAGTTGGAGGCTATCCCCCACCAGGCATTGCGCCAGACGGTGTTGAGCACTTCGTTGGAACAGGTGAAGGTACCGATACTTTCGATGTTGTCATAGATTAATTCCGCTACGAAATCCTCCGCCTCCGGATGCGGCAGCCCACTTACCTCCATGTAGCGGAAACCGTGTGTGGTGAAGATCGGGTGCCACCACACACCGTCCTCACGGCCGGAGCAGATGTAGGTGTCCGTGCTCTCGGCATGGCGGAAGTTCGCCGTATAGAGCGAGCCGTCCGGCTCCAGCGTCTCGGCGAAGCGCAGGCGGACCGTCTGCCCGGCACGGGTGCCTTGCAGGCGCATCCGGACCCAGCCGGCCATATTCTGTCCGAAATCCACGATCCAGGCATCTCCGTGCGGGGTCAGGCTCAAAGGTTTGAGCGTCTGCATCACCCGCATCGAAGGAGAGGGAGATGGCCGCAGCGTGCCGTCCGGCAGCGCAGAGCGCCGGGCCGGCAGCCAGCGGCCGTCATCGTAGCCCGGTCGGGTCCAGTCGCCCAGTTCAAGGCGGGCGTCATAGACCTCGCCGTCGTACTCGTTGGCGCTGCGCACGGGTCCTTCAGCCGTCAGTTTCCAGCCCTGCTCGCGCGACACGATCCAGTCTTCCCGGCCGTCAGCATAGACAATATGCAGGCGCAGCCACAGCTTCGGATAACCGAAATTGCGGACCTTGTGGGGCTTATAGTGCTGCTGTATCGCGTAGAAACGTCCCGGGCCCAGCGCCACGCCGATAGCATTCGGGCCGGCGGCGAGCATCTCCGTGACCTCATAGGTATTATAGAGGAGGGTCTTGCGGTAGTCTGTCGGATTGGGCGTGAGCACATCCTCGCCCACCTTGGTGCCGTTGATATAGCATTCGTAGAGACCCAGGCCGCAGATATCCAGCGTTGCCTCTCTCACGTTCCCTTCCAGAGGAAACTCGGTGCGCAGGTAACGGGCACTCAACCGGCTGTGCTCCGTCTCGACGTCCCAGGGGAACGCCTCTTCCCAACCAATCCAATCAGGAATTACGGCCAGGAGCAGGGAAAGCAGGACTGATAACATATATAGACTGTCGGAAAAGTCTATTTCTTGTCGAACTCTTCGAAGCGGGAATTATTGGATACGTACTCCGGCACGACTTCCTTCATTAGCCTCACCATATCAGGAATGCGGACTTCCCGAGCCAAGTCTGCGAGCTGCTCCACAACAGTAATAGCCTCCGAATAGTCGTACTCACGGACGCGCGCGATGCGGATGCGGTCATGGGAGGTCTTGTCGGTATTCTCTTCGTTGGAGAGCACTTCCTCGTAAAGTTTCTCACCGGGACGAAGCCCCGTATAGACGATTTCTATATCCTGTCCGGGCACGAGCCCGGCGAGCTCGATCATCCGACGGGCCAGGGAGTCGATCTTGACCGGTTTGCCCATATCGAAGACGCAGATGCGGTTCTCCGTCGGGAGGGTCGCCGCTTCCATCACGAGCCGGCAGGCTTCGGGAATGGTCATGAAATAGCGGGTGATCTCAGGATCCGTGACCGTGACAGGGCCACCGTGCTCAATCTGCTCGCGGAAGCGGGGAATCACGGAGCCGTTGGATCCGAGGACATTGCCAAAGCGGGTCGTGACGAAACGGGTCCGGCCTTTCACGAGACCGGCAGCGATGGCCTTTCCCAGGCTCTGGACATAAATCTCGGCCAGGCGCTTGGTGCAACCCATGATGTTGGTGGGATTGACGGCCTTGTCTGTGGAGATCATCACCATCTTCTCCACGCCGTACTCGAGACATTTATCCGCGACGTTGCGCGTGCCGAACACGTTGACAAGCACAGCCTCGCAAGGGTTCTCCTCCATCAGGGGGACATGCTTGTAGGCGGCGGCATGGAAAACCACCTGCGGATGGTAGGTACGGAAGGCGAAATCCAGGCGCTGCGGCTGGCGGACATCACCGATGACCGGCACGAAATCCAGGTCAAGGAAACGTTCCTCCAACTCTAGCCGGAGGTTGTGCATCGGGGTCTCGGCATTGTCGAAAAGGACCAGTTTGCGGATCCCGAATCCGGCCAGCTGGCGGCAGAGTTCGGAGCCGATGGAGCCGGCGCTGCCGGTCACCATCACCACCTTGTCTTTGAACCTTGACTTGATGACGTTGAGATTGATCTCTATCTCATCACGGCCCAGCAGGTCCTCGATCCGGATCTTGCG
>JAEEGL013345640.1_pt1 | contig 14300 bp, 14 predicted proteins | sample 9134231 | NCBI WGS metagenome assembly JAEEGL01 (sample SAMN16246548, study PRJNA631951) | gut metagenome | biome: gut microbiome; feature: rumen; material: fiber-attached | host: Bos | place: Iran: Karaj | collected 2018-10 | reverse complement strand
TGATTTTTGCAGATCGAGAGGATGAACGGCGCGGCTTTTCCGTCTCCGCGGTAGGCGCCTGCCGCGTCGATAAGCGAAAGCATCGTGTTCTGAAGCGCGTCTTCGGCGTCGCCGTGATCGTTGAGGATCCCGTACGCGGTAAAATATACCGCGCCTCCGATAAGATCGTATATATCGGCAAGCGCGTTTTTATCGGTCTTCAGCCTTATCAGCGCCGCTTCGAGTTTTTTGCCGTCTCTGTTCAAATCCGTCACCTCCTTCGTCCTTCATACATAAGGTTGCGGTAAAACGCGAAAATCGGACGTAAAAAAATCAAATTCTCGTTTTACGTCCGAAAAATCACATAAATAAATACTTTTTGAATTCTTTAATCTGTTCTTCCGTCGGGATGAAATCCCTGCGCTCGCTGTCGGGCAAACCTAAAAACGTCGATTTCACGCCGCCGTAGGCGTGATACGGTATGATCTCCGGCGTATCGGCGTTTGATAACGAGCGGTAAAGCTCCGCGCATGCTTTGTAATGCTTTATATCCGTATTTACTCCGTTTATGAGAATAAAGCGCAGACGGATCTTAGCGTGATACGAATCGGCGAGACGGAGATTTGAGATGATCAGACCGTTCGGCTTGCCCGTGTATTTTTCATGCCTTAAGCCGTCGGTATCTTTTATATCCCATAAAAACGTGTCGGTCAGCGGCACGGCCTTTTTTATCATATCCGGCTTAACGTATCCGCACGTTTCGAGCACGGTATCGAGTCCCGCCTTTTTCAGTTCGCGCAGAAGAGCGACCGCGCCCGGCTGAAAAAGCGGCTCGCCGCCCGAGAGGGTAACGCCGCCCGTATCGCCGTAAAACGCCGCGTCACGAAGACACAGCCCGACTATATCCGATACGCTCATCCGCTTGCCCGATATCTGCAGAGCCGAAGCGGGGCAGAGAGCTTCGCATTTGCCGCAGGCGGTACATTTGCGTCTGTCGATAACGTGGCCGCCGCCGTCAAACGAATGAACGCCGCGTTCGCACTTACGGCACATACCGCATCCGACGCATTTTTTATTATAGAATAACAACTGCGGAGAGGGATCCTGCGCCTCCGGGTTGTGACACCACAGACACCGCAGAGGACAGCCCTTCAGGAACACGACCGTCCGCACTCCCGGTCCGTCGTGCATACAGTAACGCTGTATCTCCGTTACAGTCAGTTTAACAGCCGCATCCGAATTCATTCTGACCTATCACCATATCCTGCCATTCTTTGTTGAGCGTAACGAATCTCGCGTTCCAGCCTGAAACGCGTACCGAAAGGTTCTGATAATTCTCGGGGTTTTTCTGCGCGTCGCGCAAGACCGAAACGTCCACCACGTCCGGCTGCATGAAAAAGCCGCCGAGCATTACGAAACCGCGTATCAGGGATACTATCGCGCCGATCCCGTCCTCCCCTTTGACCGACGAAGGCAGAAGCTTGATGTCGAGCGCCGCGCCCGTCGGGAGCTTTGCAAGATCGTTTTTGCAGTAAGAGCGTATTATCGCCGTCGCGCCGGTTTTATCCGTGCCGGGCGTCGGCGACGCGTTGGCGGCGAGTACTTCGTGAGCGCGTCTGCCGTGAGCGCAAGCGAGGCGGTGCGGCGACCATTCGAGCTGACGTCCGAACGTGCTCACGCCGCCGGGAAAATTATAACCGCACTTGCCGTCAAGGCCGGCGCAGATATCCGCAAAGTCGGAAAGAAGCCGGGCGCATATTCCGTCGACTTCGTCGTTGTCGTTGCCGTAATAATCGTATTTGTTCAGCGCATACTGACGGAGCGGCTCATAACCCTCCCAGTTGTCCGAAAGTATTTTTAACAACTCTTCAAACGTGACTTTTTTGTCGTCGAAGACGAGTTTTTTGACCGCGTAGAGAAAATCCACCGTATCGGCAAGCCCGCCGATATGCGGCGAGATAACGTTGTAAACGGGGCCGAGCTCGAGATACGAAAGCCCTTTTTCGATACATCCCTGCTCAAAAAGCGCGATGACGGTGCAGGGAAATACCGGCTTTCTGATCCAGTTTCCGTCTTCGTCCTTACCGTCGAAGCAGGCGCACATATCGGATAAAAAACCGTTCAGATAATCGCCGAGATCCTTTATATACCGCGCGTAAAGCGATTCAAAGCTGTCAAAGGCGCGTTTGTATCCGTCGAGCGTCGTTTTCTGCAGTATCTGCAGAGAATCAAACGGGTGATAAGTAAAGTACGTTTTGCCGGGTATCTGTACCTCCCAGCAGCCGTCGTTTGCAAACTTCACGGCTTCGTTTCTATCGTAGCCGTAAGACGTCAGCGACTTCAGAATGAGGTCTTCGTTATAAACCGCCACGACTCCGCCGCCGAATCTTATCACCTCTGCGGCGCGCCTGAGCAGTTTTTCGCTTGAGTTTTTGTTGATCCTTACCGTCGTCGGAAAATCGCTTATGCCGGTCTCTTCGATTATGTCGAGGATCAGATAAGTTACGTCGTTCGTTATATCCGCACCGTTTTCGCCAACGCCGGATATGACGATATTCTGATAATGCTGAGCGTCGCCCGATCCGCAGTCGCCGCCGCGTATCCACTCACAGCCTTTGATGAAGAAGTGAGCGAGTATCTCCCGCGCCTGATCGAGCGTGAGAACGCCTTCGGAAAGATCTTTTTCAAGGTAAGGCTTCAGCAAAAGATCGAGCCTTCCGATGCCCGGCCAGTTGCCGCAGAGGCGCAGGAAAGAGAACGTGAACCAGATGCTCTGCACGGCTTCGTAATAGTTTCCGGCGGGCTTTTTCGGTACGTTCTGCAGATTTTTGTAATTCGCCTCATATCCCGGTTTGTTTTTCAAGGCGTCAAGATATCTTTGACGGTACGTTTCAAACGCGTCAAGACAGTTCAGACAGCTTTTTGCAAAAGGCTCCTTGTTCGTGTTTTTGTATTTTTGATACGCCTTCTCCGCCTTCGCTCTTATACCGTCCGTACCGAGCTTCAGGACCGACTCGAAATCAACGGTCAGGTGGCTTATGCTCGGAAAGACCGGCTCGCCGCCGCACGTAGCCGGTACGAGATGGCGAATGCCGAGCCCGAGAGTCGCCGCGCCGCTCAGTTTTTCGCCTTCACATATACGTATCGGCGCCTGTTCGGCGATCGTTTTTATCGCAAGATCGTATTTTTCAATGTCGGAAAGACCAAAGACAGCGTCGGAGCCGATCCCGACCGACATGACTTTTTCGGTATCGAGCCCGTATCTGTGACCGAGCGATTCGGCGGCGAAAAGCCGCGTCTGCTCGCACAGTCTTACGGGCCGTTCTGTTCCGTTGACGGACTGGAATATCATATAAAACACCTCGCTTGTGGATCTGTTTATATCTTAACACAACGCGGCGCGAATGTCAAGGAGTTGAAATAATATCTTTTTTGCGAAGGAGTGTTGATTTTTTCACAATAGTAATGTATAATTATTATAATCGGAGGTAGTTATGAAATTCAGAGAAAAACTTGCCCGTTTTATGTACGGCAGATACGGCGGCGATCAGCTCGGTATCTTTCTTATAATACTAAACGTCATCGTGATCATAGCGTCGTGGTTTATGCGTCAGACGGTCGGATATTACGTATGCCTCTTTCTGAGCGCAGCGCTGATCGCACTCTATATCTATCGCGCGTTTTCAAGAAAAAGGGATAAAAGATCGAGAGAAAACGCCGTTTTTATGAAAATAATTACAAAAATAAAAGAGTTTTTCGTCCGTCAGTTCAACCGCGTGCGCTATATCAGAAAATACAGATACCGCAAATGCAAAAACTGCAAAACGTTTCTACGTCTGCCGAGAAAGCAGGGCAGACATACGGTCAGATGCCCGAAATGCGGCAATACGTTCGACGTGAATATAATCTTATGAGGTGAGATATGTCTAAAATACTTATAGCGGACGACGACCGCTCGATAGCCGAGCTCATATCCGACGCGCTTACCGACGAAGGTTTTGAGACGGAGATCGTCTCCGACGGAGACGAGGCCCTTCGCCGCGCGGTCGGCGGAACTTATTCGCTGATACTGCTCGATATAATGATGCCGAATACTGACGGGCTCGAGGTCTGCCGGCGCATACGCGATTCGGTCCCGTGTCCGATCATATTCGTATCGGCGAAAAACAGAACGATAGATACGCTGCTCGGCCTCGGTATGGGAGCCGACGATTATATAGCCAAGCCGTTCGTTCTGGACGAGCTCGTGGCTCGCGTCAAGGCGCATATAAGAAGAGACAACAGAAGCGGCGTTCAGACCTCGTCGAACGTTCTGCGCTCGGGCGAGATAGAGATACGCAAGGATACGTACGAAGCGTATAAGAACGGCGAACGCGTTGCGCTGTCGACGCGCGAATTTCAGCTTCTGCAGTTTCTTATGGAAAACGAAGGCAAAGTCCTTTCGCGCGACCAGATATTCAACGCCGTCTGGGGGCAGGGATACGGCGACGTAGGCACGGTAGCCGTCAACATAAAAAATCTGCGCAATAAAATAGACATAGAAGGCAAGTATATCAAAACGGTATGGGGCGTGGGTTACAGATTTTCGCCCCCGCAAATCTGAATATGAAACTCAATTTAAAAATGGCGGCTGTCGCCGCGGCTCTGTCGGCAGCCGCCGCGGCTGCCGCGGCGGCTGTATGGTCGCTTTGCCCGGATATTACAGTAAAGATAATACTTACGGCGGTCATAATAGCCGTGACCGTCGCCGCCGCCGCGTTCATATTCAACGTGGCCGTCAGTCTGCCGGTAAAAAGGCTCAATGAACGGATCAAAACGGGCAAACCGGCAAAGACCGACAGAGACGACGAAATAGGCGAACTGTATAACAGTTATATGATGCTGATGTCCAAGCTCGACGACGAAAAAGCCGCGCAGACGAGGATCATAGCTTCGATATCACACGATATCAAAACGCCGCTCACGTCCGTGCTCGGTTACGCCGAATTTCTGCAGAACCCGAACCTGTCGGAGGAGAGAAGAAAAAAGTATCTTGCGACGATTTACGAAAAAGCCAAGGTCATACAGCAGACGGTCATCGGTTTTGACGATTATCTGAGTCACAATCTTGAACTGAATCTGCACAGAGAATTCGTCACGGTCGGCAGGATACTGTCAGACGCCGAAAACGGCATAAGAACGGAAATGTGGAAAGACGGCCTTTTTGTTGAATTTGAAAAATGCGGCTGTGAAAATATAACCGTCTACGCCGATACGGCGAAACTTCAGCGGGTTTTCATGAACGCGGTCACGAATTCTGCGCGCCATTCCGGCAAAAATACGATCACGGTCACGGTATCGGCGAAGGATAACGGACCCGACGTGCTGTTCACGGTGCGGGACGACGGCAAAGGCGTCAAACGCGATCAGCTCGACCGTATATTCGAGCCGATGTATACCACCGATACGAGCCGTTCGGTCGCCGGCCTCGGGCTTTCCATTTGTAAAGACATAATCGAGTCGCACGGCGGTTCGATCTACGCAGACAGCGTGTATAACGAGTATTTCGCGCTTTGCTTCACGCTTCAGAAGGTGGAACAGAATGAAGTTTAAAAAGAAACTGCCTTATATCCTCGCCGCGGTATTCTGGCTTGCCGTATGGCAGGCGGCGGCGATGATAGTGGATAAAGAAATAGTTCTGCCGTCGGTCGTGTCGACCGCCGCGGAACTTTTCGCGCTGATGAAGACCGCGGGCTTTTATATTTCGCTGCTAACGTCCGTACTGCGTATCGGCGCGGGCTTCTTATGCGGCGTGCTTGCCGGTATCGCGCTCGCGTCGCTGTCTTACGTATCGAGGGTCGGTCACGCGCTGACCGTACCGCTTATCTCGGTAATGAAAGCGACGCCGGTCGCGTCCATCATAATAATACTGCTCGTATGGCTGTCGCGGCAGACGGTCCCCGCGGTCGCGACCATGCTGATCGTCGTGCCTATCGTGGCTCATAACGTCTATACGGGTTTCACCTCGGTAGACAAACAGCTGCTCGAAATGGCAAAAGCGTTCAACATGAGCCGAAAAAACAGGATATTCAAACTGTTCATTCCGTCAGCGATGCCGTATTTCTCAACCTCCGCGACGGTCGGCATAGGTATGGCGTGGAAAGCCGGCGTGGCCGCCGAGGTCATCTGTAACCCGCAGTTCGGGCTCGGCGCCGATCTGTACGAATCGAAAATATATCTCGAAACGTCGAAAACGTTTGCGATAACTCTCGCAGTCATCGCCGTCAGCGCGGCGTTCGAGGCGCTTTTCAAAACGGTTTTCAAAAAAAGGAGGCGCGCAGATGCTGAGGCTTGAGCATATATTCAAATCGTACGGTGAGAACATAGTGCTGCAGGACGTGTCGCTCACCGTCGCAGACGGCGAATTCGTCTGCCTGACGGGCAAATCCGGCTGCGGCAAAACTACGCTGATGCGGATAGCGGCGGGACTTGAGAAGCCCGATTCAGGTTCCGTGTATTCCGACGGCGGCAGATATTCGTTCTGCTTTCAGGAAAACAGGCTTCTGCCGCACGTCACGGCGCTCGACAATATGACCGCCGTCTGCCCCGATAAAAAACGCGTTCTTGAATATCTGACAAAGGTAGGACTTTCAGATCACATAAAAAAATATCCTGACGAGCTGTCCGGCGGAATGAAGAGAAGACTCGCCCTCTGCCGCTGTCTCTGCTACGGCGGCGACGTGTTCTTTCTCGACGAACCTCTGCGCGAGCTCGACGCCGAAACGTATTCGCAAATGAAGGAGCTTATCAAAACAGAACTGCAGGGCAAGACCGTGCTGATGATAACGCATTCGGAAGAGGAGGCGAAAGAACTTTCCGACAGAGTGACGGTACTGAACGGAGAGTTGAGAGCTGAGAATTGAAAGCGTTTGCGTCAGCAAACGTATCGCATACGGGCATAGCGAGTACATATCGCATCGCAGCGCAATATATCGCATAAAGCGATACGCCCGTCGGACGCGATATACCGCAAGCGGCGTAAGAACAAGGCGTCGCCGAAGGCGGCGTTCCGTGCAGCACCCCGCCGCCTTGGGGGTCCCCACCCTTACAACCCCCAAACCCCCTGCCTCCCCCCCGTTTCCTCGATTTCATCGAGGGGGGCGCGGAGAAGAGGAAAAGAGCGGTCAAAACGCATAATAAAACCTCCGGTTGCCCGGAGGTTTTTGCTTCGTTACGGATCACACCGCGACGAGAAGTTTTCTCAGCCTTATGAGGTCCTTGCCGTTTACTGCTCCGTCGCCGTTAAGGTCGGCGCCCGGGAAGATCACGACCGTCACCTCAGACGGGTCGTCGCCGAATTCGATGAGATATCTGCGAAGTCTTACGAGATCCTTGCCGTTTACCGCTCCGTCGCCGTTCACGTCGCCTTTCAGCGCGGTATTCTCGGCTATAACGTACGTGACGGTTGTATATCCGCAATATTCGCCCATGCCTATTATCATCAGCTGAGCCTCGCCCGGACCTGCGCTGCCGTCGTATAACACTCTGTAATCGACGCCTTCGGCAAGCGTTGTCTGCCCTATCTGTACCGTAACCGCGGGACGCTGTGCTTCGCCGTTAAATACCGTTTCTTCAACGGTTATTTCCGCGCCGCTAAGGTCGGTTATGAAATCTCCGGTCTGCGCCGCCGCGTCGGCTGTTGAGAACGCGTACTTGATATCGTAAACGAATCCGAATATATCTGATATCTGCCAACAGTATTCCGCGCCGACGCCGCCGCCCGTCATATCGTCTTCCGTTACGGGGGTGAGCGTAATACCGGTCACGTCATTGACGTTTGCGATACTGAGAAAACCCGCCGTAGGCAAAAGCGACGTTATTCTGTAAACCGAGTCCGTCATCAGGGATCCGGGAGCATACGTCAGCGTCACGCCCGCCGTATAGATCTCGTCCGCGGCCGCGTATACGCGCTCATCCTCCGGCGCGATGTTTTTAGACCAGCCCGAGAGCCTCCATTCGCCGCCTGTAAGTTTGAAATATACGTAATAGTTGTATTCGTATATCCGTTTCTCCATAACGATCACCGGAATGTAGCCCTCGGTCTTTTCGTCATTCGTATAAATCATCCACGATAATTGCTGAGTTCCGTTTGCTCTGTTGATATACGTCAGGGCGCATTCCGTCTTCGTCAGGTAGGCTGTGTAATCGCTGTCCGTATAAGCCCGCTGTCTTACTGCAGTCTCGTCGTCTGAAAATTCGTTTACGTATTTGCCGTATTCGCGTTCTCCGAACGAGCGGCTTGCGTTGAGAACGAAGCCATCCTTGAACAGTTTGTTTATATCTTTATACGTGTAGCCGCGGAATGATAAGAGCATTTTCGTATCCAGATCGCTGCCGATCTGATTTATCTTTACGGCGGAATGAACGCTCGATATGAGATGCGGCGAAGCGGAAGATACGGTCAAACGGTAACTTTCTACACCGCCCGACGCGTCTTTTACCTGTTTTGCCGCTGTCTTATCGGGCGAGATCGACATAGCGACCTGATCCGACACCGCGTCGGACAGATACGTTTCGACCGCGTCGTTGTTCTCAAACTCCCCGGAGCTGACGAGATATCTGATGATACCGGAAATATAAGGGTCCCATATCCGGTCGCTTGTCATTTTGCTTTTCAACTGAGCGTAAGTGATATTCGTGACGCCGTCGTTCGCTTCTTTAGCGGCGGAGCTGAGCAGCGCCGTGATCAGAGCGTAATACGCCGTCGTTTTTATGTGTTCGTTTATAAACGACCGCGGCTCGCCGTCCGGCATCGCGGCGGAAAGCTCTGTCATCTGATCGATATATTCGTAAGAATTCCGGGGAACGTCCGACGGGAAGAAAATGCTGATGCCGGCGATCCGGTTGTAATCGTCGTTATCCGTCGATGCGAAGCCTCCTTCAGCCGTGCAGGCGTACATAAAAGGAGATCCCTTATCGGCGACGTCTATGTATCCCGAGTAAATCACGTCGTCACCGCTGTTGTCACGGTCGGCAAGCGCCTCGAGTATTCGTACGGAGCATTCCGTATAAAGATTGTTCGGCGCCGGCGCGGTTTCCGTATATGCCGCGTCGAATTCCGTTTGTATACATCCGAGTATAGCGGCGTACTGACCGATATCAAAAAGATCGTAGTCGGTCGAGCCGTATTCGGTAACGGTGCGCATCGAATATATCTCGTCGTATACGGACAACAGATCGCAGCCGGCGTCTGGCGTAAGCGCCTGTTCGACGAGCAGTTCGCTTATTGCGCCGATGTAAGGCAGTACGCGCTGTTTGAAATTCTTTACGTTGACAACGCTCAATATCGTCGGATAGCCGTCGCGCTCGATCGTATATTTGTCGATGAAATCGTCGACGATCCTTATACCTATGTCATAGGCGTCTATATACGGATCTTCTTTTACGGCGTTCAGCCAGCCGGTGTAATGCTGCCCGGCGCCCGGCTCCTCTTCGGGCGAGGCGATCAGTACGTCCGTAAATTCGCTTATCGCCGCAATTATCTCCACGTTGCTCATAAGGCAGAGGTCGAAATCGATAAAACCGAATCTGTTGCCGCTTTTATAAAACGTGCTGTCGGCAAGCGCTCCGACCGTCTCCGGAAGAGTCATATAATCATATGAATTGTCGTCGTAACTGTGACCGTATACCGGACCTGCGCCGTGATCCCAGAATATCAGATCGTAGACGTCGGCGGGATAATTATGATAACAGTAATCTATAAACGCGGTCAAAAGCTCCGGATCCGACATATGATATTTCGAACATCCGGGCAGTCCGCGCTCCTTGAGCAGTTTCATTCTGCCGTGCGATTCGTTTTCACTTTTGCCCGTAAGTTTCCAGACCTGATTGTAATCGGCGCTTACCGCCGACGCTCCGGTCAGATATTCTTGTCCGAGGCGCCATCTTCTCGCGCCGCCCGTGATAACTATGAAATTCAGGTTCTCGTTATAGTCGGAGAGCATAGCCTGTTTCAGGTTCTCGGACGCGAACGCCGAGTCGCTCTCAAGGTCAGAGCCGCAGCAGTACATCATCACTGTACGGACCGGGACCTCTTCGGCGGCGGTTGCTTGTACAGACGGCAAAAAGCTCACGGTCATGGTGATCATGAGCAAAAAACTCAGAAATACCTTTAATTTTCTCATATATTATCTCCGTTCCGCCTTTTATCCGAGGTTGTCGAATCCGGGTGTGATCTTTAAGACCCGGCAAGTCTTTATTCCGTAGTATTTCATCACGTTCACGGCGCTCTCGTCGATCAGCTCTCCGCCGACGACAATCGGCACCGCGGGCGGACAGCCGACAGTTACCGACGATGCCGTTCTGCCGGTACATTCGCCGACCGGCACCTCTTCCGAGGGCAAAAGAGCCGCCGCGCGTACGCTCATCGTCGCCGCAGGCGCGGCCATGACGGGCGGAGCCTTTTTTATCGGGCGCCTTTTCGGTATTCCGGAAAATAACTTTTCAAGCGCGGTAAATCCGCTTTCGTCCGCGTTGACGGACGGCATCAGTACGAGATGATCGGGATCGGCGTATTCGCATTCGATATTCGCTTTGCGCAGTATATCCGCCAACGCAGTTCCCGTATACCCGTATGACTTCGGTTTTATCACCGTTTTCAGCGGTTCGCCGCCCGATAACTCATATCCGAGAGAGACGATCCGCCGTCTGAGTTCGCGTACCCGTTTTTCCGTCCGCTTCAGATCGGCGGCAAAACCTTTTTTTAAGTAAGGGTTCACCGCGTCGAGCGACTGCAGTATCAGATAAGACGGGCTTGACGAAGCGAAAAGCGACAGAGCTTCTCTCACGTTGCCGTCGTTAAATACGTCCGTCAGACGCGGTGATACGTGCAGATACGCGCCGCCGGTCAGCACCGGCAGAGTTTTGTGCGCCGAATCGCAGCAGAGATCGGCACCGTCGTCTGTCGGATGGTGAAGAGAAGAGTCGAATTTAAGATACGCCCCGTGAGCGTTGTCGACGATCAGCAATATGCCGTATTTATGGCAGATCTGCGATAACTCCGACAGCGGCGTTATATTCCCGAGGTAGTCGGGAGAGGTGACGTACAAAGCAGTCGGCACGCCTTTGTTTTCTATGAAATCGATAAGATCTTTCGGCGTTACGGCGCATTTCAGATATGTATCCGAATAAATATACTTTACGCCGAAACCGAGCAGAGCCGCCGCGGAGAAAAAAGCCTTATGCGCGTTTCTGCCCGCAAGTATCAGCGGGTCTTTACCGCGGCTGTAAGCGTATCTGCAGGCAAGCGAGAGCATCGCGCGGATGCAGAGCGAACTGCCTTCGGTCGAGTAATACGTAGGGCAGCCGAATATCCTGCTTGCGTTTCGCTCGCTCTGTCTTATTATTCCCGACGCGTGAAACAGATCGTCCGCGCCTTTGACTTCCGTCAGATCGTACGCTTCGAAACCGAGCGGACCTTTGCCTGCGTGCCCCGGTACGTGCATACGCACGGTGCTTTTCGCGGCGTATTCGCGCACAAAATCACATATCGGAGTCTTCATCGTCTTCACGTAAGGCGCGGTCTACCGCGACCGCAAGAGCGCATTCGATGCGTTTTCTGAACAGATCGCACCCGTATTCATAAACGCCCTTTACCGAGCCCGTCGCGTGATACGCGTTCGCCGCGCATCCGCCCGAGCAGTAAAGCCGAGCAAAACAGTTTCTGCATTCCTCGCGCGCGTAGAGGTTGCACGAGGCGAATTCGTTCTGTGTTCCGGTATTTGTCACGCCGTTATAGATATCGCCGAGCTTGAATTTCTCGTCGCCGACGAACTGGTGACAAGGGTAAAGATCGCCCCACGGGGTGACCGCCATGTATTCGGTGCCCGATCCACAGCCGGAAATGCGTTTGTAGATGCACGGCCCGCCTTTAAGATCAAGCATATAGTGGTAGAACGTGAACGGGCGGTTTTCTTTATCGCGCCGTATCATCAGCTCCGCGAGTTTTTCGTATTGCTCATAGATCACCTGCTTGTCTTCTTCGGTGAGCGCCGAGGGATCGTCCGGCGCGCACACGACCGGTTCCATCGAAAGCTCCGTAAAACCGAGATCGAGCATGGTCCGGATATCGTTTAAAAAATCGGGATTCGCGTGAGTGAAAGTGCCGCGCATATAATAGCCTTTGCCGCCGCGCGCCTCGACCAGCTTTTTGAATTTCGGAACTATCCGTTCCCACGAGCCGTTGCCGGCGTAATCGACGCGGAACCTGTCGTGTATCTCCTTACGTCCGTCAAGACTGAGCACGACGTTGTGGCACTCGCGGTTTGCGAATTCTATCACGTCGTCGTCGATAAGCATACCGTTGGTCGTCAGCGTGAAGCGGAAATTCTTGTTTTTTTCTTTTTCGATGCTTCTCGCGTACGCCACGAGACGCTTTACGACGTCGAAATTCATCAAAGGCTCGCCGCCGAAAAAGTCGACCTCGAGATTTCTTCTGTTTCCCGAATGCTCGACGAGAAAATCGAGCGCCCGCACGCCGACCTCGTACGGCATCACGGCGCGCTCGCCGTGATACTTGCCCTGACTTGCAAAGCAGTAAGAACAGTTGAGATTGCAGGTGTGGGCGACGTGCAGACAAAGCGCCTTGATAACGCCCGAAGTCTTCTGTTTGAGCGTATCGGCGATCGGCTCGAAAGTATCCGGCGTGAAGAGCTTGCCGGAATCTTTCAGATATTCTATCTGCTCATAGCATTCTTCGAGCTCGCTTTTCGAAGCGTCGGGATATATTGCCGATATTTCGGCTATGACCCCGTCTTTGCTTTTATCTTCAAACAGGCCGATCATATCGTAGGCGATCTCATCCACCGCGTGGACGGAACCCGAGTTGACGTCGGTAACGATATTGTATCCGCAGCATTTGAATCTGTGTATCATAAATAACCTCTTGACTGCAAAAAATGCCGCTTGATGCGGCATCGTTTGTTTATGCGATCATTTGCTTTCTTTTTTGTTTTCGCACTTCTGGTTTGCTATGCCGCAGCTCGTTTTGCAGGCAGACTGGCATGAGGTCTGGCATTCGCCGCAGCCGCCGTTCTTTGCGCTCTCGCAAAGGTTGCGTGTTTCTATGGTTTTGATATGTTTCATTTTTCTGTTCCTCCGTTAGATTCATCTGTGTTGAATATATCATATTTTGCAAAAAAAGTCAAGAGCGTTATAAATATTTAAAAAAAAGTTTTAAATTTGAAATAAGTGTTGACAGAACGGAAATTATGTGATATAATATACGCATTCTTAAAAAGGAGATATACTACTATGTTAAAAAACAGATCAGTTGCGACAGTCGTCATTCTGACCATAGTCACCTGCGGCATTTACGGCCTGTACTGGTACTGGGTAGCCATCAATGAGCTTTACAATGCCGGTCACAAGAGCATTGCGGACCTCAGCCCCGTGATCCAGTTCATCCTTATGTTCGTCTACGTCGGCGGCATCTTCTTCGCCATCAACGCAGAAGACAACCTCAATGAAGTAAGAACGGCAAAAGGACTTCCCGTAACGGATAACAAAGTTCTCTACATAATCCTCGCTATCTGCATTCCGATAGTTATGATGGCTCTTGTTCAGAACGAAATGAACAAACTCGCAGATCAGGCGTGATTTAAGGTTTTATCGGGGCTGCCTGTAAAGGCAGCCTTGATTCTTTTTTGCTTTTATGAAAAAACGTATCGTCACCGTCGCCGTGATATGCGCGGCGGCCGCCGCGCTGCTCGGCTTGTATTATTTCTTATATAAGCGTTTCGGGTTCGGCATACCGTGTCTGTTCAATCTGATCACGGGGCTGAAGTGCCCCGGCTGCGGCAACACGAGAGCCGTTGACGAGCTTTTGCACCTTCATTTTGCCGAAGCGCTTTCGTATAACTATATGATGCCGGCGGAGGTGCTGTTCATACTGTACGTCAGTATAAGATCGGCGGTAATATATATAAAGACGGGCAGGCGCACGCTCGGTACCGGGTGTGAACCAGCCGCCGTCGTTTTTCTGGTCGTCCTTATCGCATGGTGGATAGTACGCAATATCATAGGCGTATGAGCCGGATTCAGGTTTCCCGCCGGGATCCGCCGTACGTCTTTTTTTATTGGTTTTTATTTTACAAAACCGCCGGTACGCGGCAAAAAGCGTCAGCAAAACGACGATAACGGCGGGCGCCGCGTCAAAAGGCGATGCGTTCGACGAGAGCAAAAATCTGTTCGCGGATATAAACGCGGAGACGTCGGCGTAAAACGGCAGGCGTGTGAACCGGCTCAAAATGTAAGGTGCGAACACGCAGACGGCAGACGCGGCC
>JAEEGL012990876.1_pt1 | contig 14300 bp, 20 predicted proteins | sample 9134231 | NCBI WGS metagenome assembly JAEEGL01 (sample SAMN16246548, study PRJNA631951) | gut metagenome | biome: gut microbiome; feature: rumen; material: fiber-attached | host: Bos | place: Iran: Karaj | collected 2018-10 | reverse complement strand
TCGCCAACCTCCGCGCCGACGATGGCCGTGTTCACGGTCGTGTCCGGCGGCACCTCCTCCCACGGCAGCGCGAACGCCGAGAAGCCCAGGAAGAACGCGACCGCCGCCGTCGCGAGGCCGCGCAGAATCGCGATAATCTGATTCGCCTTCGTGCGGATGTCCTTCTGCGTGGAATTCGCCGCGAGGTCCGCGAGGCCGTCGAGCGCCGTCGCCAGCTCGTCCTTGCCAATCTTGCCTTCGAGCGCGGCGAGGAGCGTCACCGGACGCGGGCCCTCCGTGATGTCCGTCAGCGTCAGGTCGGCGCTCCACTTCTGGATGCGTATCTTGCCGATGCCGTACATGACATACGTTTCGTCAACGTCGTCCTCGTTCGGCACCTGGTCCACGATCACGTCGAAGATGTGCGTAGCACGGTCGGGGAGGTCAGCGAATATCTCCGCAAGCTCCTCCGTCCCGGTGTCGAGTATGCCGACATAGACGCCATCCCCGGCACCGGGCGTCTTCTCGTTCCATCCCAATCCCAGCCATGGGAAGACGGCGACATCGGTGCCGAGGTGGCGAAATCTCACGCGCACCTGGTCGATGTCCTCGACGGGCGCGCCAAAGTCAACGGTCAGCTCAACGTCCTCGCCGGCGGCGATCCGGCCAACCGCCTTCACCTTTTTCGTCGCATGGTCAACCTTCAAAAGCAGCTCGGTCATGCCCAGCCCTCCAAATTCGTGACGTTGAAGTTGCCGCGCCGGTTCTTAATCCCGTCAAGGGATGCCTCATTCATGGCGTTTCTGTACTCAATCGACGATTGCGCGGCAACTGATGCGTCCGTCCATGGACGATTCGGCATTGAGCAAAGGCGAGACATGGCGCCGGCGACAATCGCCCGCGCCCATTTATCAAAAATGAAATCCGGGATGTCCTCGCTCCCGATTGTCGGCCGGCACTCCAACTTGCACAGAAGAAGGTTGTCGGCCTCAAGAAAGGCCTCGTCGATGTCGAAGTCAAGCACGATGGAAACGACGCTGCCCATGTTGGCGTAGGAGTAGTGTTTCCAAAACCACGGCGACGGATGGTGTGTGACATGCCCTTCCTCGTCGACGTGCGCGAGGTGGATATCCCTCACGGCTCGCACGGTCGCGTCGACCGGCGGCGCGAAGCCGTACTTCCGGCGGCCGGTCGCAAGCGAAGCCTTCGCCGGGAAGCTTAACGCGCCCGTCTGCGTGGCGAAGTCGGCCCATGCGTTTTGAAGCTCCTTGCGCATGACAAGCGCGGGACAGCCGGAAAGCCGGTACGCCATTTCGCCTACGAGGTCGCCAAGGTGCCGTATCTCGATGGATTCGGCCTCGGCCGTCGTCGGATTCACATATTCGTAGTCGGGCATGGCAAGCTCCTACATCTTTGCCAGGTTCGTGAAGTTCGCCTGGCAGTCTTGCGCGCGTTGCAGGTTCACCGTGTCGGCGCCGTCAATCTCAAAGCACCGGGCGCAGGCGAAATACCTGACCGCCATTTCCCAGCGCGGGTCTAGGTGCCACGGGCGGTCCATTGCCGCCTCAATGTCTGCGGCGCTTGTCGATTCCGTGATGTACGGATACTCATATTCGACATAATTCAAGCCGCAGTACGAGGACGCGGGCGTCATCTGGTGAAGCACCCGCATCCCGTCAAAGATGGCCCCGACGATAAGCGCATCGGAATACCGGTGCGCGTCACTTTCGGTGTCGAGCATGTACTCGCGCACCTTTGCCACGATGTCGCGTATCGTCGGGGTGGCCATCTACTTTGCCTCCTGGCCAGCGCCAAGGCCAAAAATGTCGCCGGCGGGCGCCTCGCCCTTCGCGGCCTTCGCGCGCTTCTTCGCGGCGGGCGCGGGAGGGGCGTCGCTCGTCACGACGACGGTCTCCGGGACCTCAAGCGGCGTCGGAGCCTCGACGGGCGCGGGCGCGGGTGCCGGAGGCGGGGTGAGGAGAATCTCGGGGTCGCCGTTGCGCTGGACGCAGAGAACGACGTCCTCCATTTTGATTTTGTGGGCGAAAACCGCCTGCGCAACCCTGTCTGAAATCAGAACGTCGCCCTTGTTGAGGGGAATCTCGTTCAGGTCGCGGGTCGCGGTGAGCGGGAAAATCGCGAAATGTTCGGTGGAGAGAATTTGCATAACTGCTCCTGGCTGGGTGGTGGTAAGCCCCCGCGTTGCCTGCCACGGGGAAGAGGATTAAGGCCTTGACAGGAGGCCCCCCAACCAAGGAACTAATCCATGAAGGGTCTGTCACCGTACAGCGTGACCGTAATGTAGCCGTTGGAGACGGCAGCAGTAGGCACAATGTACAGGTACTGCGGGACACCCTTCCCGACGAGGTAAGGCGTCGAGAGGTTCTGGATGCTCGGCGTGTTCGTCACGGCTGCGGTCCATTGCGAGAACGCCTGCGTGGCGGATGCGGCGGCATTGGTGCCGATGTTGGCCGTCCACGAGGCCGCGCTGGTGAAAGGCTGGCCCGTGTAGTCGGCGGAGGCCTTGATGGCCGCTCCACGAACGAGAAAGCCCTCCGGGACCTTGGCGAGAACGACCTTGGCGCTTGCGGCGACCGGCGTCTTGGCGAAGTCAATGACCGAAACGACCTTGCCGTTGACAAGGTACGCGTCGCTGACGTAGCCATTCGGCGCGACGTAGCCCGCCACCGTCGCCGGGGCGGCGATGGCGAGGCTGGCGGAGAGAGCCGCAGCGAGGGCGGCGATGAACAGTTTGTGGCACTTCTTCATTGTTTTTCCCTCCACTCTTAGAACTGAAGGACGGCGTAGCCGACGCGCTCGGGGTAGACCGGAATCCAGTCGTAGGCGACAAGCGCGCGGTTGTAGTCGCCGAAGGTCTTCTCGAAGCGGCCGGCCTCGATCTTGGAAACCTCCAGGTCGTAGCAGATGCCGGAACGGTCGCCGAACAGGCAGATGTAGTTGCCGTTGGCGTCCTTCGGGCAGCGGTTGGACTTGTAGACGTGAATTCCGCTGATCTCGCCGCAGTCCACAATGTCCTTGCGGATGAGCGAAACGGAATCGCCGCTGATGGAGGCGTTCTTGAGTTCGCCACGGGCGATGCGGTTCAGGCCGACGGGCGGAAGGACGATCCACTTCTCGCCGCCTTCGGCATTGCCGGACTCGGGCTCTTCCGCGAGAACGGTGTCGATGTTGGCGATAAAGTCGGTCATGGGAATCTTGTCGCCCACGTTGCCGGACCCGGTGCCGATGGTCGTGCCCGTGTCCGCGTCCGCCTTCTCCTGCGTGAGGTAGATTTTGACGGGATTCACGGAGTTGCCGAGCGCGAAGTTGCCGGAAATGCGGCCGGCGTGGTTGCCCGCGTTGCCGCCTTCGCCGTTGATGCCGGTGTAGCAGAGCTGCGGAGCGGTGGCGAAGAATTCGTCCTCGATGTCCGTGTCCATCTGGAGCGTGCACTGGCGAATCCAGTCTTCGCTCCAGTTCTTCACGTCCGAGAACGCCTTGGCGAGGTCGAGAATGCGAAACGCCCAATAACGCGAGCGCTTGATTTCGTACTCTTCTTCGCTGGACTTCGGGTCCTCGTAAACGAGGTCCTGCCCGTCGACGAACGGCCGGGTGTGGAACATGGGCTTGTGGCGGACCTTGATTTTGTCGCCGACGCCCTTGAACGCGCCCTGGTACTTGGAGTTGGTGAGATTCTTCATGACGTTGTTGTCGCGAAGGCTCTCTTTGAGGTCCGGGGCGTAAACTTCGGGATGGTACCCGGCAAGGTCTCCCCAGTTGGACGGACGGAACTGCAGCGAAGGGCCGGTTCCGGAGCCGGTGATGATCGGTGCACTCATGCGAGTCATAGTTGACCCCCTTTGTCTACCGACCAGACGCGATACGCTATTGACGCAGCGTGTTGAACGTGTACTGATCGGCGAGTTGCTTCATTTCGTCGCGGATGGCGTCGTACTTCTTCCGGTCGATTCTGCCATCGCGGAGGTCGCGCCAAGCCTGGTCCAGGATTTGCGCCCTCTCGTCCTGCGTTATCGACCTTCCGGGTGCGCCGCCGTACCCGCTTTCAGAACGTGACGGGCTCGGCGTGAAGCCTCCTCCGCCAGTAGCAACACCTCCCTCGGAGTAAAAACGCCCGATGAGGTCGCACATAAGTTCGGAATTGAACGTCCTGACCGCGAATTCAGCGATTTCGCGGTTCTTCCCATACGCGAGAAAACTGTACCAGGCCTGCACGTTCGGACCGTTTTCGGAGGTCGCGGCGATGAAGCCTGGAAACCGGGATTCGACGTCTGCGGAGAAGGCTTTTTGCGCGCGTTCCCTGTCTTGGTTGTCAAGGCGCGCGTTCAGCTGCCGCAGGGCTTCCTCCTGGCGCTTGAAGCGCGGGTCGAACTCTTGTCCTACCACGCTGCAAGTCTCGTTTAGGGTGTCCTCGTCGATCCGGTCCTTCATTTCTTTGGAAACGCGGTCGATGGGTTTCATCTGCGCGGCCTTGAGCTGTTCAAGCTCGGCGCGCAGCTTCTCGTTCTCTTCGTCCTTGGCCTTGAGTTGCGCGGAAAGCGCCTTGACGCGGCCCGCCTCGACGCGCTGGTTGTTCGCCTCGCGCTCGATTTCATCGGGTGTCCGCGTTTCGGCCGTCCCGCCGTCCGTCGGTCCAAGATTTATGTGCTTCTGGTCGTTTGTGTCCATGGTTGATGTCCTCATCAAGCCCGACATGCCTGTCGTCGGGAGTCAATGACGTGCTCAGCGAGCCTCAAACCGGAGGAGTCGCCGCACTAAAACCGGCCTTTTAGCCGAAGCCTACCTCGCCAACGGGCTGCTTGGAGTCTGCTTCGGCATACAGAGCCTCGCGCCCCTTGGCATTTTCAACTTCGTCTATCAGGTCGGAAAGGGTTCCTGCCTCGCCGATCAGCCGGTTTTGCTGAATCGGGTCATTGGTCGTGCGAATCGCCCTGCGCAGGCTGCGGAGCCGGCCGTCGAGCCTCGGCTTGACGACCTGCCATTCCATGCTTTCGGCTATTTGGCGCAAGGCCTTGTAGTAGTCGCGATTATCCATTAGGCGGCGCTCCTTCTCTCGGCAACGGATCCGGGCGCCGGTGGCATTCCGCCGTTCATGGCGGCCGCGCCGGGATCCTGCTCTATGCCGTTTGCGATTTGCGCCATTTGCGGGCTGCCGCCAAGTTCCGGCTGCATTTGCGCCTCTTGCGCCGATTGCTCCGCCATCATGCGCCCCTGGGACGCCTGCGCCACCATGTTGATCTGCTGGAGAAGCTCGATTTGGGCGATCTTCTCGTCGGAAAGCACGTATTTGTCCGCGTTCGGTATTTCCGCCTCCTCGAACAGGTAGCGGAGGAGAAGGTTTGAAATCTTCGGGTCCAGCTGGCGCATCTGGAGAATCTGCGGGATGATGTTGATGACCTGGAGCAGAAACGCCCGCTTCTTCTCCTGGAGAATCTTGCCCATCGTGCCGGACGGGATGATCGCGCAGTCGCCCTTGATGGCCATGTTCTTGCCGTAAACCATCTCGTAGTCGAACGTGAGCTGCACGACGCGCCGGATGACATCCCGGTCCGTCGCCATGACGACCGCGCGCATCAGGCGGTTCGTGGACTCCATCATCTGCGCGAGGCCAGACGACGTGCGCAGCGCGCCGGCCATGTTGCCGCTGGCGCCGTAGGTGTACGCGGGAATGCCCGTGTCGTCGTCGGCCTGCTGCTTCATCGCCTGGAAGAGCTTCACAAGCTCGTCAACGTGCGAATGGAACTCAAGCGGCACAATCGGTATGTCCGTCTCGCCCATTGCGCCCGCATTGAGCGCCCAAACCTTCCACGGCCTAATCTTGAGCGCGTCCGGCCCCTTGTCGTAGAGCCGTTCCACGTCCTTGACCACGACGCCGGGGCCGGAGGCCATCGCCATGTTGTTGCTGAGGTTCCGCAACGCGGCATTCATCACACGTTGCGCCGACTCGCAGCGCATGGCGATGGAATCGCCCCACCATGAATCGGGAACTTCGTAGAAAACGCCCTTGGAAATCGGCCGGCCGATGCAAAGATTGATGACTTTGCAGTAAACGACGTACCCGGCAATCGAAATCGCGTCAACCTCGTAGTAGGTTTCCTCGTCAATGGCCGAATTGTCGTCGTTTTTCTTGATTCCAAGCTCGATAAGGTCGCTTCCGCGAACCTCGCCGAAATACTCGATGCCTTCCATCTGGCATTTTTCGGTCGCGTTCGCGCCGTCGTTCTCAAGATACGCTCTCGTCAGCTCGAAGCCGTCGTTTTCCAGCTTCACGCCGCCGTTTGGATAGCGCCGCAAAAGGGCTTTCACGGTGTCCTTGAACCACCGCCCCTTGTCGTTCGCGTCTTTCGCCTTGTTCGCGGCGAATTGCCAGAGGTCGTGCGCGTTGAAGCGCACCTTGATGCAGAGCGGGCCGTCGTTGACGTTCTTCGCACCGGGCGCCGGGTAGCAATCCCACGGATTCACGGCCTCGTAACACAAAACCTCGCGATCAACGAGCGCGTACTTCCATGTGTGCGTCTTCCGCGAGAAAACGTGCATCTTCCGCTTCATCGTGCGCGGAATCGGCCCCATGATGACGCCCGTGCCGTAGTGCGCGAGGTTGTTCGTGTACTCGTTGAAAGCCTGCGTGAAGTCGCCCTCGACCATGTAGTCGTGGATTTGCTTCTCCATGCGCGCGGCCCGCACGTCCGCCCATTGCTTTTCCCGTTCGAGAATGATGCCCATTTGCTCCTCGCCGAAGGCCTTGGCCTCGGCAGGATCGGGCAACCGCCCTTCAAGCTGGACTTTCGCCAGGAACGCCATCGCGATTTCCCGCAACTGCTCCTCCGCGACGAATTCCGGCACCTCCGAAACGGGCGAGGCCGTCATCGTCCAGGGCTTATCCTGCGGGGAATTGAAGATTTCCACGAGTTGCGAAGTCGCCGCCCTGATTTTCGTCTGGCAAAGCGGCGTGAATATGTTGCTTGGGATCTTCTCTTTCTCGAATTGCGCGATTTCCTCGGCCGAATACTGCGCCCGTGCCATGAGCATGGACTTGAGCAGCATCGCGTCAACGCCGGACTGCATCCGGTGATCCGCGTTCCGGCGATACGTGTCGTCCATCCGCACCGCGAGACGGTTCATGCTCTGCGTTGACGGGATTTCGTCCAGCGCAGGAAGGCCGCCGATTGCAGGGCCGAGGTTGATTCCGATTTTCGGCTCGTCGCTCACGCATAAAATCGTATCATGCGCCCATTTTCTCGCAGGTGCGCATACGCGCGCGCGAGGACGGGCGTTAAATCGTTGCCGCCGCGCGCGTTGCGAAGCACGGCCGCGAGGCCTTACACGCCGAATCCGCCGATATCGATCCCGGCCGTCGCGAGCGCCCCGCCAAAGCGCAACCGGCCGCCGAACCGCCGCGTCGGAATAGAGTAGTCCTCATCCCCGTAGATCGCCCCGAAACACAGGTACTGGAGCGCGTCGTGCGGATGCGTGAACGGATTCGTCTTGTCCGGCCCGTCCGCATACATTTCGTCGCCGCCGTTCGCCGTCCGCAGCTTCTTGTAGCAGTACCCGCCGTTGAAGCCCTTCCGCAGCCATTCGCAGCTTGGATCGATGATGATTGCCGGCTCGCCGTCCCGCCGCGACCGCAGCAGGTCCGACACGCATTCCCGCCGCTGGACAAAGCTGTTGTTCACCAGCGCCTTGCTGAACTTCGTGAAAACGCCCCGCTCGTTCATCTTCTTGATGCAGGTCATGTCATCGACCTGCGATTTCCCCTCGCCCGACGGATCGGCGAAGTTCACGACGCGCGTCCCCTCCAAAAGCCGGTACTTCCGCACGAGCAGCGGCCGCAGAAGCTCGTCGGTGAACTGCGTGATCCCCATGTCCTTGCTCACGACCTCCTCCAGGATGCGGATCTGCCCCGTGTTCGTCATCTGCCCGATGATCGTCGCCGGCGTCCGCCCGAAGTCCGTCCCCAGAATCAGCGTCATGCCCGCGTGAAATTGCAGAGGCGTCCGCGAAATGTGGACGTTCTCCCGGAACTCCGGGTAAATCGGCTTCCCCGCGAGCGACGTGCCGAATTGGTTCAGCAGAAGCCGCTTGATGTTGTCCTCGTCAAGCACCGTCAGCTGCTTCGTGTAGTAGTCCCACCCCTCGTTGTGATGCTCGACGTTCTCCGCCGGCCTCGGGTCCGCCGGATCCTGCCCGACATTCGGCTCGTACCTCTTCGTCCCGTCCGGCTGCACATACTCAAGCAGCGCCGGCGGCTGCACAAAGAACGCCATGTCGTCGGGCCGCTCGACGCATTCCAGCCGATACCACCAGTTCGAGTCGTTCGGGCTGTTCGTGTCCATAACCAGGCCCCACGAGAAGAACGACAGGTCGCCGTCCTTCTTCGGATAGCGCCCGCACCGCGTGTACGCCTGCCCCAGCGTGTCCCACCGTATCTGGCAGGCCTCGTTCGCCCAGACGCCCGTGATCTCAAGCGATTTCAGCTTCTCTTCAAAATCCGGCTGGTCGCACCCGTAGAAAATCAGCTCGATCTCCACGCGGACCTTCGGATTCGCGTAGTGCGGCAGCACCAGAAGCCCGTGGTACGGCGGCGTCCAGTTCATCTCCGTCGTCGGGAACCACTCCAACCACGTCTTGATCGTCGTGTCCTTCAACTCCGGCAGCGTGTTGCGCAGTATAAGCCACCGGTTGCGGATGACGCCATCCTTCCCCGGCCGCTGCTGCATGCTCCGCAGCCAGATGTAGAAGCAGCACCCGACGCTCTTCCCCGATCCAACCGGGCCGCGTATGCCGTTGATCTTCTTCGGGCTGTTCCACAGCGCCAGAACCGTCGGCGACGGATTGTAGTCTAGTTGCTTCCCCATACCAAACCTCCTCTCCGGCCTCCAGTACCTCGACGACGCCTTTTCCCCCATGCCAGGCGTTCCCCGCCGGCCAAATCAAACATACAGAGGGGGCCCCGTGCGGCGCGTCGGCGGCGCGGCATCCTCGCGGCGCGCGGTCCCCCATACCCCGCCCGACCAATGCGACCAGGCAGGCGGCCGGAAATTTTGGAGGCCGTGGAAAATCTCGGGGAAAAGGCGAGGAAAAAGAGAAAGGCCGCGAAAATTTGGAAAAAAAATTGTCTTGTGGGTTTAGAACCCACGGCAAAGAAGTAATTAACTTGTTGAATCGTAGGCATTTACGCATGATTCCCGATACGCATGGCCACCTTATCCGCACCAAATCCGCCCTTTTCACCCTCGATCAAGACCGTTTTGGCAGGTGCCAGGGCAGGAACGCCGCCGGCGCCGGCCGGAAGCTGGGCGACGTTGATGGACCCGATGTTGTAGGTGACGCCGCCGGACGCCACGACGCCCGTGTCGGACTCGCGGAAGCGTGGATCGGTGGCCTTGAGCAGCAGTTCCTGGGCGCGGACGTTGGCCCGGTGGACCTCTGAAACCTTCTCGCCGTCCTTGAACTTGCGGATGCTGTCGCCTTTCACGGCCGCCTCAACCAGTGAATCGACGACTTCCGGGTGAACTGCGGCGAAAAAGCGGTCCTCGGCCACGTCGTACATGTTCTTGTAAGCCTTGTTGTGCGCTCGAAGCTGCCCGACGGGCGCCCAATTTTTGAGGCCGACGCCCAAAATCGCGTCTTTTGTCCGCATCCCGTTTGAGCGCAAAATCAGATACCGGAGAGCCTGACGCGCCCGCGAAAAATCAATAAACACCTCCCCGTTTTTCTTGTAGGGCGCGCAGGCGGCCTCGATTTGGGCGACGGCCTCGGCAGTAGGGATGTCGGCTTTGACGATTCCGGCGTCTGCGGCGATGGATATGACGGCTTGCAGGTCCTCGGAAGGGAAGTCGGCCAGGTTGAGAGAGTTCACGGGCGCCGGCTGCTGCTTGGGGACGGTCTGGACGGACAGCGGCGACAGGCGCATGGCGTCCGGCGCCGGCGCAGGGGAAAGACCAAAGGGATCTGGATCGATATCGGGCATGGCGTGGCTCCTTTGGGAAAGAGAATATCATCCGGTCGAAGCTACGCACGAGCGTACACACGAGCGAGGCACGCGCGCACGGGCGGGCGCGATTTTTGAAAACGCGCGCTTGCGCTGGGGGTACTAGGGGGTGTCGAAAGTCAACGGTTTTAACAGCATTTTGATAATAAAAAGACGGTACAAGGCAATGGTACAAGTTGAGGCTTGTACCACTAGAATATTGAATCGCAACGGGATTTGCAAAAAGGGTACAAGCGGTACAAGGCTCCCGCTCTATAGAGCTATAAGAGTACGTATAGAGAGCATTGGAAGGGCATTATTGACCTATTTTCTCATGATACGTATAGAGAAGAGCCTTGTACCCTTGTACTTTTCTCATAACATACTGGTATAACGACATTCTAAAGGTACAAGGCTCGGTACAAGGTCGCATTTTTCAGCCTTGTACCTCTTGTACCTCGCCAAAAGTCAACCTCGGCGTCCAAGGAAAGCGAGACCACGGGCCGCGAATTAAAACTGTTGCCAACTTACGGCCCGGTCTGGTATGATTTACGCAGGAAGGAAGGCATAATGGATTCAAAAGACGAGAAGCCTCAAAACATTTGGGGACCAATGATAGCATTTGCGACGACGCTTTTGTATGCCGAGGCATTGCGCGATCCAAACAAACGCAGAGACTCGATTTTTCTGGCGCTCATCCTCGTCGTGTACGTACTGTATGCAATCGGGAAAAGGTTCAAGGCCATTCAAATGTGGAAAGACGAAAAGGTAGAAGGACACTACCTCGCGTGGCTGATAGCATGGGTTATTCTGCTCGTGGCGATGGCGCTCTTTCCGTCCTGCCGCTAGTTGCGTTCAGAACGCGTCCATGATGCTCTTGCCAAGCTTCGTGAGCTTCCGCACGTCTTCGGCGCTTAACCAGACGCCGGCGATGCAATCGAGGCCCCGTCGTCCGGCGAGGCCTCTGTCGTTTTCGGGGCGGTCACATCCTGCGCATAATTGCCGCCTCGTACATGGCCCGGAATGCCTTGTTGCACAGGCAGTAGGTGTATATCGGCACCCGGCTCTTCAGCTGCGAGGCGGAGAGCGCCTCGCCTGTGCGCATTCCGCCTGCCCGCAGGGCGAGGAACTTCAACGCCTTCCGCGCCTGCGGCAGGGAGAGGCGGGCATTCCCGCTTTTCCCCGCCGGCTTGCATACGCGCTCCAATCCTCTGATGTCGTCCTGCAATTCCTCGTAGGCGCCAACCGGCGGCGCATCGGGCGGGAAAATGCCGGCAGCGACGGCGAGGGACGCGAGGATCCGAATCTCGCCGTTGGGAAAGGAGCCGATCCCGATCTGGGGCTTGCGTCTGCGCCTGACCACGCGTTTGGCCTTGCGCTTCGGCTTGCGCTTGAGCTTGCGCTTGAGACTGCCCATGATAACCTCGCGCAAATGCGGATCTGGCTCCGGGCCATTGCGCGGAACCATTTCGAGAATCGCTCGAAGATCATCCATCGTGACGAGAGAATCTGACATGCGCCAATTATACCATGCCTGCGCAAAAGGGAAAAACTAAAAGCCACTAAAAAAAAACGCGGAAAACTAAAAAAGACGCTTGACAAGGTTCAACCAACCTGCTAAACTCTTATGCGTAATTTTGGAACAGGCCTTGTGGTGAGGCCGCCAAGGAAAGGATTCGCAAACATGAGCAACATGCCAGACGTAACGAAGCGCAAGGTGTCGCTTCAAATACCAATCAAGACCATTCTCAAGATGGACAGGATGGCAAGCGCAAGTGGCCTATCACGGAATGAGGTTGCCTCGGCAATCCTCGACAGAGGTACGGCGCATGTCGCCCTTACCGATGAAGACCTCGCAATGTTTGAAGACGAAGTACGGAGGAATCGCGATGCAAGAATGCATGCTTGAGTTGGGCATCGAACTTTGCCTCAAGATTCAGAGGCTGGCCGATTCTTTGAAAATGAGTTTTTCCGATTGTGTCATTTTTTTGCTGGACGGGTTCAACCAACCTAATTCGTGCCCTGGAGGTTCAACCAACCCCGCCGCGAAGGAGGCATGAGGAAATGCCAGAGATAACTGACGATCCGTTTGCAGTTGGCCGGCGTTACGGCGGCTTCACGATTCTGGAGCATGTCGTTGTCACGGACGACCCGATTTGGGGGCAATACAAGAACTACTCTCTGTGCCGCTGCGACTGCGGCAAGGTCGAGAAGGTCTGGGACTGCCGCCTCATGAGCAAGGGCACATCCAAGCGCTGTGTGGAATGTACGGAGCTGAAGCGGCGGTTCCCGCACAAGAGGCCGCACAAAGCGCCGCGCGCGAGAAAGCCAAAGGAGAATAGCCGTCCGCGAGGACGGCCGCGTGGAAGAAAGCCAAAGGATAGAGTGCGTTCAATTTGGCGCGGCATGATTTGGCGTTGCCACAGAGTGCCGCCGGACACAAAGACAGCGCAACAGACTTACCGCAACTATCGCGGACGCGGCATTACTGTTTGCGACGAATGGCGCAACAGCTACATCACGTTCCGTGACTGGGCGCTCACGCACGGGTACCGCGACGACCTGTCAATCGACCGCATCGACAACGACAAAGGGTATTCGCCAGAGAACTGTCGTTGGGCGACGCAGCGGGAACAGAAGTTGAACCGCCGCACATGGGAACGCCGCCCGGAGACGCAGCCGCGCCGCCCATACATGACCAAGCGCCGCCAAGCTGCCCTTACAACCGCCACGAAGTAGGAAGGATTCACCCATGAAAGACACCACGAATAACGGATTTGGGGGCGTAGCACAACGGACGTGCGCCAGGGGTTGCGAAAGCCGGACCTGGGCCGAAGCCAGTTCGACTCTGGCCGCCTCCGCCAATTGCGTGAATCTGCTTGAGGCTCTCGTCGCAATCTGCGTTGGCGCAATGGGCGCCGCGACGCTCCTTCTCGCCGCGAGCATCGTCACCGGGAGGCCGATGATATGAGCATCACCGGTACGCCCTGGGACTTCCTGCTTCTCGGCCTCGCCGTGTTGGCCTCGTTCGCCTACGGCTACCTCGAAGGCCGCGTGACCGGCTTCCGTCGTGGCGTCCGCGCCGCACGGGAAGAGGCCGATGAAGTCGCGTCCGGTTGTGGACGCGTGAATTGAAACGAACGAAACTGCATTGCACAGAACCGAAGCCATGCCCATGACACATGACAAAGCGGAAAAGAGACGCTTGGCAGCCGGACAGACGGCCCGGATTTCTGGAGGAACGAACCATGCCCGCAACTAAGCGCACAGACGCGCCACCCGAAGAGGACTACACCATCATAAGCGTCCGCCTGCTCCGTGGCGAGGTTGACATACTTGGACGCCTTGCCCGCATTCACAGCCGCGCCAGAAGTGCCGAGGCGGCATACGCGATCCGGCTCTACATCCGCGAAGAGGCCGCGAAAGGTCCCGCCGGTCGCCGGAGGAGGGATGCGAAGTGACGAACGCCGTCGAGCTTGAGCTTTGCCCGTTCTGCGGCTCTCCCGCAGTTCTTGACACCGACCTCGAAGAGGCATGGTGCTCGTGTAAGTCGTGCTACGCATCCACCGACAGCAGCCGCGTAGGCTCACGCGCCGTGGCCGCGTGGAACCGCCGCGCCGTGTTTCGTAATTGTGATCGCTTCAAGGGCGACAAGGCCTCAGACGCCGCCCTGGAAGCATACTTCGCGGAAGAATCCGCAGCCGTAGCCGCCGGCCGCCCGTGGCCATACCAGACGCCAGTAGACTGGCTCCTCGCCAAGGTGGAGGGCAGATAGCATGGGCGTACTCCTTAAACGTGGCGACCTGATGAACCTCATCCCCTTTTCGGCGCCGACGACCTATGTCTATTTCCCCGCGACGAAATCCGGACTCATTTCATCCGACGCGATTCTCGCCAGACTGCGCGACGCGGCCCGCAACGGCCAGCATGTCGGCGAGTGGATCCCCAAGCTCTGCACCATCAAGCAGTTCGGTGAAGGACTCCGTTACACCGCGAAGCGCCGCGCCGTGTCCGCGACAACCGTGCGCCGCATGATCCGGCGCGGAATGCCGCACTTCCGCCTCGGACAGAAAATCTTGCTCGACGACCTCGCCTGCCGCGATTGGCTAGGCCTCAAGGCCGTTGACTAACCCAACCCCAACCAAGGACAACACCATGGACAAATCCAAGACCTCCGCGACCGGCATGGCCCTGACCAAGGGCAACGCGATGCCGATTGCCTCAATCTCCGACCTCCAGCAGATCGGGGAACTCCTCCGCCAGACGCAGCTTTTCGGCGCGCAGAGCGCCGCCGAGGGCTTTGTCATTGCCGCCATGTGCCAGCAGGACG
>JAEEGL012460010.1_pt1 | contig 14300 bp, 10 predicted proteins | sample 9134231 | NCBI WGS metagenome assembly JAEEGL01 (sample SAMN16246548, study PRJNA631951) | gut metagenome | biome: gut microbiome; feature: rumen; material: fiber-attached | host: Bos | place: Iran: Karaj | collected 2018-10 | reverse complement strand
GGATAGAGCAACTGCCTTCTAAGCAGTAGGTCGACGGTTCGAGTCCGCCAGGGCGCGCCAGGTGGGTGTAGCTAAGTTGATCATAGCGCCAGGTTGTGGCCCTGGAGGCCGTGGGTTTGAGTCCCATCACCCACCCCATATAAAATAATCCATTTTGTTGTAATTTTCTACATTAAAATGGATTTTTTTATATATTTGTAGTGAGATTTAGACAAATCCGCTCGTTGCGAATATGCAATTTTATAGTTTTTTAGATGCTTTTATAATTTATTGAAATAAATTTTGACACGAAATTTGACACGAACGAGCAACGGGAAACATAAAAACAAGGCATCTGCGTTCAAGACTCGGGCTCTCTTTCGAGACCCAAGCGCAGATACCTCGCTAGAACATTGCGGAGACATCCGTGGCTCATACGAATATCCGCAGGCCGCATTCCCGCAATGCAATAATATTATATCACAACCGGAGGCGGTTGTCAAGAGGGTGATTAGTCCGCATCAACTTTATCTCCACCATGCCATTTCCATGCTCTTCTAAATCCTCGTTGTTCGGCTTCCTCAACCGTAAAAGCCATAAATTCACCTGGTTTTTCTATTTTTGTCTTATCATATTGCTGGTCAAAAGGCAAGTGATAAATCATTGATTTTTTTCCTGATTCATCAATGCCAATATTACATTTTATGCGTGGAAAATCTCCAAGGGCTTTATTTTCAACGAATTTAATACCTAACTTTTCAGCAAACTCTTTTGCTTTGTATGATAAAACCGTGTTGGTTACTAACACACCGGAAGCATCGCATCCGTTTGTGATGTTATATTCAACAACCGTTCCAAACAGTTGCATAATGTGTTTTTCGTGGATTTCTTTTTCTTTTGACCAATATTTGCATTGAATAATTGATGTTTTCCCCTGCTTTTTTACTATTAAATCTCGTCCCAGATCTTCTAGCCCATAAAATGAACCGTAATAATCAACTGAACATCCTTGCTTTTCATAAAGGAACCCGCAATACAATTCATAATCCCTGCCTATTTGCCACTTGGATTTTCTGCAAGACTCAATATATCTGTCAAGAGCCAACTGATTCCTTTGACTTTCTGAAAGATTGCTCCAGTCAATATCACTAATATATTTTCTTGCAGGATCGTCATCTATTATTTCTGAATATGAAATATTTAAATCGGAATAATCAGTGTCTATGACATCATTTAGCGCAGGATATAAATCTAACAAGTATGCCAGTTGATATTCGGCTGATTTTATTCTTTCAATTTCTTCGGCTTTTTCTTTTTTTACAGCCGACAAACTTGCAACTTTTTTCAATCTCTCTTTATTCTCACCCCACGATAAACTTAAAACCAGCCTATCAATATCTATCGTCATTATATCAGCAATTATTTTACTCATATATGGAATGGCCGTTAGGTTTGAAGAGAATTCCTTTTTATATTCTGCTGCTGTTTTTTTAAACAACACCATTCTGCTTTTAATAAATTTGTCATAATTATCAATCATATTCCGTTCAGTTTGAATTTGGTCCTCGTATCTGTTTATCGTTGATTTTAATATTTTAGTTTCTTCTCTCAACTTTGCTAATTCTTTTCCATCATCATCTAGAACAGAAAATAAGCTGTCATACATTTTTTTATATCTGTCAGAATCGTTTGGGTTGTTGCTTTTTGTTGTTTTTTCAGGAACAGAATTTTTGCATATAATATTGTTCTCATTCAGTATATCCGATGCTTGTGGATATTTATTTAGTATTTTGTTAAATGCATTTTCATATGAATAGTGCAAACAAATAAATTTCTCAATTATTTTCTTACATTCTTTTCTAACATCTTCAATTTTCAAAGACAGCATTTGCTGCCCCATTGCGGCTCGAAGATCGGCTTTTCTTTTTATAATAATTGTATAAAAATCGGCCATTTCTGACGCAATATAATCTGTTTTTTTTATGTCTATCAAATCACTCGAACGATAATCATCGTAAATTGATTTTTCAATTTCCATGTTAATATCTGATGTTTCATTCTTGCGTGAAATCAAATATGCTTTTTTTAATGCGGAAAGATTATCCTTTAGAGCATTTTTTGAATCTTCTGATATTTGCAATTTACCTTCGGCTTTTTGCAATCCCTCTTGCAATTCCTTTATTTTGTTTGAAAGTTCTTCGTTGTTTTTGTTATAATTCCTTTTTAGTAGTTCAATCTCTTTGTTTTTTGATTTATTTGAAAAAAATTCAACTACAGTTATTCCAGATAGAATTATTATGACCCAAATATACCAATCCATTTTTTTGTCTCTTTGTTAAAATGAAATTATTATAGTATACTATTTTATCACTTTTTTCTTGAGGTGTCAATAAAAACCGGAAAAAATGCCGCGCAGGACAATAACAGCTTGTTCAAAAAACCGAAGTCTGTCATACCTTTCTTGCCATAAAATTTAGAGAAGAACCAGTCGAACGGAATTTCAAAGTGCTGAAAGACAACGGAATAATAAAAAGATTCGGGCCTGACAAAACGAGATACCGAATCTTAAAAGTAAATTTGAAATAAATTGGAGCCGATGCGGTTCAGATAATCTCCAATCCGTCGGCGTCGGGAAGCGGTTTGACCGCCTGCGGTTCTTCGAGGTAATAGAAGGCGACCGAGCTTATATCGTCCTGAAGCGGAAGATAGCGATGTCCGCTCCTCCTCCAGCCGAGAGCCTGTATTGTGACTTTGATATCGCTGTCGAAACAGATTGGATCGTTCAGATGCCAGCGGTAGAGCGAAAATCTTGACTGAGACCTATAAAGCGCGTTGTTCCCGAGGTGTGCCATACCGGAGTACGGCGTTGTGAACTCTTTATATCCTGTGTCGTCGAAATTGTATGCACCGCAGAAATAGTCCTCGGTACCTGTTCCGCAGATCGTCGGGAATTCATTGTCACCGTCGAGATAGAACTTGATCTCACCTTCGCCCCACCAGCCGGAGTTGTTCACTCCCCAGAGCATGTAGGTTCCGACGTACTGCCCCTTCCCTTTAACTCCGTCAAGAATGGTATAAACCTCTTTGTATGGGAGCGGATTGACGCGGTTAAATGATGCGTGAAAGTATCCCGCGTTATTATCAAGTTCGCCGAGAACGTAGTCGACTTGCCAGTATATCACAACGTCGGTGTCTGCAAGATTTTCGATCTCAAGACGAAAACCCTTCCTGAACGGCATCGTCCAGTAGCAATTCATACCGAAGCGCGGATTGACACACACCGCCAGCGAACTGACCTGATGAAATTCATTCCTGTCCATTTCAGGAATATGCGTGCAGGCAAAAAAGTCTGATATTGGGCACTCGACAGAAGGGCAATCCTCACCGTCCCAATAAAGTCTTACTATCGAAAACCTGAAGTTTCCAACCGGCGTCATCCATATATGGCGTATTTCCCCTTCACCTTTTATGTCGCAGAATGTCATTTTCATGTGAGCGGGGACATTTGTCGACGGTGAAACCTTCCAACCAATGCCGAGATCCCTAGCGCACTCCGCTCCTGTCCCTTCAGAAAGCGAGCCGGCTTTACCTTTCTCTCCAGTTGGATTTTCGGCGCACGCCGAACGCGTTTTAAGATTGCTTATTCTCGACAGACCGCCGAGCACTCCGTATTCGTATGGCAACATATTTTTTCTCCTTGAAAAATCAAAAATCGCTCAGCTCTCGACTTAATAAGAAGCATTTTTTGGTATTTTATTCAGACGTTGTGTAATGCTCGTTTATTTTTCTCTCGAAATAATCAATCTGGGCGTTGATTGAACTCAGATTCCCGTCAATGAATGACTGCAAATTGAGATCATGCTTTGTCGTCATGGCTATGTAATCATACGCGAAATTGTTCCAATTGCCGATTGCACCGATATCATAAAGCCTGTGTTTAAAAACAATATCGAGCATTTCCTGCGAATCATCATCTCTTGCGTATCTGTAATCGAGCAGAATGTCATAGTATTTTGGTATAACAGTATTTCTCCCCTGGCACGAAAAATCCTCAATGAACGCCGAGAGCGCGTCGGTGTTGCCCGCATTTATCGGCATTGTGAGGCATACGCCGCCCCATGGATTTACGTCGGTATAATACTCGTTCTGCTGTTCTGTCGCCTTCGGTGTCGGGAGAATGCCGAAATCCGCATTCATCGTTTGACGGAAGAACTCGACCTCGTTGCCGCGAATATATGTTATAAGGTCCTTTCCCTCCTCAAACATCTGTGCGAGCGTGCCTGATCCGCCGTCTCCTTCTGAAAGTGAGTGTATATTGAGAACCGTCGACGTATCGTTGAACTTTTCCATTAGATGAAGCGACCAGTTCATCGGGGCGCTTTCGCTCAGGGAAATATAAGGTTTGTCGTTTTCATCCTTGTCCCCTATGCGGTATCCTCCTCCCACCATAAACGTAAGTAATGTGTCCCTGAAAATCGCCAGTCCCCAGCGCTCGTTGTCAACGTCACTGCTTGATGCACGCTGAGCAATTTCATAAAGCTTGTCAAATGTCCATTCGCCACGACGGACAATCTCGTACGGCAGTTCTTCTCCGTAAAAAATATCCTCGTACATTTCTTTGTTGAATGCAAGCATACCGGTGTAGTCCTTGTCGACAAGCGTGGCGTCGCCGCACACGGCAAAATGATACCCGAAATACGAAAGATCGTTATATGAATCGTTGTCCCAGTACGGTTTTGTGAAATCGCAGTATTTAAGCGTGCTCAGGTCGAGTAGGTAACCCTGTGATGACATCTCGCTGTAGCGGTTCAGTTTGTCGAAATAAAAATCATATTGATTTTCGCCGTCTGCAAGCACGCTCTGGGTAAGCATTTCGTGTCCCTGAGAGGCATTAAACGCAGCAATTACTTTAATCTCGCAATCATACTTTTCTTCCACGTAGAGTATGCGGTCAAACATTGCATCGTTTATTGCTTCGCTTGTGTATTCCTCGGCAAATATCTCATGAGTCTGATAGTCGTATGACGCCCAGTTCGCCGATAAAAACGTCACAGATTTGCCGCCCAATTTGACCTCCGGAACGTCGGCAGTGTATTTTTTCCAGCCGCCAGGCTCCGTTGTTGGCGCGTCTCCGATTGTTTCGTTTTCGGTTCTGTCCGTTTCACCGGTGGACTCTCTTCCAGGGTCTCCGTTTTTGCAAGAAACCAGAACAGCGACCAGAATCAGAATAAACGCAATCAGAAACGAGATCATTTTTTTTGCTCTTTTCATTTTCTTTCAACCTCTTTTCCTTTTCAGAATTACAGCAACGGCAATCGCCGCAATAAAACATAAGAAACCTGCAATCCAAAACACGATCCAGCAATTTATACTACTCTGTTCAGCTGTATAATCTGTGGACTCAATGAGGACGGATGTGCTTTCAGCCGTTTCAGACAATAGAATTGATATATTGCTTTCCGAGTCGACCTGTCGCTCTGCCCGGACCTTTGATACCATCCAGTTTATGATGTCTGCATCGGCGTACGCTTTTCCCCAGGCGCCGTGTCCCCACGGTTTGGTGTCAAAAAATTCGACATCGGCTCCGATTTTTTTAAGTTCTTCATACATCTGCCGGCTACCCGTGTCGGAAACAATCGTATCATCACTTGAATGGTATATCCTTATCGGGATATCCTTTATTGCTTCGGCGTAGGTAACGTCGCATCCGCCGCAAACCGGGATTGCCGCTGCAAATAAACCGGGATACCGGCATATTAGGTCCCAGGTTGCGAAACCACCGGCTGAAATTCCGGTCACATATATTCGATCGCGATCAATCGCATATTTTTCGAGTATTTCGTTCTGTATAAGGGAAACGAGAAGTTTCATCGGAACCGTCTGCGACGTTTCGTCGATCGAGTAAGTCCCTGGCCCCCAGTTCATCGTCACCCATATACTGTTCGACGGGCACTGCGGAGCAACTATTATGAATTTTTTGCTCAGCTCGCCATCACCGATTATCCTTCGAATAAGCTCGGTCTGATCTTTCTGAGCAATCTGCGCCGTGTTATTGTTCCCGCGTTCTCCGGCCCCGTGGATATGGACAAGAAGACAATAACTCCCGCTTACCGAATACGATTCCGGCAAATAAATACGGTAAGGAATATTTAACCCTGACATATCCTTATCGGAATATGTTTTCGCCTCCATGACGGTTATAAGATCAATGTCCGCCGCGTGGCACGGCAGCAACAAAACCACGATTATTAATACCGGCAGTAAAACGATAACCGCATTTCTCAATAACGTGCCCTCCTAAAAACGAATACACATGAATTCTTTGTCAGTATCTACAATTACGAAATCATCCTGGGCATCTCCATCCGCAACTATTTCTTCGCCGACACCCGGATATCTTGTGATAATGGGACGGGCAAATCCGCCCAAAAACCCGACGGAGGTGTTGCGGAGAATTATACGAGAATAATTGCACAGTCTCATAAAATCCCCGGGATCAACGTTTTTGTCAAATCCGATCCTTACGTTTTCGAACCGCGCGTTGATCGGAATGCCTTTATCGCCGTAAATGATTACAGGCGAACCGATGTCTTCAGCTGCCACATCTTTAAGCACTATACCGCTGAGCGGCCGATTACTCTGCCAAGGATCGGAACCGGAATAGTTGTAATGTATGAATCTGTCGACGTTTCTGACGGTACAGTCGCGAATTATGATATTCCCCGGCTGCTCTCTGATGTCAAATGATTCGTCCCCGAAATAATCAAAGAATGAGAGCGTGTCATATCTGCCGGTTTCGTCAGTCATCAGACTATTTTCCTGAGTTTCCCTTTTGAGACTCCCGCGGAAAACGTATTCGCCGGGACCTTCAACCACACAGTCGCGGACAATAACGTTAGTGCCGCCGAAGCGCATGGCGTTGCATGCTGAATTTAGATAGCACCCGGCAACTGTCATGTTGACATTGTCGAACCCTGCGACAGCATCATCACCGCAGCGGAGATCGGCATTTTCAAGAATGATATTCGTGCAGGAACGAACATGAAAGCCATCGTGTCCTCCGCGGACCGAGATTCCGTCAGCCACTATATTGTCACAAAAGAACATGGCATGCGCCCAATTTCCACAGTTTACTACAGTGTACCCTTTAAGAGTAACGCCTCGGCAACAGAACATATTAATCCCGTGTGGACCGCGATAATTGTTCTCTCCATTTGGATCGAAGCAGTTGACCCCATCGAGTTTTGATCCCTTTTCTCCTATTATTGAAACGTTTACCGAATCTATCGCCCGTATCAGCGCATAGTTCCAGTAAGAACGCGACGTTGTCATTATTATTCTCGCTTTGCTTTCGGGCGATCCGGGTATTTCGCTTAGGATTGGAGAATAACCCCCTTCGGGAGAAATTGGATCATTTTGATAGTAAAGATAATCTCCGGGAACCGAGCTTCCCTCAAGCACTGCGTTTTCCAAAAGATGAAAAGTAACGTTCGAGCGCAGGAGAATTCCGCCGGTACGGTATCTGCCACCGGGAACAATGATTTCACCGCCGCCGCCAAGGTAACATCTGTTAATTACATCCTGAATAATGTCCGTCTGAAGTTCGGGAGCGTCCGGCCTTGCTCCGTAATCCGTAATATCGTAAATCATTTTTGCCTCACAAGCGCAACTGCTTTGTCCGTCCTGACAATAATTTCGATAGCTCCGTCGGAGTCCGCAGTATAGGACGCGCCGGTTATACCGTCAGTCCACACCGATTCTGAAAAATCATTGCCGAGTCTGAGTTTTATTTTGATACGCCTTCCTGCGGCGTTGGCTACGGTAACGACCTCGTCCGTTTCGCCTTTGAAATAATAAGAGTAAACATCCTTTTCGCCTGTATCCGGCTGAAAAATCTGCTTGCCGTATATCATGGCATCTGCGTACTCACGGCGGAACTCGACAAGTTTCCTGATATAGCTAGCATGCCCCCTCCACGGATCAGAAATGGCAAGAGAATACCCGGCTGCGAAAACCTGATTCATCTCTTCAACGGTTTTCCCGTTGGTAAAAATACCGAGAGCCGCCCTGGAATATCTCAGCGGAGATCCCGAAATTCCGTTCTCAGAGGTCGTTTCACCCCATGCATAGTCGCTCGTCCAACCGCCATCTATTGTATAAAGCATCGGCCCGCAACCGGATTCGGAGAGGACGACGGTATCGGGATTGACCGATTTTACCGCCGAACGGACTTTTTTCATAAGAGTTACCCAGCCGGCGTCGTAATCCTCCGGAGAAATAATTCTACCGTTTTCTGCGCTCACAGAGGTTACATGGCTGAATTGCCAGCCAAGACTGTCAAGATAAATCCCGTCGACGCCGTAATTCCTGACCAGTCCCTCGCAGATTGACACGAGCTTGTTCTGCCATTTTTCAAAAGACGGAACCATAGAAAAATTGTACTGATAATCTTCGCGGCGCCTGCCAAAGACGTCGGTGGCGAACCAATCCTTTGCCTCGCCCTCCGCAAGACGCGACCAGTAAAGGATTATATATGGTTCAACGTACACAATCACTTTGCCGCCCTTTTCATGAACTTTTTCGATACCCGTCTGAAAAGCGTCTTCTCCTCCCATATCCTCACGCGGGAAGTAGTCGCCCTTGTTCCATGAATACGGATCGAGCGATTTGTCGCTCCACCAGTTCTCGGGAATGCTCACGTTGTCCCGTTCAGGACACTCGTACCAGTCCTGAAGAAGTATAACGTCAATGCCGTACAGCCGCGATTCATCAAGGACCTCGTCCAGACAAGCAAACGAATTAATAAATGTCGTTATGCGTCCCGTCCCGTACCAGAATGTGAATGGACCTCCTGCTCCGGGATGCGTCGAATAAACCCCCGCGGCGTCGCGCCACCACGACGGCACATCACTCCTTGTCAGCTCCGTATTGCGGTGCGACATATAATAATCAACGGCGTATCTCCAGTCTGAATCGCGGAAAATACCCGTGCACACAGGAGGCGTACGGCGCGTCTCTCCGTCTTTAAGCACTACTCCCCAGAGGCCCTCGATCTCATATCCGTTCAGAACAAAGCGAATCTCCGAATCAGCACCTCCGATATAACCCTCCGTATCGGCAAAAAATAAACCGCCGCCGAGTTTTCCGCTGTATACCGCAATGGTTTCCATGGAGTTTACGGAGGTCGGAAGGCCCGACGTTCCGTCGATTTTTTCATACCCCATGTGCGAGGCGCCGTCGTAGGCGGCAATCCAACCGGCCTCCTGCGGTATCATTACCCTCGCATCATTATATGATCCGAAATTGATCTTTGAAACGTGCGGAGCGGCCAGTTTCACATAAACCGGCGCTCCGTAAAGATTAATTACTGAAATCCGCGTCTCAAAGGTCATCAGATCTGTAAATCCTATATATACGTCGAATGCAATCTTTCCGTCGTCGGAAAGAACCGTGCATGAAATAGCGGTGCGGGATTCGTTAATCAGTTTTGCCGAAACAGTCATTCCCCTTCGGCTCGCTTTTTCACCTCTGGATTTCCACGCTCCGGAGCCGGTAATCTCTACATCTGAATAAACAGTGTATCTAAAAACAGGAGTATCTGACAGGAGGTATTCGTGTCCGAGCTTTTTATCGCAAAACGATTTTATGGATATTCCGTGCGAAACATCAACTGTCAGACCAGTTTCAGGTGTCCCGATTTTCAGTTCTTTCTCATCAGTGTCGGAAAATCTGTCATCATTGTAAAACGAATCAGAAGGCTCCGTCTCCGCCGGCACAGAAGCGGATATGCCGGCGGAAGTGTCGGAAATGCCGTAAGGGACATTTTCGCATGAAACCAAAGCGAAAGCAAGCGTCATGCAGATACACGATATCAGAGATTTTATGGCTTTCTTCTGTGCTTTCATGTTTGCCTCACAGGATTGATTATGTTTGATCAGTTTTCTTTTCTGCGTTTAACCGCAAATGTCACGGCAATAGCAGAAACGAACGCAACCGTGGCGGATATAATGATAACATCCGAAGTCGTAGGACTGCTGTCACTCTGAGAACCGACAACGTAGCCGTAGAACTCGAGCTCTCGGCAGTCTGTATGCGCATCAAGCCTCTTGTAACGGAACATCGTATAGCCGGTGTTGTTTTCAAATTCCGTAACCTCGACAAAGTTCGTATCGCCGACGGTCGCAGCATGATCAAACTGATAAAGCGTCGTCCAGTTCACGCCGTCGTTCGAGCCCTGAACAGCAGCGAGGTTAAGACGCTCCGCCTGCCAGTCAGCGTCGGTCGTCGGGAGAACGCGGAAGCAGGTCAGAATATAGGGTTCATCCGCCCATATTCCGGCATACTGGTCATCCCAGACAATTCCGCTATCCCAGTTTTCGTTCATATCGTAAACATCGCCGAGATTGCCGTTAAATGCCTGTGCGGCTCCGGTTCCCGGATTATCATCCCATCCGAACTTGCCGCCTATAATCTTGCCGACGATGGTTACAGAGCCCTCGGGCGGGGTGAAAGAACCCTGTCCGTTCTCAACTTTGTCCCAGAACGGGTAGTTGCTTCCGACGGATTCCGAAACGACGTTCGGATCAGCCGCTGCAACGATTGTCATGACGGCGAACAGTACGCCGATGGCAAGCGCAATTAAAGCTTTTCTTTTCATTACTGTTTCTTCCTTTCGGATAAAATTTGGAGGTCTGCCTTTCCTTGCCCCAAACCTTTTATGCCTCAGCCGATTTAACATTCCTTTTGACGAATAACACACATAGAATGCCGCTTCGCGTCGGTCACCCGGCATATTTCGGTTATAGGACCAGACATCGCAAACCATTGCATACAATATTATACCCGAAATCGGTGTTAAATGAAATATCATCAACGTTGTTCTTTTTAACATTTCTTGCTGAAATGTATAAGGTCTCCCCAAAAAACTGATTAAAGACTTGACAAATAGTGGCAAAACCATTATAATAAGATAAATCATAAAAGAAAGCATAAAATAATAGTAAAACAAAATTCATCCCTGAATTTAAGTCAATACTTGTCATTTATCATTCTGAAAGAACTTCGACAAGATATATTTTCTTATGAGGTAAAGAACAACCAGGTGCGTCCGCATGAAGTATTTGACTACAGGTATACAAATCGGCTTTCCTCGCTTGATCTGACACCATGGGTTGGCGACATTCAAATCATAGGGACACTACAATGAGGTACGAAATGAACGTATACAGTATAAATCCGTATATAAGACTGACAAAAAGGCATATGATAGCAGACTGGGATATCAAGACCAGAATCATTTTTGATTACGAGCTCATTTTGTGTGAAGGCGGACAATGCACCATTAGGTATGACGGACGGGATTACCTCATAACCCGTGGGATGATTGTCCTCATCTGCCCGGGAATCGAACATCAGTTTTTCAACGTTAGCAATTTTATTCAGCCGCACATCCATTTCGACATAAATTACGATGATCTGAGCGAACATATTTATATTTGCTTTGAAAAGGAGAGTCAGCTGTCACAAAAAGACAGGGAACTCATTCGTAAAAATCTTTTTTACAGAGCCGGTGAACAACGTTCACCGATTGTTTCAATTCCAAAGGAAGATATAAAAACATTTACAGATCTTTTCAACTCGGTTGTCGATTATTCCGACACGGATTATCTAAGGGCCAAATCTGACATGATACGTTTACTTGATATCATTGAAAAAGAAAACTATCCCGGTACATTCACGCGTGTAGGATACGTCAACCCGGTGTGCCTTGGAATAAAAAAATATCTTGATTACAATCTGACACGTAATATCGGACTTGCTGAGGTTGAAAGGAATTTTCATTATTCGAGATTTTTTCTAGAACAACTTTTTAAGGAGACATACGGCGTTTCCATTATCGGGTATCACAGGAAACGTCGTATGGAGATGGCGCGCGCCACGCTTGCTGAGTCAAGCGTCACAGAAACGGCAGAGAAAATGGGTTTCACATCTGTCTATGTTTTTTCGAGGGCTTTCAAAAAATATTTTGGCCTTTCTCCGACAAGTCATAAAAAGAATCTGATTTTCGGCTCATTATATGAAAAATGATTATAAAAATGTTGAGGTGTCATCTCTTGGCATCTGCTCTTGCGAGATTGACAAATATCGTTGCGCCCGAATGATTCACGCCGTGGGATAATTCGCAATATCTGTTGCTTTTGGATGAAAAACAGGCGCCGCGATTGTCTCACGGCACCTGAAAAGGCCGTATTTGGTTTTAAACGCTTTATTTGGCCGATCACTTTGCCTTCGCACGCTTCCTGCCGTAAAGCAGGACCGCTCCGAGGCAGGCAAGGCTTGTAAGCATCAGGACTGCCCACGTTTCAAAGGAGTCGCTGCCGGTCGCGGGGGAAGGAATCTTCTGCACAGCTGTGAACGTCGCGGTGTATTCCGCATCACCGGCTACCGCCGCGATCTCCCTGTCCCATCCCGCGAACTCGTATGTATTGTCCGCGTCCTCCGCTTTGGCAGGAGTCTCTCCCGTATATTCGGGAGTTTCACCGTATGCGGCAGTTACAATCTCAAGCACCGTTCCGTCTTCGTTTTTGAACGTGACCGAGTACTCGTTTTTTGAGTTGGCGTACGTCGCGGTGTAGGTCTTGTCTCCGGTCACGGAAACGATCCCGGGAGACCAGCCGGAGAATGTGTAGGTGAACTCAGCGTCTGCTCCTTTTTCCGGGTCGGCATGTGTCGGCGTATCTCCGTATTCGACGGTTGTCGTGTCGATAACAGAACCGTCATCCTGCACCCATGTAATCGTGTATTTGTTCTTCGTTGCTGTGTAAACCGCGGTATACGTCACAGTTCCTGTGACAGCGGGAAAAGTTTCGTCTTTGCCGTAGGTGTTCGTTCCGTCGGTCCAGCCCGCGAAGGCGTAGGTGTACTGCGCGTCGGCCGGCTTGATAGGCGCGCTCTCGGTGTAAACCGGTGACTTGCCTTCTTCAACATCTCCGCTCTGAAGGACGGTATGGCTTTCGTCATCGTCAACGAATTTTACCGTATAACTGTTAACAGGGATGAAAAACTTGAACCGGACTTCCGTTGTCTGTTCTGCGGTGATAACGAAGGCCCCGGTATTAGGAGATGCTTTGGCGTTCGGACCGGTGTCGACCACGGTATAGGTGTAGTTTCCTTCGGGGATGTGGGTTACTGTCGTGCTCTGCTCTCCGGTCCCGGACACCATGATCGAACCGTAAGTTCTGTATTCGTCTCCTCCCGTTGGAGTGTCAACAATTTGAAAGACAATTGTCTTGGACACGAGGCGTTCGTCCTGCACGACGGCAATCATTTGTACAGAACCAAATTCAGAGTTCGCCGCAATCGCCGCGGCGGGCAGCATCACGATTGCGATCAGGACGCTTATTAAACATTTAAAAAGTGTTTTTCTGTTTTTCATTATGTTTTCCTACTCCGCCCGGCCGGCGGTTCGGTGTTCAGGCCGTGCCGCGCTGCCTGCGCGAAGCATCTTATAAACCTTTATAATTATACCATCATCTTTAACGTTTTTCAAGGGTTGAATATGTTTTTCGGCCTATATTTTCAGTTATTTTTTGTTTCTGCCTGTTTTACTCTTCCCGGCTTCCGCCCCAACAGCGGTAAAGAATAATCACGCAGGAAACAAAAGCATTAAAAACGTTTAATGCACCGCGTTTTTATAAATTCGGCTGCTCTGCCTTCGTCCCTGCTTTCGTAATACATTACAAGCAACTTCTTGAATTCGGAAACATTTTCTCCCGGTATGACAAGAAGTCCGGCTCCTTTTGAAATCAGAAAATGATTCGCGAATATGACGGACGCCCGTTTGTTTCCATCGTTAAATATCTGTGTCTTCATGCAGTAAAGGCACAAATTGGTCGCGATATCCTCCGGCTCGCCCGCACCGCACAGAATACTGTTTATCGTTTCTTTATTCTATCTCAAGCTTCATTTGCCTTTTTCCCTTTTTTCAGTCTAATATATTGACAAAACTATATGTTTTTGCTATAATATTTAAGCAATCCCCAAAATTCGGAGAAAATCAATGAAAAAACTAATTGCCGTTTCCGTTGTACTTGTTATGATGCTGCTGTCGTCATGCAGTTTTCTTACCAATATAATATCTGAACTGGCGCAGGACACGGGAAACAAAGGCACTCCCGTCACGGACAGAAAAATAAGCCTTCCGGACCTGTCAAACGTTGAAGAAGAGATTGCCAGGCAATTTCTGACCAACAAAGGTCTTTTGCCAGCCATCGAATACGAATACTCGGACGAAATAACGAAAGGAAACGTCACAAGAACCG
>JAEEGL012310642.1_pt1 | contig 14300 bp, 14 predicted proteins | sample 9134231 | NCBI WGS metagenome assembly JAEEGL01 (sample SAMN16246548, study PRJNA631951) | gut metagenome | biome: gut microbiome; feature: rumen; material: fiber-attached | host: Bos | place: Iran: Karaj | collected 2018-10 | reverse complement strand
TTCGCCGCGCCGCTTTGCGGCGCAGCAAAACAGCACGGCTGTTTTGCCCTATACTCATTGCAATGAGCATCGGGCGAATGATTCCAAGAATCATTCGCTGCCAAATCTGTCGTTTGGCAGCGAAATCAATCAAATCCTCGATTGATTTCGCTATCCGATGATCATTATCAAACAACAGGAGGAAAACACATGAGCGCATTCAGCGGAGCGACACTGATGATAACGGGTGGTACCGGCTCATTCGGCAACACCGTTTTAAAGCATTTCCTGGAAGCGGACATCGGTCAGATCCGGATCTTTTCCCGCGATGAGAAAAAGCAGGATGACATGCGGCACGACCTTCAGGCAAAGCATCCGGAAGCTGCAAAGAAGGTAAAGTTTTACGTCGGTGACGTAAGAGATCCCAGGAGTATCGCGGATGCCATGCCCGGTGTGGATTACATTTTCCACGCCGCCGCCTTGAAGCAGGTCCCATCCTGTGAGTTTTTCCCGATGCAGGCCGTCAAGACAAACATTGAGGGCACGGACAACGTACTTCATGCTGCGATCGATGCAGGTGTCAAGCGCGTGGTATGTCTCTCCACAGACAAGGCTGCGTATCCGATCAATGCGATGGGTATCTCCAAGGCCATGATGGAGCATGTTATTTACGCGAATGCCCGTGTAGCGGCGGAACGGTCCGATACCGTTATTTGCTGTACCCGTTATGGCAATGTCATGTGCAGCCGTGGTTCTGTGATTCCGCTCTTCATTGATCAGATTCATGCTGGAAGCCCGATAACCATCACCAATCCGGAGATGACCCGTTTTCTGATGAATCTCGATGAAGCCGTAGAACTTGTACGTTTTGCTTTTGAACATGCCAATCCCGGCGATCTGTTCATTCAGAAAGCGGACGCGTCCACAATCGGTGATCTTGCAAAAGGAGTACAGCAGCTCTTCGGAGACACCGGTACCAACATCATCGGGACACGTCATGGTGAGAAACTGTATGAAACCCTCATGACATGCGAAGAACGTCTCCGCTCTGAGGACATGGGGCAGTATTTCCGTGTGGCCGCCGATAACCGGGATCTCAATTACGATAAGTTCTTCGTTCAGGGCAGAGTGGAGACGCAGGCGGAGGAGAGCTACACAAGCCATAATACTGTGCGGCTTGATGTTGACGGGGTTGTAAAGAAGATTCTGACCACTGACTATGTGCAGGAGGAACTGAAGGGTATCCGCCACAGGTAGCGCATCCGCCGAAACGGTGCAGAATAGGGCGATGCTCGGGAACGGGCATATTCCGAATCCCGGAGCGGAAGCGCATTATGATCCTAGGATAGGGAACGGTTGTCTCATCTATACAAATGCCGGTTTGTTGATAACAGGATAAAGAGTTTAAAAAGAGGATACATGAAATGAATGTACTTGTAACAGGTTCTGCGGGATTCGTTGGCAGAAATCTCGTAGAGAATCTCAAGAATATCCGTGATGGAAAAAACAGAACTCGACCGGCAATCCATATCGATAAAATATACGAATACACACGATCCCATACATTCGAACAATTGGATCAGTTCTGCTCAGATTGTGATTTTGTTTTCAATCTTGCCGGAGTGAACAGGCCCAAAGACCCTGCGGAGTTTAAAGCCGGAAACTGCGGTTTTGCCTCCACGCTTCTTGAAACACTGAAGAAACACGGAAATAAGGCACCCGTGATGCTGTCATCTTCTCTCCAGGCTGCCCTTGCCGGTCGCTTTGGCACATCCGAGTACGGTCTCAGCAAACGAGATGGAGAGGATCTGTTCTTCCGCTATGCCGAAGAGACGGGAGCAGCCGTCTATGTCTACCGTTTCCCGAATCTTGTGGGCAAATGGGTCCGTCCGAACTACAACTCTGCGGTTGGAACATTCTGCAGCAATATCGCCCATGACCTTCCGATCACGGTGAATGATCCGGGTGTTGAACTTGAAATGCTCTTCATCGAAGATCTGATCGAAGAACTGTTTGACTGCATGGAAGGGCATCCTCACAGGGCAGAGTATCCAAAAGCCGATGAGGTCGTAGACGGCGTTGCTTACGACGGTCTGACAGCGAGGCCATGTGAAGAAGGCCGCTACTGCTATGCCCCCGTTACCCACAAAGCGACGTTGGGCCGCATTGTCGAGCTTCTGAATCGATTCCATGACCAGCCGACCACCATCATGGTTCCGGACCTGACGCCCGGTTCTTTTGAAAAGAAGCTATACTCCATGTACATCAGTTATCTTCCGAAAGAGAAAACGGCCTATCCGCTGAAGATGAACGTGGATGCCCGCGGATCGTTTACCGAGCTGCTTCATACCGCAGCTGCGGGACAAGTGAGTATCAACATAAGCAAACCGGGTATAACAAAGGGTCAGCACTGGCACAACAGCAAGCTTGAACAGTTCATTGTCGTGAGCGGTCATGGACTGATACAGATGCGAAGTCTGTTGACTGGAGAAATCCGGGAATTCAATGTGTCTGGCGAAAAAATAGAAGCGGTACAGATGCTTCCGGGATGGACGCATAACATCATCAACCTGTCTGAGACAGAAGATTTGGTTACGGTGATGTGGTGCAATGAGATATTCGATCCAAAGCATCCCGATACATTTGGAGAACCTGTGATTGGGGGTAAAAGCGATGGCACAATGGAAAAATAACGGAAGAATAAAGCTGATGATCATCGTTGGGACTCGTCCGGAGATCATCCGGCTCGCCGCGGTGATCAAGAAATGCAGGAAGTATTTTGATACCCTCCTTGTGCATACCGGGCAAAACTATGACTATACCCTGAATGGTATATTCTTCAAAGATCTGGAACTGGACGGTCCGGAGCTCTATCTGAACGCCGTTGGCGCAGATCTTGGCGAGACGATGGGTAATATCATCGCTGCCAGCTACAGAGCGATGGTCGAGTTGAAGCCGGATGCCGTGCTGGTGCTTGGCGACACCAACAGCTGTTTATCTGTGATCGGAGCGAAGCGGCTTCACATCCCCATCTTCCATATGGAAGCCGGCAATCGCTGCAAGGATGAGTGTCTGCCGGAGGAGACCAACAGAAGAATCGTAGATATCATCAGTGATGTAAACTTAGCTTACTCTGAACATGCCCGGAGATACCTCGCCGACTGCGGGCTGCCGAAAGAGCGGACATACGTGACCGGCTCCCCCATGGCCGAGGTCCTTCGTATGAATCTGGAGAAAATGAAGGAAAGCGACATTCACGAACGCCTGGGACTTGAGAAGGGCAAATACATCCTTCTTTCCGCTCACCGGGAAGAAAACATCGATACAGAGAAGAACTTCCTTTCCCTGTTTACGGCGATCAACAAAATGGCGGAAAAATATGATATGCCGATCCTCTACTCCTGCCATCCGAGAAGCAGGAAGCGCCTTGAGGCGAGTGGATTCCAGCTGGATGCCCGTGTGATCCAGCATGAGCCTCTCGGCTTCCACGACTATAACTGCCTGCAGATGAATGCATTCTGTGTGGTGTCCGATTCCGGCACCCTGCCGGAGGAGAGCAGTTTCTTCACTTCTGTGGGACATCCGTTCCCGGCGGTCTGCATTCGTACATCCACGGAACGGCCGGAGGCGTTGGACAAGGCATGCTTTATACTGTCAGGGATTGATACCGTTGGCCTGCTCCAGGCAGTAGATACCGCCGTGGAAATGATTAAAACCGAGCCCAATGGCGGAGCTGTTCCGGTACCGGATTATACGGACGAAAACGTTTCGAATAAAGTAGTCAAAATAATCCAGTCCTATGTTGGTGTCGTGAACAAGACGGTGTGGAGAAAAAGCTGAGTCCTCTGCAGCTGTTTAGGAAGGATAATGTTCAAGCACGATGGGCTTTTGTCGCCGGCGAACCGAAAAGCTTGACCGCCGCGCGGGAGCGCTTCTCCTTCGAGCCGATCGGCGGGACGGACGCGGTGCTGCCGGTCTGCTCCGGGGACATGCTGTTCAACGTCTTCGACGAATATCCGGGCTTCCTGCGCTGAGCGGCAAGCCTCTCGCTTCTGCGCGGCTCCGGGACCGGATCGTCCCGCGGGGCCTCTTCGTCCGGGACGGAGCGTCCCGGCAGCACGGCAGGAACCGGCGTCCCCGTCTGGGGACGCCGGTTCCCGCGTTTTTTCCGTATGATCCCGCTTCCCGCCCCGGCGGGGATCGCCGCGCCGTCTGTCACAGCCCGACAAAAATGGCGCTATCACTATAAAGCGTCTTGACAAGGATATGAAAAAACAGTAAACTTGAACCAGGATATCTATTCTTCTATTCTAAAGAAAAGAGGTCATGCAATGAGTTTCCATGAAGACGGCAAGTGGTGGGTCAGCCCCTGCAACTATGATCCCGAAGTCCTGAGCAAGCTGGAGTTCCCCGAAAAGATCGAGATCCTGGATACCACTCTGCGCGACGGCGAGCAGCAGCCCAGCATCATCCTGACAAAGGATGAGAAGGTCCGCTTTGCGCTGGAGCTGGCGGAGGCGGGCGTACACCGCATCGAAGCCGGCACGCCGGCCGCCCTCAAAGAGGATGCGGACGCGATCCGCGAGATCTGCGCCGAAATCAAGCGGCGCGGCCTGAAGAGCAAGGTCTACTGCTTTGTGCGCTGCATGAAGCAGGACGTCCAGCTGGCGAAGGACTGCGGCGTCGACGGCATCATCACCGAGATGATGGGCAGCGAGCATCTGCTGAAATACGGCAAAAAATGGGAGTACCAGCGTGCGGTCGACGTATCGGTGGAGGCCTCCAATTTCGCGCATGAGCTGGGCCTGCAGGTGAGCTTCTTCCCCGCCGACGGGTCCCGTGCGGATCTGGATTATCTGTTGAATTTCATCGGTGAGGTCAACGAAAAGGGGCATATCGACTCTGTGACGCTGGTCGACACCTTCGGCGTTCTCTCTCCCGAGGGCGCGGCTCACCGTGTGCACGCCATCCGCAAGCGTTTCCCCGGTCTCCCGGTCGAGTGCCATTTCCATGACGACTTCGGTCTCGGCGTGGCCACCACGCTGGCCGGCCTGGCCGCGGGGGCCTCGGTCGCCCACGTCACGGTCGCCGGTATCGGCGAGCGCTCGGGCAGCGCCCAGCTGGAGGCGGTGGTCATGGCGCTCAAGTGCCTGTACGGGATCGACGTCGGCATCAAGACGGAGAAGTTCAAAGCGCTTGCCGAGTCCCTCGAGGAGATGACGCGCGTCCCCATCCATCCCATCCGGCCCATCGTCGGCGACAAGATCTTCCAGTGGGAGACGGGCCTGCCCTCCAGCCTCTGGGAGAATGCCAAGAACGTGGATCCCCTGATCATGCTGCCGTACAGCTGGACCCTGACCGGGCACCGCATGCCGCGGCTGCTGCTGGGCAAGAAGTCCGGAAAAGACAACGTGCGCGTCTGGCTGGAAAACGCCCATCGGAGCACGGATCTGAGCAAGGAGCAGATGTCTCAGCTGCTGACGGCGATCAAGGAGAAGTCCTATGCGGTCAAGAGAGATCTCACGATGGACGAGTTCCTGGAGATCGTGAACGCGTTCGGCATCCCGGAAGCATAAGGCGGACCCGCGATCGCCATGGGAAACATACGGTATGATTTTCGCGGCAAGACCGTCGTGGTAACGGGCGGCGTCTCCGGTATCGGACGGGCCGTCTCCAAGGGCTTTGCCCGGGCCGGCGCCCATGTGGTGCTGTGCTGTCTCCCGGGGGAGGCGCTCGGGCCGATCACCCATCGGGAGATCCTGGATGAGGGCGGGAGCGCCATCCTGGTGGAAGTGGATATTTCGGATGAAAGCCAGGTGGCGGCAGCCATCCAAACCGCGATCGACACGTTTGGAAGGGTGGATATCTTCGTCTCCAACGCGGCGGCGTTCGACCAGTACCGGCCCCTGCTCGAAACGAGCCCGGAGCAGTGGAGACGGGTCGTGGATGTGAACCTGAACGGGAATTACTACATTTGCCGGCACATCCTTCCCCATATGCTGGAAAACGGCGGCGGCGTCCTCGTGTTCATCTCCTCGATCGCGGGCGTCATCGCCGGGCACGGCGGCGCGGCGTACACGACGACGAAGCACGGGCTCAACGGTCTGGTCAAGCAGATCACCTTCGACTACGGCCGGCAGGGGATCCGGGCCAACGCGGTCTGCCCGGGGGCGACCTACACACCCCTGTCCGCAGCGGGGCTCGAAACGGAGAAAGCCAGGAAAAAGCTCTCCTGGACCCCCTACGGCACATACGGCCAGCCGGAGTTCATCGCCAACGAGGTCCTGTATCTGGCCAGCGAGGAGTCCGAGTTTATACACGGTACCGTCCGTATGGTGGACGGTGGGAACCAGATACGCAAGTGGGAATAAGCCGAAAGAAAAGGCGCCGGCCTGATGAGCGGGAAGCTCATCAGGCCGGCCTTTGTTTTGCCGCGCGGACGCTATACGCCCGCCAGATTCGGGAGCCCGAGCACAAGTCCCGGGAAGAGGATGCACAGGAGCAGGACAAGCACGACCAGACCGACCATCGGGATCACGGCCCGACAGGTGTCGGCCAGGCGCGTGTTCCCCGCCTTTGACGCCACGAAGAGGCAGGTCCCGACCGGGGGTGTGAGCGCGCCGATGCAGACGTTGACCGTCAGCAGGACACCGAAGAACACGGGATCGACGCCCATCCGGGTGATGACCGTGAGCACGATCGGGCTGAGCAGCATGATGATGGAGACCGCGTCGATGAAGCAGCCCAGGACCAGGATCAGCAGGTTCAGGAGGATCAGGACAACGGTGGAGTTGTCGGTCATCGCCATGATCGAGGCGGCGATCTTCTGCGGGATCTGCTGGCTTGTCAGCACCCAGGCCAGGGAGCTTGCGGCAGCGACGATGATCATCACCGTCGCCGTGCCCTTTGCGGCGCTCAGCAGGATCTTCGGCATCTGCTTGAGGCTGATCGTGCGATACACGACAAAGCCGAGGATCAGCGCGTAGAAGGCGGCCACCGCGGCGGATTCGGTCGCCGTAAAGATACCGGAAAAGATACCGCCCAGGATGATCACCGGCAGGAGCAGAGCCAGGAAGGCCCGCTTGAAGGAGTTCCAGAAGTCCTGCAGCGTGAGCCGTTCCGTCTCTTTCGGATAGTTGTGTCTTTTTGCGTAAAAGAAGCTGTAGACCATGAGGACCAGACCGAAGGCGACGCCCGGGACCACGCCGCCCAGGAACATGCGCTTTACGGACACGCCGGCGATGACCGCGTAAATGATCATCGGGATACTGGGCGGAATGATCGGGCCGATCGCGCCGCCGCAGGCGATCAGGGCGGAGGAGAAGCCGTCGTCGTAGCCTCTTTCGCGCATGGTCGGGAGAAGCAGCGCGCCGATCGCCGCCGCCGTCGCCACGGCCGATCCGCACATGGCGGCGAACAGCATGGCGAGGAGGATAGCCACATGCGCCATGCCGCCGGAAAACCGGCCGACGATCTCATAGGCGAAATCCATGAGACGTTTGGTGATCTTCGCTTCTTCCATGATGGAACCGGCCAGCATGAAAAACGGTACGGCCAGAAGCGGGAAGGAGTCGAGGCCGGCATACATGTTGTGCGCGATGGTGACCGGATTGAAGATCTCCTGCCAGAGCATGACGATCGCCGCCATACCGCCCAGAGCGTACACGATGGGCAGGCCCAGCAGGATCACGCAGAGAAACAGCAGAACAAGACCGGCGATCATGCCCGGTCACCCCCCTCCTTCAGGCTGGCGGCATTTGTCCAGCGAAAATACAGATCCAGCACAAGGAAAACGATGCCTGCGCCCGCGCTTATCGGTATCACGCAGTAGACGACGCCCATGGGAAGGTTCATCGTCGTCGCCATGTGGGTCATCTGGCGGGTCACCAGCGTCATCGCGCCTTTGTAGATCAGAAACAGCACCACGATGGCAACAAGGTCCAGCACCGAGCAGAGGATCTTTTTGGCGAGAGGGCCGAATTTCTGCTCCAGCATGTCGAAACGGGTGAGCTCACCGTAGTAGATCGCGGACGGGAAGCCGAGAAACACCAGCCAGATAAACTGATAGCGAAGCAGCTCATCGCTCCACTTGATGGATGAGCCCAGGAAGGAGCGCAGGAAAATCTGCAGGAGCATCAGGACGAACATCACGGCCAGATTGAGGATCAGGGCCCAGTGGATGCAGGACAGGAGCGCTTTGGCCGTGACGCGAAGGACGTTGTCGATTTTTTTCTTCATGGCAGAACTCCTCAAAAGAAAGCACGAGAGGGGATGAGCCTCTCGTGCCGAAAAAGATGCGGATCAGTGACCGAGCGCCTGCTCGATACGGGCAATGTATTCCGCAGCGCCGTCGACCGAGCCCATGATGTCGTCATAAACAGGCTGAACTGCTTCACGGAAGCCGGTGGTATCGACCTCATTGACCTTCATGCCCTCCGCCTTCAGCATCTCCAGATACTCATCGTCGCTCGCCTCGGAGGCAGCGCGGGCGCGCGCCTGAGCGGCAACCATCTCCTCGTCGAGGATCGTGCGCAGATCCTCGGGAAGGGCCTGATACCAATCCTCAGCCACGAGGATGATGATGGGAGAATACACATGGCCGGTCAGGCTGAGATACTCCTGGACCTCGTAATACTTGTTGGCATAGATGACGGACAGCGGGTTCTCCTGTCCATCCATGGTGTGGTTGCTCAGCGCGGTGTAAAGCTCGCCGACCGCCATCGGGGTGGCGTTCGCGCCCAGCGCGTTCATGCAGCCCATAACGGTCTTCGTCTCGGGCACGCGGAGGTTCAGGCCCTTGAAGTCGTCGACACAGGTGATCGGGCGCACGCTGTTGGTGGTGTGGCGATAGAAATTCATCCAGTAGGAGATCAGGCGGACACCGGTGGCGTCGAGGAATTTCTGGGCCAGCTCCTGGCCGATCTCGCCGTCGCAGATGTCATAGACATCCTGGTGGCTGTTGTACAGATACGGCATTTCCAGAACGCCCATCACAGGGAGGAAGGAAGCGATGCCGCCGGCAGACTGCGTGCACATCTCAAGCGTGCCGTTCTGCAGGCTCTCCGTCATGGCTGCCAGAGAGCCAAGCTGGCTGCTGGGATACACAGAGGCCTTGATCCTGCCTTCGGAGCGCTCGTTGATGGCCGCCGCCATCTCTTCAAGAGTCTCGCACAGGGGATGGCCGGGAGCCGTCACATCGCCGATGCGCAGGGTGTAGGTCTTCTCCTTCGCTGCGAAGGCGTTCGCCGCGCAGAAAACGGACAAAACCAGAGCAAGAGCCAGGGTCAGAGCGAGAAGTCTGGATAATCTTTTCATGGTGATCCTCCTTTTTTATTCATGGTTTTTCGTAATATCCAGCTGGCTCGATTATAAAGCATTTCGCAAAGTTTGTCAAACCCTTTATCAAAGTATTTGAAAAGAATTCGCTTGATCCCGGCCGGAGAAGCGCCCGGGCCCCCGCCGCGCCTCTCCGCGCTCAGAAGAGCTGTCCCGGCAGCACGCGCTTTTCCTTCGGCGGGAACAGCGCGTCGAAGGCCTCGAAGGCCTCCGGCTCGCGCTCGGCGCAGAAGTAGCCCTCCGGCGGCCCGTACTCGCCGGTGACGCCGTCGAGATAGCCGGGGATCAGCTCTTTGCAGAGGAAGAAGGAGGCGTCCGCCCCCTCCGGCAGGCCGCGGTAGCGGATGCCGAACTCGCTCGCGTACGTGAAGCCGCTCTTGCCGTAGAAGTCAATGTTCCCCTCGAAGCACAGCGCGCCGAAGCCGAGCGCGGCCGCCCGCGCCAGCGACTCGTCCAGCAGCCGCTTGCCGTAGCCCTGCCGCTTGCAGTCCGGCGCGATGCCGATCGGCCCCATGGTCAGGACGGGGATCTCGCGCCCGTCGTCGGCGCGGATGACGGCGCGCATGAACATGTTCTGTCCGATGAGCCTGCCGTCCTTCTCCATGACCAGATCCAGCTCCGGCACGAAGGCCGGGTCGCGGCGCAGCCGGTGCAGCACGAAGTGCTCCAGACAGCCGGGCCGGTACACGTTCCAGAACGCCTCCCGGACCAGCTCCTCCGCCGCGCGGTGATCGTCCGCCGTCTCGCGGCGGATGCAGATGCTTTCCTTGTCCATATGCTCTCCCTTTCTCAAAGCCTGTGTCAGATGATCCCCCGCGCGCTCCATCGCCCCGTCCAGCAGGGCGAGCGCCTCCGTCTTGTCCTCCGCCGCGTCGTACACGCTCAGCAGCAGGAACAGCGGCGCGTAAAAGCGCAGCGCCTCCCCTTCCGCATCCGGCAGTCCGAGCGCGTCGAAGAGATCCCGCATGTAGCCGAGCGGCCCGGCGCCCAGGTACTGCTGATAGAGCCGCCCCATCTCCGGGTCGCGGAACTGCTCGAGCGTCAGCATCCTGCGGAAGGGCGCCGCGAACGCGTCCTGCGTCCAGTAGCGGAACATCGCCTTACCGAAGCCGGTCATCGCCTCGACGGAGGTCCCGCGATAGCGCTCCTCCATCGTATCCCGGCTCCCCTCGGGCACCCCGCTGTCCCGCGCCTGCTCGGCGTCGCGCCGCTCCATCCGCTCCACGATGCTCTCCAGGATCGCGCGCTTGTTCGCGTAGTGCCGGTACAGCGCCGCCTTCGTGATCCCGAGCTCCCCCGCGATGTCACTCACCGAGACCGCCTCGTAGCCGTCCCGGGCAAAGAGCCGGAGCGCCGTCAGCAGGATCTTTTCCTTCGTTCCGTGCACGGCCGCACCCCCCCTTTTCAAAAAGTAAACGATCGTTTACTTGCAGTATAGCCCTCTTCCCCTCTCCCGTCAAGAGGCGGCGGGGCTTTTTTCTCTCCCGCCGCCGGGGCTCCTCCCCCGCCGACGCGGCACAGAAAAACAGGGAAGCGTTTCCGTCGCTTCCCTGTCCGTGTCTGTATTCAGAAAACCGTCTTCCCCATCAGCAGGCGGCTGCCCTCCCCGCGGAGCGCCCGATAGCCCAGCCGCTCATACAGCCGGCGGGCGCCCGTGTTCGCCCGCTCGACGTGGAGCACGACGGCCGGGACGCCCAACTCCCGGGCATAGTCCTCCGCCCGGCGGAGGAGCGCCGTGCCGATCCCCGCGCCGCGGTACGGCGCCGCGACCGAGAGGTCGTCGAGGTAGAGCCGGTCCTCCGTCTCGCGGTGGGCCTCGATCGACAGGTAGGCGAGCACGCCGTCCCGCCCCTGCGCGACACAGATCCAGTCCTCCCCGCCGTCGAAGAAGCGGTCCAGATACCCCTCCTCGTAGCCTTTTACGTCCGCGGTCCGGCAGACGCTCCGCAGCATCGCGAGGAAAAGCTCCCCGATCCTCTCCCGGTCCGCCGGGACGGCCTTTCGGAGCGTCCAGTCCACGGCCCGCTCCCGCTCAGCCCCGTCCGAGGACCTTCTCATAGCTTCCGTCCGTCCGCCGGGCAAAGCCCATCTTCTCCAGGTAGCGCGCATGCTCGGCGCTGCCCGCCGGGCAGGAGAGCCGCGCGATGCCGCAGGCGGGGAGCCTGTCGTAGAGATAGGCGCCCACGGAGCAGTCGCGATAGGCGGGCGTGGTGTAGTCCAGCAGGGCCTCGAAGCGCTCCCCGTCCCGCCGGCCCAGCAGGATGCCGGCCGCCTGGTTCTCATAGAAGACGGCGAAGCCCTCGGCGCTCTCGGCCTGTGCGCTTTCCGGGCCGGGGAAGTAGCGGCGGATATCCTCCCCGTACTGGCGGAGGAACCAGGCCGTGAAGCCCTCCCCCGCGCCGAGCGTCTGGAACTCGTAGCTGCTGCCGGCGGTCTGCCGCAGCCGCAGCAGGTGATAGAGGTTCACGAGCACGAGGCAGCCGTTGAGCAGCGCGGTCGGGTAGGAGCGGATCAGGATCGCGTAGACGGTGAAGACGGCGCTGCCGATCAGGTTGATCACGCGCAGCCGCACCACCGAGCTCATCAGCATGGACACCAGGACCAGGAAGGACCCGAGGTATCCGATCAGTTCCAGCGTAAAGCCTCCGTTCATAAGCGTCTCCTTTCTCTGTCCCGTCCCTCACCGGCCGTCCGGGCTTCGGTCCGTCCTCAGCACGGCGTAGAGGCACACATCGCACAGGCCCTGATTGTTGCGGTCGGCGCTTCGCATGGTCCCCTCGCAGCGCATCCCGCATTTCTGCATGACCATGCCGGAGCGGGGATTGCGTGTGTCGTGCTTTGCCTCGACACGGTTCGCCCCCACCCGGTCAAAGAAGAAGTCCAGCACCGCCCGCAGCGCCTCCGAGGTGATCCCCCGGTGCCACCAGGCCCTTCCGATGCAGTATCCGATCTGCACCATGTCGATGCGCTCCTCCACCTGGACCGCGGAGATGCTGCCGATCGGCTCCCCGCTCTCCTTCGGGACGATCGCCCACTGGTAGAAGCGCTCGTCCGCATAGGCGGCCTCCCACTCCCGCAGGATGGCCTCGCTGTCCCCGGGCCCGCGGTGCGTGGGCCAGGTCAGAAAGCGCGTGACCTCCTCGTCGGAGGCCCAGTTCCGGTACATGGCGGCGGCGTCGTCCCGCGTGAATCGCCGCAGGATCAGGCCTTCGGTCTCCAGTCTCTCCGTTCCGCGGTGCGTCATGGCGCTCCTCTCCCCCTTCCGATGCTCTGGATCGATTATACCGGAAAGCGCCGCGTTTATCAACTCGCGTTTCCGCTCCGCGGCCGAGATTCCGCTTTACACGGAGGGATATCCGTGTTATGATGCATAAAAATCGACTTTTCCGGAGACGCGGAGGATAAATATGAAAGAATATACATTTGCTTACGGCGACGGCAGCGTGACGATCCCGCTGGACGAGGGGCAGGTGAAGGCGGTGCTCCGCGGCAACGCGGTCCCCGCGCTCCCGGATATCCGCGCCGCCGTGCGGGAGAGCCTCGACGCGCCGATCGGGCGGGAGCCGCTGCGCGCCTGCGTCCGGCCCGGGGACCGGGTGGCGCTGGTCATCAGCGACATGTCCCGCTTCTGGATGCGGCAGGACCGGGTCGTGCCGCACCTCGTCGACTACCTGCTGGACGACTGCGGTCTCGCGGCGGAGGACCTCACGATCGTCGTGGCCAACGGGACCCACCCCGGCGGCGGGGAGGCGGAGCTGCGCAGACTGGTCACCGACGCGGTCTGGGAGCGCGTGCGCGTCGTGAACCACGACTGCCGCGCAGCCGATCTGGTCCCGCTCGGCACGACCTCCTTCGGGACGGAGCTCGCGGTGAACCCCATCGCGGCCCGGGCCGATCTCTGCCTCTGCCTCGGGGCCGCCACCTATCATGTCATGGCGGGCTTCGGCGGCGGGCGCAAGAGCATCCTGCCCGGGATCAGCAGCGAGGCCGCGATCCGCCACAACCACGCGCTGTCGCTGGATCCCGCCGTGCTGCGCTCGAACCCGCTCATCGGCAACGGCCGCACGGCGGACAACCCCCTGAACCTCGACATGCTCGAGGCGGCGGGCCTCATGAAAAACCTCTTCCTGGTCAACCTCGTCGTCAACGCCGAGGAGCAGCTCTGCGCCGTGTTCTCCGGCCATTACCGCCTCTCCTGGGAGCGGGCCTGCCGCGAGGTCGAGCGGGTGTATCAGGTCCCGATCCGCGAACGCACGGACGCGGTGATCGCCGGCTGCGGCGGCTATCCGCGCGACATGTCCCTGTACCAGGGCAGCAAGGCCATCGACAACGTGGAGTCCGCCCTGAAGCCCGGCGGCACGCTGATCCTCGTGATCGAGGCGCGGGAGGGCGGCGGCCCGCCGGAGTACTTCGGCTGGAGCCGGGACCTGCGCGCCGGTACGCTCGAGAAGCGGCTGCGCGAGCAGTTCACCGTCGCGGGCTATGTGTTCTTCCTCAACTGCGAGCAGGCGCAGCGCTATCGGATCCTGCTGCTCACCGGCCTCGACCCGGCCGAGACCGCCCCGATGGGGATCGAGAGCTACCCGGACGTGCCCTCGCTGCTCGCCGCAGCGGAGCTCGCGGGAAAGAGCGTCACCGTGATCCCCAACGCGGGCGCAGTGGTGCCGGTGGTCACGGGCCCGGCCTGAGCGCCCGGACCGCGCCGCCTCCCCTTCCGTGCCGCCTCGGCATCCCGCGGAGCTCCCCTTTCCCGCGTCCCACACGCCGCTTTTGTGCGATCGTACCAAAGCGGCGTTTTATATTTATCCATTATTTGTCGGAATAAACGCTTTACAAACCGCATCAAATGTGTATAATTATACACATCCAACGGATGAATATTCACAACCACCCACTGGAACCCAAGAAAGGGAGGATACGACATGAAAAAGATGATCAAAACCGCGGCCTGGATCCTCAGCCTCCTGCTGCTGGTATCCGCGCTC
>JAEEGL011949015.1_pt1 | contig 14300 bp, 13 predicted proteins | sample 9134231 | NCBI WGS metagenome assembly JAEEGL01 (sample SAMN16246548, study PRJNA631951) | gut metagenome | biome: gut microbiome; feature: rumen; material: fiber-attached | host: Bos | place: Iran: Karaj | collected 2018-10 | reverse complement strand
TCGGCGTCAGAAATTATTTCTCTTGTCCGCTCTGAAATAACCGGAAGTGATATATCAACAGTGCCGTCGCAAAGTTCAAATATCCTCATCAATTCCGCGTTCAGGAAATCCGCATAACCATTATTGAGGTTAATCAAGGCGTAGGGAAGCCTCTCATAACCTCTTAAAATAAAATTATCTTTAAGCCTGTAATACATTTTTTATTTTTTACACCCACTTATAATTGACAAGCTGCCCGTATTTCAGGGCAGCTTATTTTCAGGAAAGCTAATTACCAATCATCAGCTGCCAGATCCGGTCCAGTCACAATAACATTTTCCCCCGCTGCCATCCGCGCCTTCTCCACCAATTGGGCAAGAGCAGTATGTGTGTTTACCGTCGTGTCCGCAGCCTGTAATCTCACAATCGCACCATATTCCGCCTGCGACAGCCTTGAGTTCGTCATCGCTGACCTCTTCCATAGCTTCAGGCTTGAAACCGTGAGCCTCTGCTACTGCCGTCATTGCTGTATCGACTGCTTTGGCCGCTTCGTCCTCAAGTCCCCTGGCTTTCAAAAACTCAAACAATGCTTTGAACGTTGCGCTGTCGAGCTCTGCCTTAACCGCTGAATCTTTTGAAACAAGTTCCAAAAATTTCTTATTTACTGGCATTTACATTTCCTCCTTGAGAAAAAGTTTTTCCGCGCCGGTTCAAATTTTCGACACGCAAACATATTATAGCACAAGGCATATTGCAAAGCGCAAACAAAACAGGGGAATCAATTTTTAGGAGTGAGGTGTCCAAGAAGATGTAAAATATGGATATGAAGAACAATGGGATAACGGAGTATTTCACGGAAGTGGAAACAGAGCAGGGGTATAAGGGATATTTTTACAGTGTTGCACAAGCGCTTACGATTTTTATTCTCGGAAGTCTGTGCGGATTGAAGAATGTCAGTCAAATTCATCAATGGGCAGTGAGCGCAAAAATCAGCGAATTTTTGAAGGAGGAATTCGGAATTAAGCGCATACCTTGCTATTATTGGTTGTTGAAACTGCTTCAGTTGGTTAAGACTGACTCTTTGAATGAGTATTTTAGGAAATGGGTTCAAACGATGATCCCCGAAGATATGGTCATTGAGCCTTTAAAAGATGGTAAGACAAGGACTTCTACCATTCGCCCCATGACTAAAATTATGTTCGATTGCTTGCTTGAGCCAAAGTATATATCGAAAATCATTCCGTGTGGAGGTGAAACTCAGTGAGTGCTGTCATATGCCTTCTCCCTAAAAATTGATTTCCCTGTCTCGACGCTTACACCCGGCAGATATCGTCCTGCGTGCTGAGTGATTCTTTGGAGTTGGATTTTGTGCTGGAGACGATTCAGCAATTGTTTTGTGAACACGGAATATCATTGAGTAGCGAGACTCTTATCCATAGCGATCAGGGATGTCACTACGCCAGTACAAGTTTTCAAAATCTGGTACCCGATGAGAAAGAGTCTCGCTTTTCGGACAAAATTCTTGATTGGGTAGAGCTTCGATATATGTTACCTACTCCTCGTGTCCACTATATTGACTATATATAAAGTCCACATCCTTTCGCTTACTTGTTCTTTCTTGCCCCTGGCCGGACAACAGGAAATATCAGGAAACGGCGCTGTTCAAAAAATTCAGCGCACAGGAGGCCAGGAAACTCACGCCGTAGGGGAAACAGCCCTCGTCCGGGCAGAAGCGGGTGTTGTGAAGGACAGCAGTATCCTCCGGACGTGCCCCCGCCGGACGGCAGCCCAGCCAGCCCATCACTGCGGGCCGCTCCCGGGCGAAGAACGCAAAGTCCTCCGCGCCCAGCTCCGGCTGCTCCACCACGGTCAGGGCCTCCGGCCCCATTGCCCCGCGGACAGACCCCGCCGCAAGCTCAAACAGCGCCGGGTCATTCACCATGGGAGGATAGCCCTTGACGTACTTCACGTCGCAGCTCCCCCCCAGCGATGCCGCGATGCCCGAAGCCGTGCGGGAGATGAGCTCCGGCATGAGGGCCTGAGTCTCCTCACGGAGCGTGCGGACCGTGCCCTCCATCTCCACGTGGTCGGGAATGACGTTGTAGCGCCAGCCGCCCTTGATGGTGCCGACGGTAACCACCGCGGAGTCCAGCGGGGAGACGCTGCGGCTCACGATGCTCTGGAGCCCGCAGACCACCTGAGAGGCGATCATAATGGCGTCGACGCCCTGGTCCGGAGCGGAGCCGTGGGCGGATTTGCCGTGCACTGTCAGGAAGAGCCGGTCTGACGCCCCCATCTGGGGCCCCGGCTTGAGGGCAACCGTCCCCGTCTCGAACCGGGGCCAGACGTGCAGCGCAAAGAGGGCGTCCACGTGAGGATCCTCCAGCGCCCCGTCCGCGATCATGCCCGGCGCGCCGCCGGTGGGGTTCAGCTCCTCGGCGGGCTGGAACAGAAACTTCACGTTCCCGGCGATGTCCTCCCGCCTGTCTGCCAGGGCACAGGCCGCGCCCAGCAGCATGGCCGTGTGGGTGTCGTGGCCGCAGGCGTGCATAACGCCCTCTACCTCCGAGGCATAGGGCAGGCCCGTCTCCTCCTTCAGGGGCAAGGCATCCATATCTGCCCGAAGCGCCACGGTCCTGCCAGGTTTTTTCCCACGCAGCAGGGCGACAACGCCGTGTCCGCCCACATTGCGGCGAACCTCCAGGCTAAGGCCCGTCAGGACCTCCGCCACGAGGGACGCTGTACGATCCTCGTGCTGGCTCAGCTCCGGGTGGCGGTGAATGTCCCGCCGCCACGCCACAACCTTATCGGTGTACCGCCCCGCCTCAGACGAGGTCAGGCCTTTCGTGATATCTCCCATGACGCCCTCCTTTTTACCGTCTCAGTACCTTGGAGAGGAACTCCACCGTGCGGGGCTCCCGCGGGTGGTCAAAGACATCCTCCGGCGTGCCCTCCTCGGCGATGAGCCCTCCGTCCATGAAGAGCACCCGGTCGGCCACCTCACGGGCAAAGCCCATCTCGTGAGTGACGAGGTACATGGTCATGCCCTCGTCGGCCAGCTCCTTCATGACCTCCAGCACCTCGCCGATCATCTCCGGGTCCAGGGCGCTGGTGGGCTCGTCAAAGAGCAGGACGTCCGGGTCCATGGCCAGGGCGCGGGCAATGGCGACGCGCTGTTTCTGGCCGCCGGAGAGGCGCTCCGGCCACTCGTCCACCTTGTCCGCCAGCCCCACCCGGGCCAGCAGTTCCTCGGCGCGTTTGTCCGCCTTCGCCGGGTCCATGATCTTGAGCTGCGTCGGGGCCAGGGTGATGTTGCGGCGCACCGTGAGGTGGGGGAAGAGGTTGAAGTGCTGAAAGACCATCCCCATATGGCGGCGGACCTGGTCGATGTCGCAGCCGGGGGCGGTGATGTCTTCGCCCTTGAAGCGGATGACGCCGGAGGTGGGCTCCTCCATGCGGTTCAGGCAGCGTAGAAATGTACTCTTGCCCCCGCCGGAGGGCCCGATCACGGCCACCTTCTCCCCCTTGCAGATGGAGGTGGAAATACCCTTCAGCACCGTCAGGTCCCCAAAGACCTTGCAAAGGTCCCGGACCTCTATCATCGGGGCGTTGTTGGCGTTGTCCATTGTCCCTACCCCCTTCTGCCGCGGCTCAGCCACTGCTCCAGACGGCGCACCACGCCCGTCAGGAACATGACGATCACGAGATAGATAATGGCCACCATCACCAGCGGCTGGGAGTGCTCCAGGGTCAGGGCCTGGATGTTCTGCCCGGCGCGGGTCAGGTCGTCGATGCCGATGTACCCGGCCACGGACGTCTCCTTCAACAGGGCAATAAACTCGTTGAACAGCATGGGGACGACGTTACGCAGGGCCTGGGGCAGGACGATGTAGCGCATGGACGCGCCATAGGACAGCCCCAGCGAGCGCCCCGCCTCCATCTGGCCGGGGTCGATGGACTCGATGCCCCCGCGGAAAATCTCCGCCACGTAGGCCCCGGAATTGAGCCCAAAGGCCAGGATGGCGATGTACTGCGTGTTGAGATCGCGGGCCGAGGCGAAGATGGTGAAGTTCCAGATCAAAAGCTGCACCATCGCCGGGGTCCCCCGCAGGACAGTGATGTAGCACTCCGCAAAGGCGTTGAGAAGGCGAATGGGAACGCCTCCCTTGTACGCCACGCGGATGACGCTCAGGATCAGCCCGACGGCCAGCCCGATGAGGGTGGAGAACGCTGTCATGAACAGCGTGGCCTTCAGGCCGTCCACCAGCATCATGTAACGCCGGTCTTTGATGAAGTTCTGATAGAAGCGCCGGCCAAAGTCATCCCACGCAGCCTCTGTGAAGAAGCCGGACTGGTACAGCAAAAACAGCAGGACGGCGGCGCAGAGCCACAGAAACACGTCGCCCCGCCGGGAAGTCGTCTTTACCCCCATATCACTTTACCGGGGCCTGATAGTCGTCCGCGCGGACCACCGCGACCTGACGGGCCCCCTCCACATAGTTGTCGGAGAAGTCCATGTTCTCCTTGCGCTCCTCCGTGACGGTGATGCCGGCGCAGATCATGTCCACCTTGCCCGTGGACACGGCCATGGGCAGCGCGTCAAAGTTCATGTTCTCAATGACCAGCTCCCGCCCCAGCTTTTTGGCGATGGCCGCGCACATCTCAATATCGATGCCGATGTAGCCGCTGCCCACCTTCAGCTCATAGGGGGCAAAACCGGCCTCGGTCCCCACCACGAGGCGGCCGCCCTTGGCCCCCTTGTTCAGGTCGATGCCCTCAGGGCTGATAGCCCCGACGTCGCCATTGAGATACTTGTCGAAGATAGCCGCCAGGGTCCCGTCCGCCTTGAGCTCGGAGAGGGCCTTGTTGACCTGCCCCAGGAGCCCCGCGTTGCCTTTCTTAAAGCCGATGGCGTAGCTCTCCTCAGACAGGGCCTCGTCCATAAGGGTCAGCCCCGCCACCTCGCTCAGAAACCGCTTGGCCGGCAGCTCGTCCATCACCACGGCGCGGACCTTGCCCTGCCGGAGCGAGGCGATGGCGTCCACGTACTTCTCATAGGTGGTCAGGAGCTCGCCCTTCTTGTCGCCCAACAGGTCCTCGGCGATAAACTGACCCACCGTGCCGCGCTGGGCTGCCAGACGCGCCGTCTTGAGCTGCTCCACCCCGCGTAGCGGGTTTCCTGCCGAGCCCGTCAGCTTCTCCTCCGCAGAGGCATACAAAGTCATAGAAAAAATGGCCGCCAGCGCAAGGCACAGCGCCCAGACCCCCTTGTTCCTCTTCATCATCAAGACCTCCTGTTATCATCGTTGTTTCAAAGCCTGGGAAGCACGCGAAATCCCTGTTCCACACACATCCCTGACAATTCGAGATTATATCACTTAACTCGAGAAAATGAAATGAAAGCACGGTGAAATTATTTTCGCTCTCGAAATTCAAAGATTGACAGGGCTTAGGCGACGGGGTATAATTCCCTCCGTTAAGTTCCACGATAGCTCAATCGGCAGAGCGGGTGACTGTTAATCACTAGGTTCCAGGTTCGAGTCCTGGTCGTGGAGCCAGAAGATTCTCCGGGGAAGGCCGGTAAACGATAGAATCCCGCCCAAAAAGGCGGGATTTTTTTTAAGACAGATACACATCTCAGGGGAGAGGATAAAGGATGAGGCGAGCGATCCTTCTTTTGACCATAGCCGTCTGCCTGGCTGCCTGCAGTCCGGGCCCCATTTGGGCAGCGGAGATGCCCCGCGCTCAGCTGGACGAGTCCGAGCGGCAGTTCACCCGGGCCTATCTGCACCTCATGGACCGGGACTACTGGAGCGCGCTGGACTACCTGGACCGTGCCCTGAGGGCGAACACCTATCTGGTGGACTACTACCTTCTGAGCAGCCTGGCGCTTCAGCGCACCGGCGACGGGGAGGGGGCGAGGGCCGCGCTGGCCAACTACCTTGAGGTCCGCCCCATGGACAGCACCGTGCCCCGCATCGCGCGGAACTTTGTGGAGCAGGACCGTCTGCTCCGGAGCATCCTGGGGACGCGGCCGCTCCTTCCCCGCTGGCAGCTTTCAAAGCCGGACCTTCAGACGGAGCTGGGACTGCCGCTCGCCCGCCCGTTCAACGTCAGAGGCATGGGCAAGGCTTCGGCGCTGGGAGAGACTCTTTGTGTTGCGGACACGCTGGGAGACCAGGTGTACCTCCGGTCGGTAAACGCGGCGGGGATATCTGCTCAGCCTTCCTCACAGGGCGGAGAAGGGGCCGTGCCCCCCAGGGGGGAATACCGCTCCTTCTCCGTGCGGAAACCCGTCGTGGCGCTACCCCACGGTGACAGGTCCTTCACCCTGTTCTGCGCGGAGGGGGATATCTATTCCTTCTCTTGCCCGCTGGACGAGGAGACCCCCATCTCGCTTGACCTGACGGGGCATATTGACTCAGATGTCTCTGATGCGGAAATCCTTTCGGAAAACACGTTTGCTGTCACAGACCCTGTGGCGCGTGCCGTCGCTTTTTACCGCATCGCTCCCGCCGGACAGGGTGAGCCGGAGCTCCTGAGCCAATGGACCCCGCCTGCCGCGGAGATGCTGTTCGAGCCGGTGGCCCTGGATTGCTGCGCGGACTGGCTGGCTGTGGCGGACAGGGGGAACGGCCGGGTGTACTTCCTGAATGCCGCCAACCGCCGGGAGTTTTTCTTCGCGGAGGTCCCCGCGCTGCGGGATGTCCTGTGGTCTCCGCTGGGGGAGCTGTTCGTCCTCACGGAACGCGGGGAGATATTCTGCCTGAGCGTTGACCCTGGCGAAAAGACCGCCGCCGTAGGAAACCCCCTGTGGACCGGGCTGGAGGGCATCTGGGCGTTCTTCCCCTCCTCGGCGGGGGACCTGTACTGCCTTGATATCTCCGCTTTCCACCTGTATAAGGTGATGATGCTGCCCTCCCGGACGCTCAATCAGGGATTTTTGGGGATCTATCACCCCACCCTGGCTCTGGAGTCGGCCAACCGCGAGAGCTTCCTCATCAGCGCGACCCTCGGAAGCCCCTTCACGAGCCACCTCCGGGACGCGGCGATCATGGTGCAGTCCGTCTGGAACGAGAAGACCATCCGCTCAACAGCCCGATGGAGTGCTTCGGCCCCAGCCTTTGACGGGCTGCTTCTGCACAGGCCCCTCACGCCGGGACAGACGCTGCCCCCCACGCTGAAGGCAGCCCAGATCGAACGCGGGCGCGATATCCGCTCTGTTATCCCGCCTCTCTGGTTCCTCCACCGGGAGACGCTGACGCACGTTATCGCCGACGCCTCCATCCCCTTTTCGGCGGACGACGTCCTCTATCTGCTGCGCTTTTGCCTGATGAACGGCCTTGAGCTGGACATCTGGGCGCGGGATATCCCCTCGCTGCCACTGACGCGCGCCTCAGCCTTCACAGGAGGGAAGACGCTCCTCTCCCTCCGGCGTGCCCCGGAGCTCCCTGTCCCGCAGTCCCGGCTGCAGATACAGATTCCTCTCCCGCAGGAGCTGTCCTCCTCGGGATACCCCAGCCGCTCCATGCTCGCCGTCTATCTGGACATCGGCCTGATGCAGACCCGGGCCTGGATGCCACTCTGGCCTGACCTGGTTATGCAGTAATTCCTGCGGGAATCAGCTGCTTCAGACATCGGGTCTGCATTGGGGGTTTCATACCCCCTGGACAATGACCTTCTCGAGGCTCTTGATCCCGCGGATCGCTCCAAGGGCCTCGAGAAATTTTTGCACATCGGACGGCGCCCCCCTCATGACGATGCACTCAAGGCAGGTGTCGTGGTTTACATGGACATGCGTTGTGCAAAGAATGACCCTGCCGTAGTCATGCTGAACGCCGGTCAGTTTGCGGGTGAGGTTCGGGAGGTGGTGGTCGTACACCAGCGTTGCCGTTCCATACACCTCTCCCTCCTCCTGGCCGGAGCCGGCGGCGGCCCGCCACTGTTCCTCCGCAATGTAGCGCCGCATCAGCTTTCGGAAAGCCTCGGAACGGTTGCTCCTCCCAGAGCTCTGAATGCGCTGGTCAAACTCCTGAAGCAGGGGCTCGGGCATCGTGATGCTGAACCGCGCAAGTTTTGCCGCCTTTTTGGTCTTTTTAGTCCTCATTTCTTCCCCCTCACCCTTTCAAACCAGCGCCGGCGGACCTCTTCCCGATGAGGAGCAGAGGTCCCCTCCCCGGTCTGCGCACGGGGCCCCGGCTCATTTTCCGTGAACTTCACGTCTGTGTACGCCTGCTCATAGCCCCCCGCGCGGGTTGAGGCGCCCCCGCGCGGTACGCTCCGTCCCGTCATGCGCTCATAGCAGTAACGTCCCCCCGCGCCGAAGATCGCCGTGAGCACCCCCCAGCCCAACAGCCGCAGGACAAAGGAGGGCAGGACGAACAGCACGAAGGAGACGACGCTGAGCAGCAGCCCCGCCAGGCAGACCAGCATGGGCGCAAACACCAGAATGAGTATCCCTCTTTCCTTTGCGCCGGCCCTCTGCCACAGGGAGAGGATGTCGCTCAGCCCGCTGATGAAAATGGCCGGCCGCAGGAAAAGGGGGATATGATCGAACAATTTTCGGAACAAGCTAACACCGCCTTTGTTTTCCCTTACAATTCTTTTTCATTATATCAGGGAGAGGCGTCCTGAGACGCCGATATTTGATACAATTAGAAGTCAGGGACCCCCCACGCGGGGTAAAAAATTGACGGTAAGGCGGGGGCAACGTGAGGGCTAAATCAGATAAATTAAGTCTGGGACCCGATAAGCTCAGAAGGGTCAAGAGACCGGAGAGCTGGAAGCTGGAGGGGACGGACAGGATACAGGCAAAGACGTCTCTCCGCCTGATTGGGCAGGAGCGCGCCGTGGAGGCGATGGAGTTTGGCCTCGCCGTGCCCGGCAGGGGCTACAATATCTTCCTGACCGGCACTCCGGGGAGCGGGCGCACAAGCTACGCTCTGGACCGGCTCCGGGAGCGGGCCAGGGGGCTTCCTGTCCCGGACGACTGGCTCTACCTCTTCAACTTCGACGAGCCGGGCGAGCCCCTGGCGATCTCCGTCCCGGCCGGTGAGGGCCGCAAGCTGGCCGCCGCGCTGGACTCGCTGCTGAACGACCTGAAGGTGACCATCAGCAAGGCCTTTGAGCAGAGCCAGTACGAGGATGCCAAGGCCCAGCACGTCAAGGAGTTCCAGGAGAAGGCCGGGGCCATCATGGAGGGCCTGCGGGCCCAGGCCGCGAAACACCATTTCTCCCTCAAGCGGACCCCCCAGGGCTTTATCAACATCCCTCTGGTGGAGGACAAGGACGAGAAGGGAAAGAAAGTTATCCGGGAGATCAAGGAAGAGGAGTTCGAGGAGCTCTCCGAAAAACAGCAGAAGCGCTTCCAGGCCCTGTCCGAGAAGGTCTCCCAGAAGACGCTCCTGGGCCTGCGCCGCATCCGCGACATGGAGAAGGAGCTGAAGGAAAAACTCAGCCGCCTGGAGTCCGAGATCTGCCGTGCCGCCATCGCGCCGTGCCTGGCGGACGTCTGCGACGCGTGGAGCGATAACGAGCCGCTCTCCCAGTGGTTTGCCCGCATGGCCGAGGACGTGATCGAGAACTTCGGCGCGTTCGTCACCTCCATGCGCGACGAGTCCGCCGAAGTGGACTTCACGCGCTATCAGGCCAACCTCTTCGTCAGCAACGACCCGCAGGCGGGCGCGCCCGTGGTGTGGGAGACCAACCCAACGTACTACAACCTCTCCGGCAAGGTGGAATACGAGAGCCGCCAGGGCTACCTTTACACGGACTTCCGCCGCATCGTCGCCGGGGCCTTCCACCGCGCCAACGGCGGGTTCCTGGTGCTGGACGCGGAGAAGGTGCTGATGAACTTTATGTCCTGGGAGGCCGTCAAGCGCCTTCTGCGGACGGGAGAGGCCGCCATCGAGAACATGGGCGAGCAGTACGGCTCCATCCCCGTCTCCTCCCTCCGGCCCAGCCCCATCAAGATGGACCTCAAGATCGTCATGATCGGCTCCCCCTACATTTACGAGCTTCTTCAATACTACGACCCGGAGTTCCAGAAGCTCTTTAAGATCCGGGCGAGCTTTGACGTGGACATGCCGCGCAGCACGAAGACGGAACGTCAAATGGCCCAGTGCGTGGCGGGTATCCTTGAGCGGGAGGGGCTCAAGCCCTTCGATGCGGAGGCTCTCTCCGAGGTCATTGAATGGGCAAGCCGTGAGGCCGAGGACCAGGAACTCCTCTCCGTGGAGCTGGGGCGGCTGAGGGAGCTTTTGGTGGAGTCCAGCGCCTGGGCGGGCATCCTGTCCCCGGGGGCGGAGCGCGTGGGGGCACAGCATGTGCGTAAGGCCATCGAGCACAAGCACTACCGTTCCGCGCTTTATCAGGAGAAGCTGACCCGCGCGTTCCAGGACGGTGTCATCCGTGTGGACACCACGGGCGCGGTGGTGGGGCAGATCAACGGGCTGTCCGTCATCGACCTGACGGACTACCGCTTTGGTCATCCCTCCCGCATCACGGCCAACGTCTTTATGGGGCAGGAGGGCGTGGTGAACATCGAGCGCGAGGTCCGCATGACGGGCCCCATCCACAACAAGGGCCTGATGATCCTCTCCAGCTACCTGGGCCGGAAGTATGCCCAGGACATGCCGCTGGCGCTCTCCGCCCGCATCACCTTTGAGCAGAACTACGGCGGCATCGAGGGGGACAGCGCCTCCTCCACGGAGCTCTACTGTCTCCTGTCCGCCCTCTCTGGCCTGCCGCTGAAGCAGGGCATCGCAGTGACAGGGTCCGTGGACCAGTTTGGCAATGTCCAGCCCATCGGCGGCGTCAACGAGAAGATCGAGGGCTTCTTCGAGTATTGTAAGCTCACGGGCCTGACGGGGGACCAGGGCGTGATGATCCCGAAGTCCAACGTTCGTCACCTCATGCTGAACCCGGAGGTCATTCAGGCCGTTCGGGACAAGAAGTTCTCCGTGTGGGCCGTCAGCTCCATCGACGAGGGCATTGAGCTTCTGACCGGCGTGGCGGCGGGACGGGAGCTCAAGAACGGCTCCTACACAAAGGGCTCCGTCCACGGGCTCGTCAAGGCACGGCTCAAGAAGATGCTGAAGGACAACGTGAAGCTGCAAAAGTCCCTGGAGGGGGGCCACAGGTCCTCTCCCAGCGGGGGCCGCAGGTCACGCCGGGACAGGGACGAGGACGAGTAGATGGGAAAGCTGGCGCGACAGATAGCCTCCGCGCTGGACTCGCTGGAAGCCCTGTACCATAACGAGGCCGGCCCGCCCAAACTGAAACATGAGGAGCCTCTGGACGGGCTTATTTTGACGGTCCTGTCCCAGAACACGAACGACCGCAACCGGGACACGGCCTTTGACCGTCTGAAAGCGCGTTTCCCGACGTGGGAAGCTACGGCAAAGGCGGAGGTGGAGGCCCTGGAGGACGCCATTCGCCCGGCCGGGCTCGCCCCGACAAAGGCGCGGCGTATCCTGACGATCCTGGAGATCATACGCCGGGACTTTGGAGGGTATTCCATTATCCCCCTGAAAGAACGGGGCCGCGATGAGGCAAGGGACTACCTCACCGCTCTGCCGGGCGTGGGGGCCAAGACGGCGGCCTGCGTGCTGCTCTTTGATATGGAGCTTCCGGCCTTCCCGGTGGACACTCACATTGGGCGCGTCTGCCGGCGTGTTGGCTTTGTGCCGGAGAAGATGTCGGCAGAGGAGATATCCTCTCTGATGGAGCGGGAGGTGCCCCCCGCACGCTACCTGGGCGGGCACGTCAACCTCATCGAACACGGCCGGGCTGTCTGCCGGGCACGAAAGCCCTTGTGCGAGAACTGCCCGCTGATGACGCTCTGCAGGGCGGGGCGAGAGATCGCCGCCGGGTGACAGGAGGGGAAATTTCCCACTTTAGACAAAGGGCAACATGGCGTATAATAAGTGATTAACAATGAGCTCTGTATTTGGGGAGCGGACCATTTAGTGAAGGAGATGGACCGATGATCTTAGGAACGATACAATATCCATCCCGCTACGGCGGCCTGGGTCCGGGAGTCAAGACCGGGCTGAAGTATCTTGCCGAGCACGACCTGTCAACCCTGCCGCTGGGCCGGCACGCTATTGATGGTGACAACATCTTCTTCGATGTCTCCGAGGTGACGACGATGCCCGCCAACGCCACGCTCTTTGAGGCTCATCGGCGCTATCTGGATATCCATGTCACCCTGAGCGGCGAGGAGTGGTTCGGGCACGCCATGATCAAGCACCTGGAGGAGGCAGAGCCCTACCTGGAGGAGAAGGATGTTGCCTACTATAAGGGTGAGGGCGTCTACCTTCAGGCCCCTCCGGGGCACTTCGTCCTCTTTTTGCCGGAGGACGCCCACAAACCCCGGGTGTTCTTCAAGGAGCCCGGGCTGGTGCGGAAGCTGGTCCTGAAGGTGAAACTTTAGGGGCTTTAATGGGTTTTGAACGACGCTGACTTTATGCGGGGAGCCCTCAAGGAGGCCCGGAGGGCCCTGGAACGCGGGGATGTCCCTGTGGGGGCGCTGGTGGTCCTGAACGGCGAGGTGCTGGGAACAGGCAGCAACCGCAAGGATACGGACCCCACCGCTCATGCTGAGGTACAGGCCCTCCGTATGGCTGCGGAAAAGCTGGGCCGCTGGAACCTGAGAGGCTGTGCCCTTTATGTGACGCTGGAGCCCTGCCCCATGTGTGCCGGCGCGTGTGTCAACGCGCGGGTGAGCCGTGTGGTCTTTGGCGCCACGGACCCCAGGGCGGGGGCGGGCGGTTCGCTTTACAACATCCTTCACGACACGCGCCTGAACCACCGCTGCGATGTCCGCGCGGGGATTTTGTCCGGGGAGTGTTCCAGGCTTTTGCAGGAGTATTTTCTGATGCGGCGGCACGGAGCGAAGGGAAAAAATTGAATGTCCCTCCAACGGAGGGCTGAAGGGATTTTGTATCTTTGTTGGCGACCTGTAGGGATTCTAATTTAAAGCTGTATGAGATCAGTGACGGCGCCCGGAATCTGGCCCGCTGCGTCCCCTGTTCTGAGCTGGCGGCGATGGTCCTGGAGATGACGCGGAACGGCAGCGGAAATACTGCCGGCGGCACGGACTGGGTGCAGGAGTGGATCCGGCCGAAATTTGACGAGCTGATGGACTCTCTGGACCTGGGCTCAGCCAGTGTGGCCGCCCGGGAGCTGTGGAACTCCAAGGGCTTCTTCGGAAACGTCCTCGTCTATGGGGACTACGACACGGACGGCATTTCGTCGACGGTTCTGGCGATGGAGATTTTCCGTCACAAAGCCGCACAGGTGCGTTACTTCATCCCACGGCGCGACACCCAGGGCTATGGGCTCAATGCCGGGGTGCTGGAGGAGATCACCGGCAGGGGCTGCAACACCTTAGTGGTCGTGGACTGCGGCACGAACGACTCGGAGCTGTTGGGCAGGCTGAAAAAACGCGGGATGGATATCTTCGTGTTCGATCATCACACCGTTGCAGACACCCCCACGTTCCCCACGATCGTCAATCCCTGTTTTGATGGAGGGGATAAGGGGCGGAAGCTCTGCGCCACGGCCGTGCTGTGGTGCTGGGCGTGGAAGGAAGGCATCGTCTCCCGCGACTGGCTGAAGTATGCCCTGGACCTTGTGGCCCTGGCGACCATCTCGGACTGCATGCCCCTGAACAGTCTGAACCGTTGCCTGGTTCGCCAGGGGATGCAGCTCATGAAGACAAATCCGCGCCGGGGGCTGGCTGCGCTCTTGAGCCGTCTGGGCATCAACCGGCAGCAGCTTTCCGAGGAACAGCTCTCCATGCGGGTGATCCCCTGTCTGAATGCTCCGGGACGCATTTCCAGCGCGGACATCGCCGTGCGGGCCCTCCTGGGCTTAGGAAATGACGACTCCGTCTATGAATGTGTCAGCGACCTTATCCGCGCAAACCGGCGGCGCCAGATGATCTCCGAACGTATCGCGGGCGAGATCTGCGAGGACCCCGGCGCGGACCGGCATGTCCTGTACGGCGAGTCCTGGCCCGTCGGAGTGCTGAGCGGCGTTGCCAGCCGGATCTGCTCTCAGCGCCGCAGCCCCGTTGTCCTGGCCGCCCCCGTTGCGGGCAAGATAAGAGGCACCCTGCGCGTCCCCGTGGGAGGCAACGCCGTGGGCATCCTCAGCACGATATCCGAACTCCTGGACGCCTGGGGAGGGCACCGTTATGCCGCGGGCTTCTCCGTTTTGAGCGAAAACTGGGAGACGGTTGCACAGACGCTGGAAAAACTGCTCGCCGAGGTGGGCGTGCAGGAGGAGGTCGTCTCTGCCATCAACCTGTCGCC
>JAEEGL011564559.1_pt1 | contig 14300 bp, 6 predicted proteins | sample 9134231 | NCBI WGS metagenome assembly JAEEGL01 (sample SAMN16246548, study PRJNA631951) | gut metagenome | biome: gut microbiome; feature: rumen; material: fiber-attached | host: Bos | place: Iran: Karaj | collected 2018-10 | reverse complement strand
CATTTTTTGAATTTTTTAAAATTTTTCCTTTTTCCATTAAATAAAATATTATTTGTTGAATAATACAACATAAAATAATTGTAATTAAAATAATAATATAATTTCTCAAATTTAAAATTGAATTTTCATAAATTGAAAATGTTGAAGAAAAACAAATAAAAGATAATAAAAATAAATTATTAGAAATTTTTAAAGAAATAGGAAAAAAAATACAATTTTTAGAAAAAGAACTAAATAAAGATAAAATAAACAATTTTTGTTTTATAATTTTAAATCCTTCATCAATAAAATCAATTTTTTTCTTATTAGTATCTCCTTGAAAAGTTAAAATTCCATTTTCAAAAAATATAGTTGTAGTTGAATTTATATTTACATCACTATCAGTTCTATCTAATGTTTTTAGTTCAATCATATTATCTAAACTATCATTTTCTAAAGTTCCTATTGTATTATTTTCTTTTGGCGGATTTGATTTTGATGATAAGAAATGATGATATACAAATTTTTTTATTATTTTTATTTCATAAAACCAAAAATAACTAAAGAAAAATAGAATTAAAATAAAGAAAATTAAATTAAAATAATGAAAGTATATTTCACTATTAAAATTTGGAAAAGAGTAAAAAATTTGATAACAAGTAAATATTTTCATACCAAAAATTTCAAAATCTTTTCCAAATGAAATATTTTCTCTTTCAATATTAATATTAGGAACATTTAAATTACATTTACATCTAATAATTTTATTTATAAAATTAAAACTTTCTAAAGTACAATTTTCAGGACATAAATTTAATTCATCTAACATCATCTTTTTTCTTTCTTCTAATTCAATTTCTTTATCATCAATAATAAAAGATATACAAGGATTTAAATAAAATTGAGATGAAGAATTATAAATATCATAAGAATTAATTGTTGAAATTATATCATTTAAATTTTTGTCATTCAAAATTTTAGATAATAAAGTTGTATTATTTGTTTTATTTATAGGAAATTGTTTAATATAAGAACAATTATTAGTTAAATTAATTCTAGTTGTTTTATTATAAAGATAAAAAGTATAATTCATAATATTACTTTTACTTATATTTAAAACAATTATTAATTCAGATAATTTGTATTCTTCACTTAATTCTTTTTGACATTTGTCAAGAAAAATTAAAGGATAATTATAATAATCATAAAAATTAATTAAAAGAGGTGAATAATAAATTATAAAACTTTCATTATTAATAGAAACTAATTTTAAATTATAATAAGGTTTAAAAGTTTCATGATATAAAGGTAATAAATTTTGTATAGTTTCTTCATTCATTTTTAAATCTGATAATCTTTCACAATTTTTTAATATATTTCCAGTTAATAAAATATAATCATTCTTACAAATAGTACAATTATTATTAGTATAATTTCCTCCATTTTCACATTTTTCACAATTCTTATAACATCCTAAAAATGTATTATTACTTTCATTTAAATAAAAATTATTTGGTTTATTCTCTTTAGAAATACAATTATATGGATATGAAATATCATTATAAATTAATAAATAATTGTAATTACATTCTCTACATTTATTAATTTTATTATCTCCTTTTGAATAACAATATTTACATAAATAATAACAATGTTTGAATTTACTTTCGTTATTATCAAAATAATAATTCTCTATTGTTGTATTTTTATGATAACAATTATCATTATTGTCTTCAAGTTTAAAATTATCGTTTAAACAGTCAATACATGTATGATTGGTTTCATTTCCTTTTTTTTCACATGAATAACAATTTTTATAACATTTTTTAAATTTTTTTTCTGATTTATCCAAATAATATCCAGGATAATTATTTTTTATATAATCTTCAGTATAACAATTATTCTCATTTCCTTCAATAATATAATAATTATCTAAACAAGAAATACAATTTTGATTTTCTATATCAAAACTTAAATCTTTACAATTACTACAAGATTCATAACAAACTTTAAAAGTAAGATAATAATTATTATCTGATTGAATAATATCAGTTTTACTTTTTCCAATAAATGTAACATTTATTAACCCAAATGTTTTAAATTTAAATTTATATTTTAATAAAGGATATTCGACATTTTCTAAAAGTGTATTATTTTCACTTTCTGAATTATTATCATATATTTCAATTGAATTATTTGATAAATTAGTAAATATAATAAATAAAGAATCAGAAGAATTAAAATTATTATCATAAATATCTTTCACATATTCACTTGTATCTAATTCATAAATATTATATAAATTAAAAAATTTTTCAAATGATTTATTTTTACAATAATATTCAATTGGTATAGTAATAGAAAAATTATAATTTGTTTCATTATCAATATTTTCAATTTCTAAAATTGAGATATTATGTCCATTTATAGTGTAATTTTCTCCTTCACTTACATTAAAATCAAAATTCCAATTTCCCGAATTTTCATAATATATTTTTTCATCATTTATTAATTGAATTCCCCCATTAAATTGACATGTATCATTTGATGGTTTTATTGATATTGTTATATTATCTCCTGGATTACTTTCATATATTAATTCATATATTTCTGAAAAATTTTTTATATCTAGAATTTCAATTTTTGAATTTATATATATAGAATCTATTTTTTCATTTGCTATTAAAAATAATTTGATTTGAAATGAGTATATTTGAATAAATAAATTTATAATTGTAACTATTAGTATCATTATTATTCTTTATTTTTTAATTAATTATTTTTAAAAATAATTTATTTATATTTAAATTATTAATTATATCTTTTTTAATATCAAATGATGAACACTCATGCATGGCACTGAAAAAATATTTGATGCCAAATTAAAATCTGATATAAAAAAACAAACAAAACACAAAATAAATTCAATTAAAAAATAATACAACACTACAATAAAACTTTAAAAATTCTAAAAAAAAAAGAAAAAAAAAAACTTATTTTAAACTTCAAATAAAAAAAAATACTTTTATTTAAAAATAAATTGTACTAAAAATAAAAAAAAAATTAAAATAAAAAAAAAAAAGTAAAAATGTCAGATTACTTTGTAGCATGGGGTGACGGTTCCTTAATGCATGATGGGAAAAAAATAACTCAATTTGCAACAGAAGAATTAAGAATAGTCCCAGAATACACAAAATCAAAAACTAAAAAAATATTATTTTTAAGTGACTATATGCTTTTTTTATCAGATAAAGGTGAAGTAATAAGAAAAAAAGAAGGAGTAAAAGAATCAGAAAACTTAAAATTTCAACATACAAAAATAATAAAAAAAATAAAAAAAGGAAAAAATCACGTTTTATTCTTAGACGAAAAAGGTTATGTACATTCATTAGGAAATAATTATTATGGTCAATTAGGAATTAATAATAATATGATAACTTATCAAAATAATCCAATTTGTATAAATTATTTTTATAAAAATAATATTTTAATTGAACAAATTCATTGTAATAAAAATACTTCATTTGCAATTGATAGAAATAATAAATTATATGCATGGGGTAATAGTGAATATATTCCTAATTATAATGGGAATATTTATTCACCTAAACAAATTTTTATTAAATATTCTGTTTATTCTATTTCTCATAGTGAAAATAAAATGAATATTAAATATTCTGAATTAAATCAAGATGATATTGAAAGACTTAAAAATTATGAAAAAGAATATAAAAAAAAAAGTTTGAAAAATAAAAGAAGTTTGATTAAAATAAGAAATTTTGAAGATGAAGAAAAAGAAGAAGAATTTGAAGAAGAAGATTTAAGTAAAGATGAAGATATAGTTGAAGAAAAATTAGGAAATCCATTTTTAGAATTGAATAATTCTTTAAATGAGATTTTTAAATTATTTGAAACTAAAAATATAAATGAAACATTTGATGATAAAATAAAACAAGCTAAAAATTTTATTGATAAACAATCTACTTATATTATGTTAGATAATTCACATCCAGAAATCAATGATTCTAAAGAATTATTAAATGAGTTTTATGATAGAGAAATGTTTAGTGATAAAAAAGATAAATATGATATTTTAAGAATGTCAATTATAAGTGTAAAAAAAAATAATGAAGAAGTATATAATTGGTTTAATTATCCTTATGATGATAATAAATTTGATGAAAAATATAAAAAATTTAAAATTAATATTTTAAATGAATTAAAGAAACCAGAAAGTATTACTGAATATAATAAAAAAATAACTGAAGAATATAATAAATTACTTCCTTTAACTTTTAAATTAAAACAATTACAAAGAGTTTTTTATAAAATTGGTTTAAATAAATTAGTTTTAAAAACTTATGAATTTGAAAATGTAAAAGAAGCACTTAAAGATATTTATTCAAAGAATACTAATTCAATTGGTAAAAATAAAATAATATTAACAAAATATGATTTAATCAAATCAATATTAAAAAATTTTGATGAACAATCTAAAAAATTAGGTACATTTTATAATAAATTAATAAATAATAAAAATACAGATTCAAATGAACATTTTTTATATAAACAAATAATAGAATCTTCTTTAATAATGAGAACTTTAATTGAAAAAAGTTTAGATATATTTAAAAAAGAAAATGAATTAAGAGAAGAAATTGATTTAATGTTAAGTAAATTAGATATATATAAAGAAATATATAATTTACAAATTTTTTTACAAAAAATTGATTTTAGTTTTATTTTAAATAATGATGAAGAAATAAGTAATAAAGAAAAAATACAAAAGACTTTAGATGATTGTTCTCAAATTAATGGGGCTATAAATAGATTAATGTTTATAAAAAATCATATTCTTATTCCAAATTCTCATATTAAAGAAAAAGTTGTTAGAGAAATATGTTTAATTTATTTATGGTCTGTTTTAGAAACTGCTTTTTTAAAAAAAGCAATTTGGGAACTTTTAATTAATATTTATAGTGAAAATAATAAAGATACTAATAAATAATTTAATCATTATTTAAATTTTTAATTTTTTTTTATATAATTATTTGAGTTTAATTTATTTAAAAATATAAGTTATAAAATATATAATAAAGTATAGATATGTCTTATTTATTTATCATTCATTAGATTTACTGTTTTGATTGTATCAAAATTTTTAAAAAATTCCTTTACTCTACATCTTTCTACAGGATTTGATATAGTATATTTAAATTGATTTAATGTTTTAAATTTTGTGATTTTTTTATAAAAAGGAATTTCAAAAATTCTATTTTTTTCTTTTATTAAATTATTATTATTCTTTAAATTATAATCATAATTTATATTAGTTTGAAAAAAATCATTTTTTCTTTCTGTAATCATTTTATTAGTTATATAATTTGTATTTTTAACATTTATTATTTCATTATCAATATCTAAATCTTCATTATTAGAATTTAAAATTGATTTTTTATTTTTAGTTATTAATTTATAATATAATTCTTTATTTTTAGGATTTAAAAAATTAAATTTTGGAAATAATTCTTCTTTAATTTCATGATTAATTATTTTTGGTTGTATAAATCTTTTATATTTAAATTTATTCTTTTTTACTTTATGATTATAATTTGAAGAATTTTTATTAATAAAAGGTCTATTAATTAAATCAATAGTTTGAGAATTTATACATTTATGTTTAATTATAGGATAATTACATTTATTTGTATTATACTTTATATTATTTAAATATAAAGTATGATTTCTATTATGTTTAATAAATTTTTTTAATTTTGTCATTGTTTTTTTATGATTACTATAGAAGTTATTATCTTGAGTTTTATTTGTTATAGTAAAATAATTTGTAATTGCCATTTCATTTCTACTATTATAAAAATATCTATCTGTTTTAAAATTATTACTTAAAATATCATTATTTGTAGATATTGTTTTAAATGCATTTTCATCATATAAATCATAATCAGTATTTTGTTCTGAATTGATAAATTGTTTTTTTTTTGAATTTTCCATTTAAAGTATAAAAAGTATTAGAAACCAATAAAAAAAAATATTTAATTTATATATTTAAAACACTCAAATAAATATAAAAATACAATTAATATATTTTTTATATTTATTTACAATATTTAATATAATAAAAATGAGTAAAAGTTCTTCAGTAAGTAAAAGTAAAGATGATGATATAAAGAATTCTCAAAGGAAAAGTGATTCAAGTACTAATTCAATAAAAAGAAAAAAATCAAAAAAAAAATTATTAAAAAATAAATCATCATTATTAGAGGTTTTAATGAAAAAAACTGAACCAATAATAATAGATGATATTAATAAAACTAAACAATTTGTGTTTAAATTTAAAAAAGTAATTCCTCCTTTAAATATTACAGTTATATATAAAAAAGATAAATTTCATTTTACTATGAATCACAAATCAACATTAAATAATTTAAAGGAAATAATAAGTAAAAAAATAAATATTTCAATGAAGAAATTTGATATGTTTTTAAATAATTCTATTCTTGTAAATGATGATAATGAATTAATAAAAGATTTAATAAAAACTTCTAGATTTCCAATTTTTGAAATTAAAAAAAAAAGTAAATCTTTTCCATTAACTTCAAACTTATATTTAAAAAAATATCCTTATAAAATGATAATTGATGGAATAAATGACTTAGATGATTTTAAATCTCAAATAGATAATTTTTTTGAATATAATTTAATTTATAAAGATTATATTTTTGAATATATATCTGAAGGAAAATATTTAATTGGATTTAATTCTCAAAATATTATATTTGATTTTAAAAGATTTTTACAAATTTTACAAATGAGAAATAATTTATATAATAATATTAAATGTACAATTAAAAATGATGCTTTACATTTAATAAAAATTAGATTGTTTAGTAAAAAAAAAGATAAAAGAAAAAAGATTTTTTCTCCTTTTATAAATTTAACATCTCCATATATTACATATGAAGAAATTAAAAGAAAAGAACAATTAGAAAGTAAAAAAAAATGGATTTGTAAAGATGATTTTAAATCTGCAGTTGGAAATAATAGTGTTGATAAATATTATTTAGAAAACTATGGATATTATTATTAATATTTTAAAGTGTAATGTAAAAAATATTTTTTTTAAATTTCGCAACACTCAAAATAAGTGATATATTTTAAAACAAATTTATATTTATTAATTTCTAATTAAAAATAATATTCGGTAAAATATATATTAATAATAAATATTCAAATTTTAATAAATTATTCTCATAAAAAAAATTTTTACTATCTATATTTTATTAGAACATTAAATATTTAATAATATTAATAATTAATAATAATTGTCTTAATAATTCTGACATAAGAATAATATATTATCATTTTATCATTAATCAAATCTTTTTTTTTTAAAAATAATAAATGTAGTTATATAATTATTAAAAAATATTTTCAAACAAATTGTTAAAATGAAATAATATACATTCAGATGTATTAAATTTTTCAAAATAATAATTATAATATTCACTAAGAATTAATTCTTTTATAAGTTACTGAAATATTATAATTATTGAGGAATAAAATTAATTATAAAAATAATTAATAAGTTTATATCATGCTTAATATTTAAGTTATATTAAATAATTTTAAGCTAATATGTAATTTTAAAATTAATTAATAAGAAATAATTACCTATTTATTTATCTATTTTAATTCTTTTAATATAATATGAATTTAAATGATAATAATAATATATCTACTTCAACTCAATTTGAAAATTTAAAGAATAAAATAAAGATTACTAATGAAGATACTTTAAATTTACTTTCTAAAAAAACAAAAAAAACTATAAAAAAGAAAAATAAACAAACAAACAAAAGAAAAGATTATTTATATAAACAAATAAAAATTCATACATTAAAATTTGCTATTCAAACAATAAATGATTTATTAAAAGAATTAGTAAAATTAAATCAATTTAATCCATTTTATCTTTTACAAAACAAATTTAATAATGAGTTGAAAGATAATTTAACAAAACAATTTAATATTCAACTCATGGATAAAACTTTAAAAGATATTTTAATTCAATATTCGAAAAACAATAATCAAAAAATAATTGAAGAATTAAATGATAATGAAAAGTTTAACTTAATTCATAAGATTTTAAATCTTAAATTTATTGACTTAATTAATATTTACGTCATGACTAATAAACAATTTAAAGAGAAATTTAATTATGAAAATAAATTTTTATTAGTTAATGATTCATCTATAGTTAATAAAAATGAAATTGTTGATTTAATTGATTCTGATATAAAAAAATATTTATATAATAAAAGAGACTTACAAAAATAAAAAATTAAATTAATTGTTCAAAGATTCTAGAATATATTAGTTAAAATTAATAGTTTATTATATTTTTTTGTTTGAAATTATTAATTAAAAAACTATTTCTCTTTTAAAATTAATATATTCTATTATAAAAAAATTTTTTCTTTTCAAAAAAAATAGAGAAAAAGGAAAATAAGTCTTAAATTTATTTATTATTTTTTAAATTAATTGATAAAAAAATAATTAAAAAAAATATTTATTAAATATAATTAAATTATGAGTATAAATGAACATATTGAAAAAATATTTGGTCAAAATAATTATAATGAAAAAAGGGAAATTTATAGTCCAGAAAACTTTCAAAAAAAAGTAATAAAAAATACTATATCAAAAACAGATAAAAAATTATCAAATAGAAAAATTATCAATTTCAATAATAATAATAATAATGAAAATATATCAACATTATCAAATAAAAGTAATCAAGCATTAAAACTTATTCCTTTTGTAGATCAAAACACTGATAATTCATTTTATTCTAAATTTATGAAAAAAATAAAAGAAGAAGAAAATGATAATAATAATAATAATCATATTAAAAATAGTATGAACTCAAAAACAGTACAAAAAAAGAAAATAAAACCAGGTTATTTAAAAAAAGAAAAATCAGAATCAAATTTTCACTCAAAAAATTGTTTAGATAAAAAAAAAGATATTGGTTCTTTTTTCAAAAGAAATAATAGTATAGAATCAAATGAATCAAAAGGGATTAAAACTCCAAATAATAAAATGAAATTAAATTTTAATAAAAATTTTAATACTGATTATAATGAAAAAAAAAGTTGTAAAACTTTATTGAAAAAAGATAATGAAATTGGTCATGTTAGAACACAAAATTTATTTTCTTCAGTTAATCATTTAAATTATAATAAAAAATTAAATTTAAATCAAAATCAAATTAATAAAAGTAAAAATATTGGTTTTAATATTGAAAATGAAGTAATTCAAAATGCAATTCAATTAGAAATTATTAATAATTTGAAAAATTTTAAAGTTTTAAAAATTGAAACTAAAGTTACGAGTGATCAAATTATTAAAAATGTAGATTTTTCAAATGTAAAAAAATTAAATATCAATTTGAAAAATGGAACTAGTAATAATAATGATATTAAAATTACTGATAATGTTAATAATAATGATGAAACAAAATATCAAGTTCCAAATAATGTTTTAACTCAAAAAAAAAATCCAATTTTTTGCTGTTTTTGAAAAATATTAATTTGACTTCTTTTTTAAAAAATTGTGTTTTGTAATCATAATTAATATTTTATTCAAATAAAAATTCAATAATTAATAACAGATATTAGTATTAATATTATGGGATTATATATAAAATTAGGTATCAAATTTTTGATTATAATAATATATCTATTATTGTTTATCATTATAAATTGAATATATAAATTAATATTTTATAATAATTTTAGAATAATAAAAACAATTTTAAAAATAAAAAATTTTTTTATAATAATCTAAAATTAATTACAATAAATTAAAATCATCATTAAATGGATTATTATTTAATATTAAATTATGAATTTTTTTTTGATATAAAATAGGAATATTCTTAATATTATCATTATATAATTGAAATTTTTTTTCAAGTATTGATTTAATAATTAAAATATAAGATTCATTTATTTTTTCATCTTCACTCATTTCAAATTCAGAATTTATATTATTATTTTCAAAATTAAAATCATCTAATTTTTGATTTTTAATTGTTAATTGATGAATATTAATATCATCATCTTCTTGATTATTATTAATAAAATTATTATTATCAAATTTATTTTTATTATCATTACTCTTTATTCCTAATTTTTGTTCTGTTCCCCATTCAGTTTTTTCTTTTTCAATTTCATTATCTATTTTTGTCTTTATTTTATTATGAACTTTAATTTCTTTTTTGTAAGGACTTTTTTTAAGTATTTTATTATTGTGTTTAATTTTAGTTTTTTTTTTTGGAGAATTTTTCTTATATTTTTTAAAATAAAAAGAATATATATTTTCACAAAAATCTATTATACTTTTTTTATCATTTATTTTATTTTCTTCTTTATTTTTTTTTAATAATTTTCTAATATTTTCTTTTATTTCTTCATTACTTTGATATTTTGTTTTTTTTCTTGTATATTTAATTAACTCAACAAAAAAATCAAGTTGTTCATTTAAAGAATTAACATTTAAAATATTCCTTCTTACTATTTCACAACATGTTGATTTTTTTTCTCTTATTCTAAATATATGATCTCCTACATTATTAAAATATCTTAAACAATGTAAACAAATTGATTTTTTTAATCTTTTTTTTATATAATGTTCTTCTATTAATGTTTTTAATTCTTCTTTTTTAGTAATAAATAAATTTTCTTTTTTTTGATATTCTAAATTATCATTTGTAATATTTTTTAGATTTAAAAATTTCAATAAATTCTCTTTTTCAATTTTGATTTTATCATTATAATTTTTTAAATAAAAATCAAAATGTTCTTTTGATATAAAAGATAAAGATAATAATAAATTTTTAAAGTTTTCAATATCATAATTATAAACTTCATTAAAAATATTAATAAAATAATTTAAATTTTTCACTCTATAATCTTCACAAATTTGAATAAAATTTTCTATAAATTTTTCATTTTCTTTTATAAATATTTCATATTGAACTAAAGGATTTAAATTACAATTTTTTTCGTGAATTTCATGATAAAATCTTTGATTACAAAATTTACATAAAAAACCTTCTGTTTCTTTATTATGAGTTTTTTTAATATGTCTTGTTAAATGTGAATTATTTGTAAATGAATGATTACATATTGAACAAATGAAATTTAGTCTTTTTTTTGATAAAAAAATATCTGATTCATTCAAAGATGACATATAAAAATTAATTTGTTCAATATTTCAAGGGCTTTATAGGGTCAAATATAAATTTTAATATTAATGAAATAAATTAATTTTTTTTTAAAATAAATTAATAATCACATTAAAAAATCATTTAATCATACAATAATATTAAAATTATTACAAATGATATTTCAATATTATCATTATAAAATATAAAAACTTAAAAAATAAATAGAATGAAATATTTATAAAAATTATGAGTTTCAAAATATAGAATTTTTTGGATATTACTTAATTAATTATATATATGTATTAATAAATATAGAAAATTTAAATTTGTTTAATCTATTATTTAAAGAGTAATATCAAATATCATTAGAAAATATTGTTAATATATAAATAAATAATATACTAAATTATTTATTATTGTAACAAATTTTCTTTCATATATTTGAATAATTTTTCATATTTATTTTCACATTTTGTTGATAATTCAATTAAAATTTTGCTTTCATCTAAAGTAATACTTTCAATTGAACTAAGTACTTTAATTAATTTTTCTTCAAATTTTTCAATTTCTTTTTTTATACTTGATTCAGTTAATTCATTCTCATTTTTAAAATCCATAAAATATAAAATTGATTTAAGTTTTAAATGATTTTTAACCTCAATTTTACTATTACAAACAATATTAATTATAAAATGATAAAACTCATTTTCTCCTTTTTTACTTTGATTTACCAAATTATATAATTCATCTATACTATTATCTTTTCTTGAACCAATTTTTAGATTTAATAATATTTTTTCGATAGTATAAAAATATTCATTTGAAAATGAATTATTTAATAAATTATATAAATCAAATCCTTCTTTTGAAAATAAAAACTTAATTATATCATGAGTAAAAAATTGATAATTTTCTTTATTATTTATATGTATTTTATTTTCAATTAAATCATTTATATACCATAAAATTTTTAATCTTATATAATTATTAGAATAAACCATTTTATCATCATATATATTATTAACAATTATTTTTAAATCTTCTTCTTCAAAATCATCTTTTTTTGATAAAATATAATTTTTCATTAAATTAATTGGTTCATATAAATCAATTGTAATAATTTTTTGATTTATTTCTTTATCTTTATCATCTATTATATTTTGTTCATTATCTTCTTTTTTTTTTATTTTTTCATTTTTTTTTAACTTCTCATTAATTAAAAATATTTCAAAATTAAATAAATTATTTTTAATAATTGTTTCATATATATTTTCATTATTATTATTATCATTATCAAGTAAACTACTTTTTAAGTGAATTAATAATTGACATAACCATTCTTTATTATTATTTTTTACATATTCATCAATCATATTACAAAAAAAAGAATTTGGAATTTCTTCAATATTTAATTTTTCATTAATAATATAAGGTTCTAATAATTCAAAATATAATTTTTGTAAATTAAATTTCTCAAATGAATTAAACATTCCAATTGAGCCTTGATAAGTAATAAATTCAATTAATTCAACTTGAAATAAAAAATAAACAAAATATTCAATTTCTTTTTTAATCATTTCTTTATTTTTGCCTTCTAAAATACATAAATTAGGTAATAAAATTTTTAAAAAATTAATAGAAATATCAGTTAATACTTTTTTAAAATTATTAATTTGACTTAATCTAAATAAAGGATGTTTATCATAATAAATTTGAATACATAAATTAAATAAAATTCTCCATTTTAAATGATTTGGATCAGTTAAAATTTTATTAATACAATCTATAGGATTAATTAAATCAATAAATTGGATTTTTTTATTTCCATTAATTAAAATTAAACCATTATTATTATTACATAAACTATTATTATATGTTGGATAAAAACTTCTTGTTTGTTTATTATATATTACTTGATTAACAAATAAATCAATATCTTTATTTAATATATTTATTGTATTATTTCCTGATTGAAAATTTAAATCTAATGTTTTTTTTGATGTGTAATTTAATATAGTTATATTTTGAGATTTATCATAAATATATATTAAATTACTTATAAAAAGTCCAATTTTTGCTATTGGAAGATTAAAATTAAAAACTGATTCTAATTTTACTTTTTCATCATTTTCAATTGAATATATATTTATTGTTTTATCTACAGATAAAAAAACTTTATATGAACTTATATTTTCTCCAAAGAAAAAACTTGGTAAATAATAAAAATCTTTTTGTATTAAATATTCAAATAATTTAATTGGTTTATTTTTTTGAATTTTATATAAATAAAAACCAATTTTATTTACAATTCCAATAATTTTATTATTATTTGGATTAATTTCTATAAGATAATAAGGATTAAAAATATTACTACTATTTTTATTATTATTTTTATCTTTATTATCATTATTATTTTCATTACTTATAATTATATTATTATCAATAGTATCTTTAAACCAACCATATTTAATTTTAGTTTTATATATATTCCCAATAATATCACTTGAATAAATAGTAACTTTATTTTTTCCTGAAAAAATTTTAATATCAATAATACTTTCATTAGTCATATTTTTTATTTCTTTCAATAATTTAAGTTTATTTCCTTTTTTATAATATAAAGTAATATAACCATTATTATATCCACAAACACAATATTCATTAATTACTGAAATACAATAAATTGAAGTAGTACAAGATAATAATAATTTTTCAAAAGGATTATAAACAATTTCTTTTAGTATTGCATCATTTAAATAATAAATTAAAATTTTACCTTTTGAAGTTCCACAATAAACTAAATTATCATTATCAATTGTCATTGCTGTAACATTTTCTTGTTTTGAAATTTCTGTTAAATTTATTATGTTTGATATTTTAATTATTTCATATGTATATATATTTTCTTTATTTTCTTCTTCTTTTTCTTTATTTATTTCTTTTATTTTTTCTTTTAATTTATTATCTATTATACCATTATAAAAATTTCTTTTATTTTTTTCTAATATATCAATTAAATTATTTGTTTTAAATTTAACTTTTATTTCATTTTCTATTTCATTATTAT
>JAEEGL010751955.1_pt1 | contig 14300 bp, 11 predicted proteins | sample 9134231 | NCBI WGS metagenome assembly JAEEGL01 (sample SAMN16246548, study PRJNA631951) | gut metagenome | biome: gut microbiome; feature: rumen; material: fiber-attached | host: Bos | place: Iran: Karaj | collected 2018-10 | reverse complement strand
TACGGATAAAAGGAATCTTGAGGCGGGAAATGCGCTCTTTGCCGAGCTTGTAAGGATCGCCCATTCCATGAAGATAAAGGTCATAATCGACGGTGTGTTCAATCACTGCGGTTCCTTTAATAAGTGGCTGGACCGGGAAAAGATATACGAGAACGGGGAAGGCTATGAAAGCGGAGCCTATGTGAGTGCCGACAGCCCATACAGGTCATTCTTCCACTTTTATGATGAAAAGCAGTGGCCGGATAACGGAAGCTACGACGGCTGGTGGGGACACGCTACTTTGCCGAAGCTTAATTATGAGGATTCGCCCGCTCTCTGTGAGTACATATTAAATGTGGCGAAAAAATGGGTGTCGCCGCCATATAACGCAGACGGCTGGAGGCTTGACGTGGCTGCGGATCTGGGCCATACCCCTGAATTTAACCATAAATTCTGGCACGATTTCAGACAGGCTGTAAGGGAAGCCAATCCGGAAGCCATTGTTCTGGCGGAGCACTACGGTGACGCTGAAAGCTGGATCTCAAACGGTGAATGGGACACCATAATGAACTATGACGCCTTTATGGAGCCCATAAGCTTCTTCTTAACGGGAATGCAGAAGCATTCGGACGAGTACAGGTCGGATCTCCTGAATAACCCCATGGCGTTCTGGGGAGCCATGAGAGTCCACAGAAGGCAGTTCAGCGGCGGATCCGGACTTTGCGCCATGAATGAGCTTTCAAACCACGATCATTCCAGATTCTTAACCCGGACCAACAGGACGGTGGGAAGGGTTGACAAGCTGGGTCCCGAAGCGGCAGAAAAGGGTGTAAATAAAGCTGTCATGAGGGAAGCCGTAATGTTCCAGATGACCTGGCCCGGAGCGCCCACCATTTACTACGGGGATGAAGCGGGTCTCTGCGGTTTCACGGATCCCGATAACAGAAGGACCTATCCCTGGGGAAATGAGGATTTTGAGCTCATAGACTATCACAGAGCCTGTATCAGGATACATAAGGAAAATCCCGAGCTCCTTACGGGAAGCATGATCCCCGTTCCTATGGATGGAGACGACGAAGGGATACTTTCCTTTGCAAGATTTAACAGGGATTCAGCTTCACTTATCATCTTAAATAATAATACCCATGATGTGGAATGGTACGGTGACGTATGGACAGCAGGCATCCCGTCGGAATGCCGGCTGAAGAGGCTTCTTCTGACTTACGCCGAAGGATTTACCACCGAAACCATGGAATATACCGTGTCACGGGGCAAATTTAAGGCTATGGTGCCTGCTACGGGAGGAATGATCCTTAATTATCGAACACCCACGCAGCATCTTCTTTACTGACCCCCTTGGACAGAGCTACCACGGAAGAGGGTCTGTCATAGGTTAAGGGATTTCCCTTTATATCCATGATCTGGCCGCCGGCTTCAAGAAGTATGGCGGCTGCTGCGGTATAATCCCACAAACCAAGTCTAAGTTCAAAGAACATACCCGCCTGTCCGGAGGAAAGCCGGCAGATGTCCGTTGCTGCACTGCCTCCCCGTCTTATATCCACGGAACGGCGCACTGCCTCCCGGCCAAGAATGAAGGCCCTGTCGGTAAGGTCTTCATAATAGGGGGCGGTTCCCATGATGATAAGGGTATCTATGAGGGGATCTTCGGAAGTGTGTATGGGTTTGCCGTTCATGAAGGCACCCTGTCCCTTTTCCGCGTAGTAAAGCCAGTCGCTGAAGGGATTATATATGACGCCGATATAGGGCTCACTGTCCTTTAAGAGGCCGATGCTGGTAACACTTTCGTTCCAGCCCTTGATAAAATTCGTGGTGCCGTCTATGGGGTCTATTACAAAGGTATATCCCCGGTGGTATTCTTCCTTAAATACTTCCTGCCCGTTTTCTTCACCCACGAAATTAGCTTCCGGCAGGATGGCAGAAAGTTCCCGGTATAAAAGCTCCTGAACCTTTTTATCATATTCCGTCACATAATTCCCATGTCCGGATTTATTATCTATTTTCAAAGCCTGTATTTTCTCGGATCCCTCAAGGATCATCTTTCCGGCGTTTTTTGCGGTGTTACAGATCTTTTCAAGTAATTCGCTCAACTTTATTACCTCTTTCATCAAGTTTTTGAACATTTACGATTATACTTCCAATAATAAAAAAATGCCAATGACCGGCGGCCATGGACATTTCCGTTTAAAATAGAATAGCGGCTGACCCGGAGCATGCGTCTCGTGCCAGCCGCTTTAGTTGTTGAGTTTTACCATAATAGTCTTTCTGCCCTTTCCATAGCATACATGTCTTCTGTTTCAGGTAATGCGTGTTCGTAAGTGTCTCTGTCCGGCGCTTTCTTTTTTTTCTGTTTGTTCTTCACCTCCTGTTTCTTTTTAGCCTTCAGTTTCTCTTCGAACGAGTTGTCGGCGGAGGGCCTTGCCGCTACCCCCACCGCTGCTACCACATGTGGCGGAGGAGAGTACCTGACCGCCGGGAATGGCATATACGGTGTGATCATCATCATAAACTCACCTCCCTGTGCATTTACGACCTTTCTGTCCTAAAAGAACAGATGTTTCTCTCTTTGTCCTATATATCGGCAAAATAAGGAAAAACTTTATATTTTCGACCGTTTTAAGGCTTTCTTAATATATTGAAGAAAAATAAATGAGAGGATATAATGTGACGAAAACCTGACCTGAAAAGGAGAGCCGAAATGGAGTTTACGGAAGCATTTTATAAGAACCCCTATCTTAGGGAACAGGATTCCGGGGTGCAGTCCTGCGAACCCTGTAAAAATGGATATAAAGCGGTATTAAGCGACACCATCTTTTATCCCGAAGGAGGAGGACAGCCCTCGGACAGAGGTTATCTTGTTACCGGGGATGGTACCCGGATCCCGGTAAAAGATGTGAAGAGGAACGGGGAAGATATGGTGGAAATCTACATTGAAAGCCCGGTTTCCTCCGGGGATACCGTCCATCAGGTCATAGACTGGGATTTCCGTTTTTCCCTGATGCAGAACCACAGCGGGGAGCACATAGTATCCGGACTCATTAACAGGGAATACGGTTTTGAAAACGTGGGTTTCCACATGTCGGATGTGATCACCATAGATATTTCCGGTGAACTGGACCGGGAGCAGATCATAAACATAGAGAGAAAGGCAAATCAGGCTATATGGAAGGATATTCCGGTTAACATAATATTTCCGGAAACGGGAGAGCTGGAGGACTTAGATTACCGCAGCAAAAAGGAATTAAGCGGAAAGGTGCGGCTCGTAAACATCGAAGATACCGACAGCTGTGCCTGCTGCGGCCTTCATGTGAAACGGACAGGAGAGATCGGACTAATTAAAATACTCTCGTTTATCAGATATAAGGGGGGAGTCAGGCTGGAAATGGTATGCGGAGACAAGGCCCTTCTTGATTATGAGAGAAAACTCGACAGTATCACGGAGATCAAAAATGCTCTTTCCGTGAAACCGGAGGAAGTGACAGAGGCGGTAAACCGTGTATTGGAGGAATCTGCCGAAAAATCCGGGAGGATCGCTGTGCTTAACAGCCGCTATTTTGATATGCGGACTGCCGAGCTCCAGGGCGATAATGACATCATCTTTACGGTGGAAAAGGAGCTGGACGGGCAGGAAATAAGAAAGCTATGTGACAGGCTGAATAAATCCGGAAAAGCCGGAACTTCGGTGGTCCTTGCTCCGGCCGGTAAAGAGGATGAGCCGGGGGAAGAAGCCTATCTATATGTAATAGGGAGCACAAAACACGACTTAAAGAGCGCTGCGAAGGCCCTTAATGATGCGTTAAAGGGCCGTGGCGGCGGTTCAAAGGAAATGATACAGGGCACCTTTTATGCAGATATGGAAAGCATAAAAAGTGCGGTGAATGAGGCTTTTGGCGTTAATTGATCATCTCTCCGCGATCAGGTCCGCAACATATACCCCGCTTGCGGAGGCATGGGACAGAGAGTGGGTGACTCCGCTTCCGTCTCCGATACAGAAGAGGTTCCGGTGCTCGGTCTCCAGGTTTTCATCCAGCACCACTTCCATATTGTAGAATTTAACTTCCACACCGTAGATAAGGGTGTCTTCATTTGCCGTGCCCGGGGCTACCTTGTCCAGGGCATGGAGCATCTCTATTATGGAATCCAGTATCCGCTTTGGCAGAACTAAACTCAGGTCACCGGGAGTGGCCTTAAGGGTGGGACGGACAAAGCTCTCGTCTATACGCTTCTGGTTTGTACGCCGTCCTCTCTCTAAATCGCCCAGTCTCTGCACGATGACGCCGCCTCCCAGCATATTGGAAAGCCTTGCTATGCTTTCGCCGTAGCCGTTGCTGTCCTCAAAAGGCGCGGTGAAGTGCTTTGCCACCAGCAGGGCAAAGTTGGTATTGTCTGTTTTCTTATTCTCATCTTCAAAGCTGTGTCCGTTAACGGTAACTATGCCGTTGGTATTTTCGCTTACCACGATACCGTGGGGATTCATGCAGAAGGTACGCACCTTGTCCTCATAGAGCTGGGTACGGTAAACTATCTTTCCCTCATAGAGTTCGTCCGTGATATCGGAAAAGATCTCGGCGGGAAGCTCTACCCGGACACCGATATCCACCCTGTTTGAAAGGGTCTTAAGCTTCAGGTCCTCACATACGCTTTCCATCCATTTTGAGCCGCTGCGGCCTACGGAAATAACGCAGAACTTACCGTCAGCATAGCCTTCGCTTATGGTTTTTTCGGCATCGCCGCTGAAATAGATCCTGTAGGAGCCGTCATCCGAAATCTCTATTTTTTCCACCTTTGTGTCAAAATAGAAATCCACCTTACCCTTAAGCTCTGCATACAGTTTTTCCAGCACCACATAATTTATGTCGGTACCCAGATGTCTGACTGAGGCGTCAAGAAGATGCAGCCTGTTCTGCATACACTTCTTTTTGAAAGCGGTTCCCGCTGTGGAATAAAGCTTTGTGCCCTCTCCACCGTGGCTTAGGTTTATGCTGTCCACGTAATTCATGAGTTCCAGAGCCTTTTTCCTGCCTATATGCTCAAAAAGGGTACCGCCGAAATCATTGGTGAAATTGTATTTTCCGTCGGAGAAGGCGCCGGCACCGCCGAAACCCTGCATGATTGAGCAGCTTTTACAGTGGATGCAGCTTTTAATCTTTTCTCCGTCTATGGGGCAGCTCCTCTTTTCCAGGGCGTGGCCGGCCTCAAAGACCGCCACCTTAAGGCTGCTCTTTTTCTTTATCAGTTCATAGGCCGCAAATATCCCGCCGGGACCTGCGCCGATCAGAAGTACGTCGTATTTCATCTGTCATCTCCTTTTATTTTAATGATAGTATCCTTAATACCAAATGCATGCTTCAGCATTATTTCCTCTTTTAGCATGGGGGATCAGGCGTGAGGCTAAAGCCCTTGTCTCTTCAGAGACTATGGGGACCAGAATCTTCTGATCCGGGGAGAGGGTCCTGCCTGCTCTCTTAAGGGCAGCCCCGATTAGGCCTGCAAGAACCACGCTGTTGCTGCTGTAGGCCAGGTCAAATATGATGGAATCTCCCAACTCCGAAAACAGGATCATTCCGGCAGATTCGTCACTTAAGAAAAGATGGCTCAGGTCTTTCCTGTAATTATCCCAGGGGACAGGATACAGTACGGGAACAGGCTTTGATCCTTCAAGGATCCCCCCGGCCATGGCATCGGCGATAGCATCATTTATGCCGTTTAAAGGGGTACAGAGCATCCTGTCTGCTGCCATTACCAGGGTCCGGTCCTTTTTGACCTCTTTCAGGGTGAACTCATAGATGTTGTTTTTTACTATGGTTACGTCCATGCCCGTATCTTTTAAGACGGGAAGCATTTTCTCGGTCCCGTCCACCTTGTGGAGCTCCATAAAAGCCCCAAGATAATTACCGGTGCTGCGGCCCCTTTCAAGTATATAGGTCAGAAAAGCCTCTGCGGCATCCTTACCGGTCTTTTCATCGGGAAAAGAGAGCCATACGATCTCCAACCAGCGTTCATGGTCAGCTGTGATGGAAACCCCCTTCATTTTCTTATCCTTATCATAGGTGGCTGTAACGGTAAGGATCCCGTCTTCTATCTGGGACAGGTAGTTTTCAGGGACATATTTCCGGAATTTATCTACATCCTCAAATGGGATGATCCGGTCTTTCCAGCCTTCAAAGTCATATCCGTTTTCAGAAGCCTTTTCATCCTCCGGAACTTCATTTTTGCTGATCTTACAGATGTACTTATAGTATTCCTTTACGGTTTTTACATATTCTTTTATTTCTTCCCTTTTTGGGTCACCTGTGATCTTCTCACCCCTATCCACGTCATATCTGTTCAGGTGGAAAAAGAGCTTAACTGCCCTTGAGGTCATGTCCAGTACAGTGCTTTCTTCCTCTGAAAGAGAACCGGAGACCGCCTGTTTTTTCAGGTACCGGTCCCGTATGAGCATGGCCCTGACGATACCGGAAGTAGACGCATCCCTCCCGGATGCCGTGGGGGGATAGGGCTTAAATTCCAGACCGTCAGGTTCTGTAGCGGCATTTTCATTCTTTTTTTCTTCATACTTCGTAAGGATATCGAGAACAAGAAGTTCAGAATTGTACTGCCGGACAGAGATCCCTTTTTCAGCCATTGAACGGGACAGAAGATTTGACTTTCGCCAGTAAAGATCACCTTTAAGTCTTTCCGATAAAGAACCGTCAGGAAGTATACCGATATTCATAGCTGTATTCTCCTCGCAATCTCTGTAAAAGCCAAAAGAATAAGAAAAACCACAGACACGGAAACCCGTATCTGTGGCTTAGGTGCCGGCGACCGGGGTCGAACCGGTACGGGTATCACTACCCACGGGATTTTAAGTCCCGGGCGTCTGCCAGTTCCGCCACGCCGGCGTTCATTTTCCCTGTGTTCCGGAAAAACATTAGCAATATAGCATATAATGATGATTTTTGCAAATCGGGGGAAGGATTGTATAATAATAATTAAGGAATACAGGACAGAGGTCGGATACATGAAGGGAAAATCCCCAAGAAATAAAACCATAGATTTTCCCCTTGAAGAAGGGGAAGAATATCTTTCAAAGTGCATAAAGGTCAACAGCCCCTGCGGTACGGATAAGGTGCTGGATAAGACCATTATCGGAGACTGCTTAGAGGTAATGGACTGTCTTCCCCCTGAATCTGTGGATCTGATGATCGCGGATCCCCCTTATAATCTGGATAAGGATTTTAACGGGGAGTATTTCCATAAAAAAGGAGCCGCTGAATACCGGGAGTATACGGAAAGCTGGTTGAGTAAGGCCCTTCCCCTCTTAAAAGAGACCGCGTCCGTTTATGTATGCTGTGACTGGAGAACCAGCCTCATTATCGGAGAGGTCTTAAATAAGCATCTGAATGTGAGGAACCGCATCACCTGGCAGAGAGAAAAGGGCCGGGGAGCCGGAAAAAACTGGAAGAACGGCATGGAGGACATCTGGTTTGCAACGGTGGGGAAGGATTATACCTTTAATCTGGATGCGGTAAAGATCCGGAGAAAGGTCATCGCGCCTTACAGGGATAAGGGGAAACCCAAGGATTGGGAAGAGACGGATAAGGGGAACTTCCGGAATACCTGTCCTTCAAATTTCTGGGATGATATTTCCATTCCCTACTGGTCCATGCCGGAAAATACGGCGCATCCAACCCAGAAGCCGGAAAAACTGTACGCAAAGCTGATCCTTGCCAGCTCCGACGAAGGGGACCTGATCTTCGATCCCTTTGCAGGGGCAGGTACCGCTGCGGTTACCGCAAAAAAGCTTAAAAGACACTTTATCTCTGTGGAAAAAGAAGCGCTGTACTGTGCCTGGGCTGAAAAAAGGCTGGAAATGGCAGATAAAGATCCCTCAATACAGGGCTTCAGGGACGGAGTGTTCTGGGAGCGTAACAGCCTGTAACGGCTGCCTGTTATTACCGGGAACGGAAGATGAGCATCAATACCCCTAAGATCACGGGCTGGTGCAGGAGATATATAATAAGAGTGTGACGTCCTATGAATTCCAGGGGAGGGCAGAGGCTCTTTGTAAGGGCCGGACCGATCTTTTCCATGGGCAGCACCCGGTAAAGGAAATAACCTGTCATATACAGGAAAAACCAGGGGATCAGAGGGAAATAGTCATCGGAAAAAAAGCCGGGAAAGGGAAAGCCTAAATAGGCTGTGAAATAGTTAGTTCCGGTAATATATCTTCCCGCATATCTCGTTGCGATAAAGAGAACAAGGGAGAGGATAAGGAAAAAAGCGTTGGCAGGAGGGCCGGAGAATCTCCGGAACAGTCTGTCAAAAGGGATCATGATAAGCATGGCGCTTCCCATGAAGGTCAGGATACCGAAGATCACAACAGCTTCCGGCATAAATATAAGGGTTACAAGGGTGACAAGGGCTCCCGCCAGAAAGACGGTGAGGCCTCTTTTTATATGATGTTTTCCGAGATTCCATGAAAAGCCTGAAAGCAGGATAAAGGTCTGGCAGATGAGCTGCTGCCATATAAAGCCCGGTGTCCCCTTATACCAGGCCATATCCCGGCCGAAGAGATACACCACGTCCCACATGGCGTGATAGGCCATCATGCTGATGAGATTAAGTCCCCGCAGGGTGTCAAGTTTCGAAAGCCTCATTTCAGTAATCCACTTTCATAAGGCAGAGTCCCTTCGGGTCAGCGGTAGGCCCTGCGTTTTTCCGCTCCTTAGACTCGATGATGCCCTCTATGTCCTCAGGGGCTATTTCACCGTATCCAACGGAGAGCAGGGTTCCCGTCATGATCCGGACCATGTTCTGTAAAAATCCGTTCCCGTGAAAATATATGCGGATATAGGAACCGGAGGTCTCGATATTTATGGTATCCACCACCCGGACGCTGGATTTCTTCATCTTCGGATTTCCGCAGAATGCCTTATAATCGTGCATTCCGGTCATCTGTTCAGCGGGCAGGCGCATCTTTTCAATGTCCGGCATTTTATCTAGGACAGTCACATATTTCCTGTCAAAGACAGGCTTTCCTGCACCGTACCAGAGGGTATATCTGTAGGTCTTTCCCTTGGCCTTAAAGCGGCTGTGGAACCTGGGAGCCGCGATCTTAACGTCGTTAACGCTGATATCCTCAGGCAAGTATCTGTTCATGTATTCCCGTATCTCCTCAGGAGAGAGAGGAGTTTCAAGAAGCACATTGCAGGTCATGGCCCTGGCGTGGACCCCTGCGTCCGTGCGGCCTGCGCCTATGACGGTAACACTTTCGTTTTCCGGCATGTTCACCATACGGTTCAGCACATTTTCAAGCTTCCCCTGTATGGTCATGTCGGTATTCGGCTGGTGTTCCCAACCGTAATATCTGCTGCCGTCATAGCTTATGGTCATTTTATAATTAAGCCTGTCCATTAGGTGAATTAGCCGATCTCCTTTTCGTGCAGCTCCTGAATATCGTCAAGTGCGGAGAGCATGGGCTTTATATCCTTGCCGCCGATCTTTCTGTCTACATAGTTCTTTGTGATCTTCATGACCACGCCGCTTAAGGAAATGACGCCGATAAGGTTGGGGATGGCCATCATACCGTTAAAGGTATCGGAGAGATCCCATGCAAGGCTCAGATCCATGGTAGCTCCCACCAGGATAAAGATAACGAACAGTACCTGATAGATCTTCATGGCCTTTGTTCCGAAAAGATATTCAAAACCCTTGCTGCCGTACTGGCTCCAGCCGAGAACGGTGGAAAAGGCGAAGAACAGGATCGCAATGGCGATAAAGCCTGCACCTGCGCCTCCGAATACAGTTGAAAAGGCATCTGCTACCAAAGCTGTGGAAACCTGGGAAGTCAGGACTTCACCGGTGTCAAGATCGATAAGGCCGCTGGAGAGAACAGCAAAAGCCGTTAATGTACATACGATGATGGTGTCAGCGAATACTTCGAAGATACCCCACATTCCCTGTACAACGGGCTCCCTTACATTTGAGCTGGAGTGGACCATAACGGAGGAACCGAGACCTGCTTCGTTTGAGAAAACGCCTCTCTTCATTCCCCACTGTATTGCCATTGCCACGCCGCTGCCGACGATACCGCCGCCTACGGCCCTCATTCCGAAAGCACCCTTGAAGATGGAAACAAATACCGCGCCGGCCTTGTCAAAATTCACGACAAACACGATTATTGCGCCGATGAGATAGATTATAGCCATAAAGGGAACCAGTCTCTCGGTAACGGAGGCGATCCTCTTTAAGCCTCCTACTATTACCAGTCCCGCTAAAACCATTAAGAGTACACCTGTAGCGATAACAGGGACTCCAAAGGCAGAGTTCATGTTTAAGGCTATGGAATTTACCTGGCTCATATTTCCTATACCGAAGGAAGCGATAACGCAGAAGATACTGAACAGAGTTGCAAGGATGGCACCGATCTGCTTACAGCCCTTTTTAGCTCCAAGGCCGTCCCTCAGATAATACATGGCGCCTCCGCACCATTCATTCCGCTCGTTACGTCTTCTATAGTATATGCCCAGTACGTTTTCGGAGAAGTTTGTCATCATTCCGAAAAATGCAACTATCCACATCCAGAAAATAGCTCCCGGACCTCCGGAAACAATGGCCGCTGCCACACCGGCTATATTACCGGTTCCGATGGTGGCTGCCAGAGCGGTACAGAGGCTCTGGAACTGGGAGATCTGCATATCGTCCTTTTCTGTATGGGCGGTAACATGCTCGTCCCTGAAGATACCGCCTATGGTACTCTTTACCCAGTGCTTGAAATGTGAGATCTGGAATACTTTTGTGAGAGCGGTCATAAGGATACCGGTTCCCACCAGGAGGATGAGCATGGGAAGTCCCCAGACAAACCCGTTTACGGCTGAATTGATGCTTTCAATTGTACTGATCATGTTCTCTCCTTTTTACTAAAACTCTTCCGGTATAAAAAAAGCGTTTGACAACCACGTCTAAACGCCTTTGTTTACGAAAGACATTATATAGAAAAAAAGAAAAATTGCAAGAAAATTATTGATTTTAGGGATATTTACTATGTTTTTGATTTAAGTTATAGTAGAAAACAGGTAATTTAACTGTCTGAAACAGCCTGAAAACGAGACGGCGGGGGAAACAACATGGCGGATACGGCAGAAAAAGTACTGGAGATAAAGGGACTGGATATCAGTTTCCGTTCTTCCACTGAGACCATACATGCCATACGGGGTATAGATTTAGTGCTCCGGAAGGGAGAAACCGTGGCTCTCGTGGGTGAGTCGGGGTCCGGAAAGTCGGTCACCATGAAGGCGGCCATGGGGATCCTGCCGGAAAATGCTGAGATCAATTCCGGAAGCATCATCTATTATGAAAAAACCCCGGAGGGAGAGCAGCGGGAAACGGATCTTATCAGTGCGGATAAGGAATGGATCCGGAAGAATATACGGGGAAAAAGGATAGCCATGGTTTTCCAGGATCCCATGACTTCCCTGAATCCCACCATGACTATCGGTGACCAACTGTCTCTTTCCATAAAAACTCATGAACCGGGTCTTAAAAAGGCCATGATAAAAGAAAGGGCCATAGGTCTCTTAAAAGAAGTAGGCATTACCGAAGCGGAACGCAGGATGAAACAGTATCCCCACGAGTTTTCCGGCGGTATGCGGCAGAGAATGGTCATAGCAATAGCTCTCTCCTGTAATCCCGAGATACTTATATGCGATGAGCCTACCACCGCTCTTGATGTAACCATACAGGACAGGATACTGGAGCTTATCGTAAGCCTCCAGCAGAAAAGGTCGCTTTCCGTGATCTACATAACCCACGACTTAGGGGTTGTGGCGAAGGTGGCCGATCATGTCAACGTGATGTATGCCGGAAAGATAATCGAAACCGGCACGGTCTTTGATATCTTTTATGATCCGAGGCACCCCTATACCTGGGGGCTTCTTTCCGCCATTCCGGATCCGGATTCCGGGGATGAGCTCTATTCCATTCCGGGAACTCCGCCCTATCTGTCAAAGGAACCGGAGGGGGACGCTTTTGCCCCCAGAAATCCCTATGCCATGGAGATAGACTATAAGGCTGAGCCGCCGATGTTTAAGGTGTCGGACACTCATTATGCCGCCACCTGGCTTTTGGATGAGAGGGCGCCTAAAGTGAGCCGGCCCGAGGCGATAGAAAGACGGATAGAAAAAATGAAAAAGGAGGCGGCAGACTATGTCAATATATGATGCTTCTGATGCTCTCCTTACGGTAAAAGATCTGACGCAGACCTTTGGAAGCGGGGCCAAGACGATCACTGCGGTGAGGAAGGCAAGCTTCTTTGTAAAGAAAGGCGAGACCTATGGCCTTGTGGGGGAATCCGGCTCCGGCAAATCCACCATCGGAAAATGCATAATAGGTCTCAACAAGCCTGCCTCCGGCAGCATAAAGTTCAACGGGGTTGAATTGAACGGGGATGGCGCCCGTTCTGCCCGGGAGAGCGTGAAAAAAGACATACAGATGATATTCCAGGATCCCATGTCGTCCTTAAACCCCAGAAAGAAAATAGGGGACATCATCGGAGCCGGGCTAGATATTCATAAGATGTGCCCATCCAAAGCCGAGAGGGATAAGAGAATAGGGGACATGCTTGAGAAAGTGGGGCTTTCAAGAGAGCAGGCGAGCCGCTATCCAGGGCAGTTTTCCGGAGGACAGCGGCAGCGTGTCGGAATTGCGAGGGCCCTTATCATGGATCCGAAGCTGATCATAGCGGATGAATGCATAGCGGCGCTTGACGCCTCTGTGCAGGCTCAGGTGGTGAACATGCTGAAACGGATACAGCGGGAGACGGGGACCTCTTTTATCTTTATCTCCCACGACCTGTCCATGGTCCATTATCTGTCTGACCGGATCGGGGTGCTGCATTTGGGATATCTCCTGGAGACCGGCACATCAGAGGAGATATTTAAGAACCCTGTGCATCCGTATACGAAAAACCTTCTTTCATCCACACCGGGAGCGAACCCGATCGTTCAGATGAGGCCGGAGACCCACTATGAGTATGAGACCTCAGGGCTTTTGTATGATGCCGGTGCTTGGCATGATGTGAACAATAACGGTTCCCACAAGGTCTGGTGCACCGACTTGGAGTATAGGAAGTGGGGGCTGGCGTTATGAGAAAAAGAACGGTTATAGCAAATTTCATGGCAATCCTGTTGTCCGGCGCTCTTCTGTCTTCCGGATGCGCATCCGGGGGGAAAGGCGCCAATAGCCCAGGCAAAGAGCTTAATGTGGGAAGCGTTGGGGTGGCTCAAACCATGGATCCACAGAAGAGCTCAGATTCATCAAGCATTTTTTGTGTGGATCCCTTTGTGGGAAGGCTGTACAGAGAGGATGAGAAAGGCGGCGTCCTGCCCGACCTTGCGGAAGGCTATGAGGTGTCGGAGGACGGAAAGACCTATACCTTCACGCTCTTAAGCGGGATAAGGTACAGCAACGGGGAACCCATAAAAGCAAAGGATTTTGTTTATGGAATGAGGCGCCTTGCGGATCCGGAAGTGGGCAGTTCTGCTGTATTCTTAATTACAGATTCATGTAAGGTCAGGAATGCGAAGGAGGTCAACGAAGGAAAGCTTCCCCCGGAAGAGCTGGGAGTAAAGGCGCCGGACGACCGGACATTTGTCATGGAGCTGGAAGCGCCTTGTCCTTTTCTCACTTTCCTGTTGTCCAAGCCGAATTTCTCCCCCTGCGATGAGGACTTCGTAAAAAAATGCGGCGCCAAATACGGAACCAGTCCCGAGACCATTCTCTCAAGCGGCCCGTTCTATGTGGACAGATATGAGCCCATGGGCATACAGACCCATTATTCACCCAACCCCTACTATATCCATAGAGACAGCGTCAAGCTGTCCGGGATAAATATCCAGCAGGTGGCAGATGTCCAGCAGGGGCAGATGGTATACAGGGCAGGCGGCATTGATATAGTTGCTGTGGTCCGGGAATACCGGGAGCTGTCAGAGGGGGACACGGAGCTCTTATCCAGGACGGGGGGACAGATAGCATATTTGGAGGGGAATTTCGATCGCTGCGAAGCCTGGAAAAATAAGAATATCCGTCTGGCATTATCAAAAGCAACCGACAGGGAGAGCCTGGTCAGGAATTATTATAAGGGATGCCAGCCTCTATACGGCCTGGTTCCGGCAACCTTCGCCCTTGATCCTGACGGGAGCGATTACGTGAAGGATCCGGGCAGATATGAGGACGTCAGCGGCTATGATCCTGCTGAAGCAAGGGAGTACCTGAGGAAAGGGCTGGAAGAGCTTGGCGTTGAGGAGATCACATTTAACGTG
>JAEEGL010161639.1_pt1 | contig 14300 bp, 14 predicted proteins | sample 9134231 | NCBI WGS metagenome assembly JAEEGL01 (sample SAMN16246548, study PRJNA631951) | gut metagenome | biome: gut microbiome; feature: rumen; material: fiber-attached | host: Bos | place: Iran: Karaj | collected 2018-10 | reverse complement strand
TTTTTTTGCAACAATCCCCGACAAAATTTTGTATAATAAAAATTGTCGGGGATTGTTGTGCTTTTATTTGGCGATTTTATCTTTTTGAGAATAAGAGCGTAAAGCCCAATGTTTTAATATGTTAGTTTATCGTTATTTCTGTTTTGTAATGCTATATTTTTTTCGGTTGTAAAAGTAACAAAATATGCGATACATTCAAAATGTTTTTTTAAGACAATTTTCCATGACGGTTATGATGATTCTCCTATCACGCCATCTTCATAATCTGCCAAATCGCGAAAGAAATTGTGTTTGAGAACTATTGAAATTTTCTCCAACTGCTCGTGATTGACAAATTTGCGTTCAAAAATGTCGTAACAAGTTGTGCGCTCGCATTGAATATGCCGCGCAAGCCAAACAACCGTTCGCTGTTGACGATTGAGTTCGCTCCTTATTAATTGGCCTAAATGAAAAACTTCGTCCATATTGCTCATAATAATTGTTTGCCACAAAATAAAATCCCCACTGCGCCAAATCATAGCACAGTGGGGATTTTTATTGTTAACAACCGATAAGAAATCACTGCTGATAAATTTCCATCATTTTCTTTATTTTTTCAGTGATTTCAGTTCTAAGCCATTCAGGAGCAAGTACTTCCACACTTTCGCCAAAAGACAATATTGTTTGCTGAAAATCAAAAGCAGGTTGAATGTAATACTCAAAAATTGAATAATCGTCTTTGGTTTCTATTTCTTTTTGAGACGGATGGAGCGGCAACGAACGGAAAAATTTTTGCTGATTATTTTTTACTTTCAATCTAACGATATCTGCCTGCACCGCCCCCGCAATGATTCCGTAACAATCAGCAAAATAATCTTCTGCCGAAAAATCTTTTGGGTATTCAAACTTTTGGTCGGAAACTTCAAGAGACAAAATTCTATCAAGAGCATACACGCGCATTTGACCATCATCAAGTTGAGTAGTGATATACCAACGTTGATGCGAAATTTTCAAAGCCAACGGCGCAATTGTAACAGTCTTAGCATAATCACGCGCAAAACTGCGATGTGTGATTTTCACGAGTTTGTTTTCCCTCATAGCCTGAATCACCGGCAACAAAAATCTATGTCCAGACGGAATCTCCTCAAATAACACTCTGCGTTTCAAGTGTTTGGCTTCATTTAACATATTGTTGACAGCAAAATTACTAAGAAGCCAACGCCGAATTTTACCGTTTTGAAAATCGTCAGCATCCTCAATAGAATACGTATTGTCGCTCTTGTTGCAGACGATGTTGAGGTCGAAAATCATTTCAATTTCTTTGCGGTGGTTGTCGAAAGTTTTTCGCGGAATGTCCTTGCCGTCATAAAGATAGCACTCCGCCCACTTCTCGTTGAGTTGACGCAGTGTTATTTTACCCGATTCGAAAATCGTAGTTACTTCCCAAAAATATTTAGAAAAAAGATTCTTGGCCATAGACTTGATTATTTTCAAGCAAAGATAATATTTTTCGGCGAATTTGCCAAAAAGAATAAAAATCTTGCCCAAATCTATACTTTTTCACCCACATTTGGGCAAGATTTTTTTATTTTAGTCCAACGCACGAAATGTAAAATCGCTCTGAGAGCAACAGTCTTTTTTGTAATCAAAACCATACAGCCGCATATACGCCTCCTTGACTTCTTCTGCACCGTTGTAAAACGGGTTTGAGACATGCTGCTTGGTTGTAACGGTTACTTTCATTTCGGGTGTAAGAACCGTGTTGTTAGTGCGCTTGATGCGCTTGGGGGTGATTTCAAAGACTCGAGGCATAATTAAAATCTTGCTTGTGTAGTTTCATTTATCCAACCGCCAATCAATACCGTCTTACCATCTGTTATACTGTGCATAAATGCCTCTTCCTTTTTCGGACATAGTTTGCTGTAACTGTCAATAAGTGTTTGCGCCTCTGTCGCGATGGATGGATCGGCAAGTTTAGCCTTATTTAGAACATCTATTGCGAGCCAATAGGTCATTGATTTTTCAAAACTATCTCCGCCAACAAGATTGGAAGCATATAATGTGGCTATTGTGATATACGCTAAACCATAGTTTGACTTTAATCTAATTGCCTCTCGAGCGTATGTGCGTGCATCAATGTAATTGTTGTGGTGCTTTTGGAGGAGTTTTGCGATGGAGTAATTGTAGATAGCCTTCATTTCATCGTTGGTTGATACATTAATGGCCTTTTCATAATATGCAATGGCATTATTTATCTTCTCCGTTTTCTCATAATCTCTTGACATTGCAAAATATGAGGTCGCCATGGCATTATCTGTAACCGCTGATGGAATGTCAGTCACGTCCTGCGACGTCGTAGTTGCAACACTCCCTGTACGTACATATTTGTATATGTATGACTTTACCTCGTCATTATTTTTCAAATATTTGTTACCAATTTTCTTTGACGCAGTATTTATGTCTCCAACCACGTTGGTAGGGTCAGAATATCTGTTGCTAAGAACACCGAAAACATATTTGCCACATTTACCCGTGTACTTTTTAACCTTTGAAAATGCGCCATTAGATGCGCCTTTCACTAACGACTTCATCGGTCCACAACCAAAATTAATGGGCAAAAGACAAAGTGCTAATATAGACAAAAAGATTCTTGCTTTCATTTTATTTGTTTTTTATGTTGTTGTAAACCTGCGAATTTGCTGCCGAAAAAAACTTGTCGTACTCATTTATCAAGTAGTTTTCTACTGTGAGCATAAGACTTTCAGCAATAGATATTTCAAGTTTTTCGCTTTCCTCTGTTGAATCGTCCAAAAGTAATTCATCCACAGTGGCACTTACATCATAGCCGGTTTTTGCCCACTTGGCAACAAGTAATGGGGTAGTCATTCCGACTGTTGCAACTTCTGCAAGAATAAGGAGACCGTCAACTGCGTAATCCGCCATATCCCAATAGAATTGTTTCATTTCGGTGTCCACATAGTTTTCTATTTGACCTTTCGGCAGGTCAAAATGTGTGAAGCACGATGGGGATGATGTCGAGATATTATTGACTTCCAAACTCTTGCAAAAATCAGCATAAAAATCTTTCAACGTGTTGTTGTACACATTCAGGTATCTATCGATCAAGTTCCTATAATCATAGAAATTGAAGTTAGCCTCCCACGCTTTGCGGAAATCTTCATAACTCGGCTTGATTTTTATGCCGCCCATTCCCGTGTAATCCTTCAAGATCTTCTCATAATCTCCACTGAATTTTTCTGCCACCTGACAGCAAATCATAGGAATTATTTCGTTCTCCAACAATTCACGCTGCTCCTTGGAATAGGCAGATAACGTCATTGAGGCATATTGCAAGTACTCCTCCTTCGTAATAGGCTTTTCTTCCTCTGCCGATTGCAAAGTTGCTGTGGTATCTTCCGTGCTTTGCAGAGGAATTTCCTCTTTGTCATCATTGGAATATACGATTAACATTACAACACCAATGATGATTAAAACGACGATTAATCTTAGTATATGTTTCATTTTTTTAGATTATGTGTTATTAGTTATTGCTCCAAAGTAACTGACGCATTGCCTTTTGATTCACCGTTTTTGCAAACATTGATTGAGTAGTTGCCTTCCTTAAAACTAACATTGGTAAATACGGAAACAGTGTCTGCTTTTTGTGTCGTGTCGCAGACGATTATTTTGCAAACACCTGTCTTAAAAAACGTTGCAATGTCAAGTTTTGCAATTTTTTTTGTAACGGTATCTACAAACTGCGGATGACTTAGCGTGTCAATGCTTTGGCGCATTGAACGGATTGTGGAATCTCTGCCAATCAGACACCGTATTAAAGAATCCGACGATTGTTTCGACAGGAGCCCCAAAAATTCCGTGCTCTGCGAGTTCCCTGACAAACTCATTACGTATATTACGCCCACCAAAATCAGGTTTATTGCGCAACTCACTAAAAATGGTTTTGACGGTTTCTTCAAGTTTATCGAGTTCTGTTTTTTTTTGTTAACGTCAGGTGCGAGGATTGTCTCTTTTTTTGTAGGAATCGATATTTTGCCTTCGAATGTCTGTTCTTCCTGTGATGTCAAGATATAACCGCGTTCAGGATGCGTCGTTCCAATCAACTTTTTTACGGCGTCTTCCTCCGCGTATGAATCTGTATATATGAAGATGGATTTTCCCGCATTATCGGACGCAGCCGATAAAAGAGACAGAAAATCATTGGCGGATGTGCTGTTGAATTTTTTTACAACAATGGTTTTCGACGCCAATTTCGTCGCAGGATTTCCCATTGGTTGCGGATTTGGCAATTCGGCAAAAATTTTGTCCAACTTTTCTTTGACGGCTCTGTCTGTTTCTTCCGTATGACGCTGTTTGTCAAGAGAATTGATGTAGTCGGCAGTAAATCTCAAATTGAATAGGCGCGAAATTTCTACTCCGTTTATGCCCTTGGTCAAGGCAAAAGTTATCAGTTTGAGGAACGATTTGTAATCATCGTTACCCACCTTGCCGCTACCTTCCAAGGAGAAGTAGATTTGCCTGCCTTCGCCGACATTATCAGTGCGGTTGGAGTAAATTTTGTCAAAAAAAATTCTCCATTCGCCGTCCTCAATCTCTATATAGATGCCGTTTGAGTAATCGTTGTAGAAAAAAACTTTGTATTTTTCCCACCACGTGCCAAACTGCTCGACATTGAATGTGTCGTAATCAAGATTGAACGAGCGCGTCATTATTTTGATGTTCTCCGTCATAATGTTACAATTTTTCTCTGATTATTGTGTGATACTCGTAATTGTCGTTGCGGTTTTGGCGCACCATCTTCTTGATAGATTCCTCCAACGCAGGTCGCTTGGCATCTATCAGACCGAGTATTTTCTGAATCTTACTGCTATCGGCATTGCGACCCGTAAAAAGATTTACCAACCCCTTGTCGTTGTTAATAAACCTCTCATTCACTTTGCGAATTTCATAGATGTAGCCATTTCTAATGATGTCGTCCACCTTAGAAAATATGTCATCTGTCAGGTCGTTGATACCGTTGATGATGCGGTGCTTTTGGCCCGTTGCTCCAAACAGAGAAATATTTCGGAGATATTTCCCAATTTCATTTTCTGTTATTTCGCATTTGTTTTCTTTCAATTTGAAACTGCCGACAGTCTCCACGGGCGTGTAATGGAGGTCAACGTTCCGCTTATTGTAAAACTCGTTTACAATGTCGGAATACCAAAATTTGAAATTCTCGTAACATTTTTCGTGTTCCCTACCGGTTTCATCCTGTGAGAAATACGTTTCGCATTTGGTCAGGGTGAAGTGCAGAGAATACCTACAGTCGGGATTTTTGGCAAAATATTTCATCAAGTTGTCTTTAATCGCTTTCAACTGTATTGTCTCGGAATACGCTCCACGCATTTCTTCGTCGTCCATATCAACACTCTGCATTTTGATGGTGTCAATCGGGATGAACACCATCTGACTTGCTTTCAGATGGTTGATAAAGGCTTTGTATTCGGGCTGGCAGTCGTCGTAATTCTCAGAATCCGTGTTTATATAACTGTGAAATCCGCCGGGTGTGTCCTGAATTTGGACGGGCAGTGCAATTTTCAGTTTTGGCTTGTTGGATATTTTGAAATCGATATAAAAATCGAATGTCTGCACCGATGACGTACCACTACCCAAATTGAGGTTGGTGATAAAGCCCGAACCAGTCTTGCACAATGTGTCAATAATGTCGTGAACCCTTTTGTATTTCTCCTGACTTCTGGGTGGTACGAAGGCAGACAATATGCCGGTAGGGTCAAACTCGTCGGATAGATATTTTACAATGGATTCTATCAACGTCGTCTTGCCTGCACCCGAATGTCCCAATATACTGATTTTAAACGGAGTGGGTATTTCATAGACCTCGTATCCGTTTCTTTCTTTGCTCTTGACAAATGTTTCAATTATCTTGTCAAGTTGTTTTTCTGTTTCTGTTGCCATAATTCTGCGTATTATTTTTATGGTAGTCCCGCCGCATTGCAGCGGAACTACCATAAAAAATTACAAGTTTTGGAAGTATGCGCTGTCTTCCTTCTCCGAAATTGTCGGCAAAAGGCTCTCGAACTTCTTCAAAAGTTCCTCCAACTGCAAAAGGTTCTCGTTGATTTCCTTCAACTTATCTTTTGCGTCGTCTGCCATACCGGTAATTTCGTAGAAGAACCATTTGAAGGGGTTTCTCGAATGTGCAACTTTGTCGGTAGCCTCTTTTTCCTGCACAATGTTACCTTTAGCCGTATCAAGCACTGCCTTGATTTGTTCGGCGGCGAAATTGAGCACTCCGTCCATCAAGTATTTTGCGCCTTTGAGTCTGCGGCTTTTTTCGGTAATCTTGTACTGAGTGTCAAGATACCATTCCTGATTGCCATCCTGTTCCCAATCCGAAACAATCAGTTTGATAGGACCGATTGTTTCCACGGGAACATAATGGATTTGAGCAAGATTGTAGTTATCGTGGATGCTCTGAACGATATCCTTGAAATTCTCGTCGAAACGCTCCTTGCATTTGGTCGCTTCCTTGCCTGTTTTGTCCTGCGAGAAGTATGTTTCGCATTTTGAGAGGATGAAGCAAACATTTGCAGGACGGTTTTCTGCCTTGCAAGAGGTTGTCCATTGGTTTACAAGTTCTTGGATGTATGTAGTCTGTAATTTGTTGGTGGACAGTCCTTTCTCCGTGCTTGTTTTTGCCGTCATCAGCACAGGTGCTTCTATTGGAATCCATAGGAAGTGGCTCTTTTTCAGATGCTCCACAAAATCCTTGTGGCTGTCAGGATCACTTATCCAACCGCCAGGAATATCCATAATAGAGAGAATCTGACTCACTTTCTGTCCGTTTTTTTCAAACGAGAGTTCAAACTCGAACAACTTGGACATAGAGTTTCCTTGAAGTCCTGATTTGAATTTCAGACTTCCCGCTTTGAGTTTGTTTTCGACTTCCTGATTGAACTTGTTCAAAATCAGTTTGTCGTTCTGATTGCACGGTTTAATCAGAAAACTGTCATCGCGATTGAAATACTTCTTCATATACTCGTACACGGTGGAGAGGAGCGAAGTCTTACCCGCGCCCGACGGTGCTACCATAGCGATATGGATTGTCGGCAGTTTGTATTCGTTTAGTTCCATATAACAACGTTTTAGAATGTTGATTTACTGATTTTGTCCAACAATTCGTTCAAGTCGAGATACTTCTTGATTTCCGCAAATTCGTTGGGGAAAATCTCGTCCTTGAATTTTGTCACGAAGTGCCTGTATGATTTATTGACAGCCTTTTTGTCCTTGTTTGTAAGGTGGTACTCGAATTGCTCAATAACACACACAAGGTATGCGCCGAAACAATCATACGTGTTGAGCGTTTCGATAATCCGTGAATTGCTTTCCATCGTCAGAGAGTTCAATCTGTCAACGAGATCGTCTGCGTCTGTGGCGGATTCGTTAGCCTCCGGATTAGTAAGAGCGTTCATTATTTTTGTGATGCCCTTGTCGATGAGATAGGGGTACAAATTCTGCGTGAATGAGTACGAAATGTGGCTCAAATAGTCGAACACTTCATACAAAACATCGCTCTTCAACCTTTCGTCCTTGTCGGCAAGTTTCTTCAAAATCAAATTAATGATTTCCTCAGAATAGCCTTCGATAGCAGGTACAAACTTGCCTGTATTATTCTTGAATACAATGAGAATTTCGCCCTTGAACTTCTCCAACTGCTCCTGATAATAGACATTGAGTTTGTCGTAGGTGTTCAGCAATTTGTTCCAAATGCTGAGCAATTCTGCTTCCTTGATTGTGTTGTATCCCTTTCCAGTGAGAGCGGTTTTTACATAACTCTGCTTCAACTCGTCGTAGTTTTGGAACTCATCGTGGAACAAATTTTTGGAAATTGTCTCCTTGTTGCTTCTGTTGATACCCGCAATAATCTCTAATACGGGTTTGTCTTCTCTGTTGTTGAGAGCCTCGTATTGCAATCGCTTTTCAATAAGGAAGTTGGCGATATTGGTTTGGAGTTCATCAGCCTTGTCGTTAATATCGTCATTTACTGTCATTTGGTCGCCGCCTTTTAGAGCCGTAACCTTTTTCAATTCGTTGACAAGGTTGGTTATGCTGTCTTTAACAGGTTTGATGAGAACGGCTTCGTAATATTCAATGAGATCGTTGTCAATCTCGCTGAGCGAAGTTGACATCTTCTTCACAACGTCGGTTACGTATGATTGTACGGCGGATGTGTTCAGGGCATTTACCGGCTTTCGGTCATAGTGGTATTTGCCGTTTTGACACAGCGTTTCTTCAATCTGTTCGAGAGTAAGGTTCACTGAATTGTCTTTTAAGTCGCCCAAATCGTCATCAACGTTTACGAGGATGTTCAGGAAGTTTTCGCGTTTTTTGATGCCGGTCTGAACGTCGTTGAGTTTGTCAAACGATTTGCGCTCCTCTGCACGGATGCCCGAAACGGTCTGCGTGGGTCGGTAAATCAAAACAACGTTGTCAACGTCGTTTTCCAATCCATTGACCATCTGTTTGTCAACATTGGAATTTTCGCCGAATCCGGGCAGGTCTATCAATCCCAACTTTACATCGGCAGGGTCAACGTTGAATGGACAATAAATCTTGACGATTTTTACCGCCGGATAGATTCGGTCTGCAACACAGTCGTTGGAATACGCCACAAACTTTTTCAGTTGCGAAAAATCCGTAATCGTGGTGCAGTCCCTGTCGAGATAGCCCTTGAAATAATCAAGTGCCTCCCATATACCTTTGATTCTGTCGTAGTTGTATTGGTCTTCGGACTTGGCAGAAAGATTTGCCTTGATATCGCCCAAATCCAACTTCTCGAATTGCGACATCGTGCTGACGTGTTTGCCCAACTGTTCGAGATATTCATTAATGTGGGCAATGAATTCAGATGTTGTCCTGAAAAATACAATCGCCTCTTTTTTTGGGGAGTTGTAAATCTCAGAATGTACGGCGGTCGTTGGGTTGCCGTAATTTTTGTCCGATTTGTCGGCCTTGGGAATTTCGTTGTCCGACAGACCCGAAATGGCTTGCAAAAGGGTTGATTTGCCGGCGTGAGTAACGCCCGCCACGCCCAAATTGACAGTCTGCCGCTCAAAACGTTTTTGAAGGTACTCGGCTTTTTCCCTCACCTTAACAAGGTTCTTCTCTATCTCGTCTATCCGCGAGAAAATGAGGTTTTTTGTGTCCTCAAATTCAGGATAAACATTGTCCGATAGATTTTCTTTCAGTTCGGTAAACGAATCCGAAAGAAATTTCAATCCCACGAGTTGGGCTTTACACTTGTCAGAACAAGCCCGTCTTTTTCGCAGAATTTCTTCAATCTTTTGTTGAATTTCTGACATAGTTTATACCGTGTTTTTTTGTCAATCGCGCCCCGCGAAAAAAGAAGGGAAACAAAAAGGCGTACACCTTTCTATTCGCACTCACGGAAAGCCTAGGAAAAAATCCGTCAATCAGTCATAGATAAGGTACGCCAAGGGCTGTAACCAATACGACTGATTGTAACAGAAATATCCCAATTACAGACATTCCGTGAGTCTCTAAAATCTAACTTTCGAGAAATGAGTTTCCTAGGCTTATTTCTTGAGTGCGATTATAGTTATTATGTCTTTTATAATTAGATTCCAAACATCGAAATCCAATTGTTTTATTTACAAATGTAAAATTGTTGTTAAACATTTCAAAATAAAATATTAAAAATTAACACTATTTAACATATTAATAAAAATCGGTTTTGACAGATTATAAGTAAAACCGCCCATCTAACGAGCTGTCAACATTCATTTTATCTATCGTTTTTTACTTTTCAAAATGCCCTTATAGTTTCCACTTATAAAAGCCTCGTAAAATTCTACCTTTGTAGAAAAATAACCTTTGCCGTTTTTCAAGTACTCTTTGTTAAGCTCCGGATTGTAGCATATCAAGTAATCGACAATATCGGGGTAATATGTTTTGGATTTCTTATCGTTCACCCAATTAATTATTTTGTGGCGAAACTTGTTAATGTCTGAATAGTCAGTAGTCTGTTCCCCCGTTGCTACGGCGAGTACATTAGATAATGAAGCATTGCTTATGTCTTTTTGAAAATTAACCTCTGCAATGTACTTCTTGTTTCTTTCAAGTTCACTCTTTGCTTCACGCCATTCTTGCTCCGCCTTTAATTGTTCTTGGCGAGCACGTTCTTCTGCTTCACGTTTCAGTCGTTTCTCCTCTTCCGCAGCCTTGAATTTGGCGAGGCGATTTCCGTTTTCAGTGGCAAATTTTGTAGCACCAAGGAAATAATATGAATTAAACTCTTCTGGTGATTTGTATAAATGCTTGTTTTTGCTGTATGTATCGTCATACTCTTGAAGAATTTGTTGGTGAATCTTGTTAAAGGCCTCTGATGGATACCTCATTTTAGTTTCGAGTTCACGTTCAATGTCATTTGGATCCGAAATGTCATCTATTTCAATCAATTTAGTGTCATAAGGCTCTTGATGACTGCCGGATACATAGCTTGAAGTATGACGGTCATACATCTTAAACAAAATATCGTATGCCACATCCATTGTGTAGCCATTAACATTGAATTTGTCTTTTGCCAAAATACTGTCGTATTTGCTAATCTCGGCAGCAATCTTTACATTTGCTTCGTCCACCTTGGCTTTTACTCGTTCAATGTGTTTCTTGTATGCATCATTGTAATTGAAAATGTGCCCTTTCATATGCTTATCCAGTATAGCATATCCAGACGAAAAATCTTGCAGACGCAGTTTGTCATATTGCACAGTTACTTCATTGAGTTGTATGCCAATATTTCTGTTATCAAAAGTCCAATCTCCATATTGAGATATGATTGTGAATTTGGATGGACAAAAGTCTTTTCCATCAGTCAAAAGACTATTTTCGTCATATTGCAGGTGTGAATCATCGTCTTGTTCGTCCCTTATTTTTTTGGCTACATCCGAACTGCATTTTATCGAAAGAGCGAGCCTATTGTCATTTTTTTTGTCTTCAAATATTACGCTAAGGCTTTCTTCATCAGCGTTGTAGTTGCCAAAATTGAAATACCAATAGTTGCTTTTGACAAAAGCATGTATTTCTTTGTACATAATCTCGTCGAAAACAGTCCGAGCGCTGTCCCGTAAACGAGCCTCGTGTTCAACTGTTTTTTCAAACTCTCCTTTTTTACACCATTCCACAAATTTCAGAACCGCATCCCATTTTACCTTGCCGAAATTTGTCTTACGTTCCTCTTCTACCCTGAAATTGGCTTTTTCACTTGGGGTCATAAGGGTTCGTGCTGCTGCGTACTCCTTTTCCATCTGTTTCATCAGTGCTTCTGGGTCTTTGCCTGACTTCATAGCATAGTCCAAAGCTCCAATTTGCAGGTAGCCCTTGGCGTTTTCATACACACCAATCATGCTCATTTCAAAATTCGACATCGGGTATCCCGGACAGAACAGATTCCAATACTTTTTGAATATCTGTGCGCATTTCTTTTCATACGCGGTCTGTGAAAACGCCACCGACGAAATCACAATCGCAATGAATAGCAAAATTATCTTTTTCATTTTCCAAATATTTTATATATCATCAAACATATTTTCGAAGTTTTCTCCTTCAAGACTTTTCTGAACATCACGGAACAATTTTTGCATAAAATTATCCAAATATCTGCCATCTCTGCTTGCATATATTGTTACAGAGTAACCACCATCTGTATCCAACAACCAGCTCAGATATTTCTTGCTGTTGAATACCCAAGCATTATGATGACCATACTGGGAAATACCATGTCCGAAATTTGGGCCGAATTCGTCAGCATCAAACAAGTCTTTTTCATAGCAAACATAGTCGATAAAACCGTCTATCAAATTGTCTATTTCATGAGTATCAAAACCGTTTTCAAAAGTTAAAACCATACCTATTGCCTTGATTGTTGCCGAGGTGCTTTTGCCTTTTTGCAAATTGCGGTCGCACTGCCAAAAATTGCGGGCTTCTTTTACTCCTTTGATGTTTACGTTTGCGGGATAAAAGACGTAATAATTGTCGAATGTAGGGTTATCCAATTTCTTTGCCGCCGAAATTTTCTTGCCAATATTTTCGGATTCAGCCACACAGTTTTGCAACACAGCCTCGTTGAAACTCATTCGCGGTGCAGTACTGCCCGCCGTCCTTGTTTTAGTTACTGAGCGTTGGAAAACATCGGGACGTTTCAGATCAACAAATTGAGGGTTGATTTCGTACTTGCCTTGCTTGTTGATAAGGCCAATCTGTCCGCTATTTTCCACAACAGCCAAATCTCCGTAAAAATATGACGCGCCATTGAACTGAGGGTTAATAACAATTTTGCCCTTTTTGTCTATATATCCGAATTTTCCATTCTGTTGCACAGAGCAAAGAGCATTTCTGAAATCCCAAGACGATTCAAATTGTGGGTTAATCACAATTTTGCCAGACTTGTCGATGAACCCATATTTGCCTCCTTGTTTGATTAGACAAAGTCCCTCGCTGAACTCTCTCGCTTCTTCAAATTGTGGATTAATTTCATATTTGCCATCCTTGTTTATGAAGCCCCATTTGCTGCCGTCATAAACAGCACACAGACCTTCGCTAAAATGGTAACTACCTTTGAATTGCGGCGCGATGACAACCTTGCCACTCATATCGCAGAATCCATATTTACCTTCTTGAATAATACCGATAAGTCCTTCTGTGTTTTTGTAAAAACCGCTGTTAAACACAAAGTCAATGGCCATTGTTCCATCTGTCTTGACATAACCCGTTGAACCATTTGAAACCAAAGCCAACGAATTGTAGAATATGCCAACTTCGTTGACATCGTCAGACAATGTAAACTTTGTCTTGCCCTCAGTATCAATGCAAAGGAATTTCTCGTCATCGGTCAAAACAAAAGCGTAACCTTCGCTGAATCGCGTACCATTTTGGTAAATTGAATTGATGACCAACTGTCCCTCCTTATTAATGTAACCAACCTTGCCATTGGATTCAACACGAGCAAGTCCGTCAAAGAAACATTCAGCATCCTCGAATTGAGGATTAATCACCCATGAACCATTGTGGTCGATATACCCCCAAGTATCAACTTGTCTGACAGGGATAAGTTCATAATCTGCATCTTGCGAGAAACCACATGCAGACAAAACAAGGCTTATAAACAAGCCAAAAATTAATTTTGTTTTTTTTCTTTTCATAATCATTTATTGAATTTTTGAGTTAATTATTTTTTGTTCAAAAATATGTATTGTTAACTTTTATGACAAGGAAAAAACGTGGATTTTCGACTACACTTGTGTATGATTTTTCACCACAGTTTTTTAAGAGTGTAAAACCAAAATCGTTTTAAAATATTCAGTGATAAAAATATTTTTTTGTAATTGAAATTTTTATATAAATTTGCCAATCATTAAAAAAACTGTAATCAATTATGAAAAAATTTTTATTCGGTTTAATTCTTGGCATTGCGCTTGGCTGCGGCGCATGTGTCTACCTTTCAAAAGCAGGATTGTTTTTGAAGTCAGAAACTCATATCAACGAGGAAGTCTTGAAAGAAAAACTCCTCACTTGCAGCGAATTAACTTCCGCTAAATATCAAATGGACGGTCAAATCACCCGCGAAGAAAGTTACAAAACTGGCTTGGATTGGTTCGACAAAATGGGAACGAAAAAGTTTACCGTGAAATATTCAGCGACATTAGCCTTTGCGGTTGACCTCTCAAAAGCGAATATAAAAGTGGACACCAATATCGTCAGAATTGATTTGCCGTCCGCAACGTTGCAGTCACTGAGCATTCCGTCAGATAGTTTGCACATTGTCAGCGAAACAAAATCCCTCATCAACTGGGAAAACAAAAACGACATGAAAGAAGCCCTTCAAGACGCTGAAAAACACGCTCTTATAACTTGCGATACAACAAAAATGATTCGCATGGCTAACACCGAAGCCGTTAAAACCTTGTCAACTTTGCTTTGCCCGTTGACCGAAGGCGAACACGGCGAAAAGGCTTATCAAGTGATTATAACGATTCATGGCGAGACCGACGACCCAAACACACTCACGAAAAAAGAGTTGGGCATGGTTGAAATTAACAGAAAAAATTAATACATAAAAAAATGATAAAAGTTGGAATCATCGGCGCAGCAGGTTACACTGGCGGCGAACTTTTGAGAATTTTGACTTATCACCCTGACGTTGAGATTGTTTGGGCGGTAAGTAGAAGTAATTTCGGCAAACCCGTTTATGATGTTCACGCTGATTTATTTGGCGATACTGA
>JAEEGL016479378.1_pt1 | contig 14301 bp, 14 predicted proteins | sample 9134231 | NCBI WGS metagenome assembly JAEEGL01 (sample SAMN16246548, study PRJNA631951) | gut metagenome | biome: gut microbiome; feature: rumen; material: fiber-attached | host: Bos | place: Iran: Karaj | collected 2018-10 | reverse complement strand
TCCACTATGGCAAAATTATGTCCGCGCTGAACTTTTGAACTAATATTTGTTACCATATTGTCACGTAAGTAGTCGAAACCAAATTCATTATTAGTGCCATAAGTAATATCTGCTAAATATGCTTTTGACCTTTGTTGGCGTGTACTTTCGTTAAGTATTAATCCTACTTCTAAGCCTAAAAATCTGTATATTTTTCCCATTTCTTCTGAGTCACGCTTAGCAAGGTAGTCATTTACCGTTACGATATGCACACCTTTGCCTGTTAAAGCATTAAGATATGCAGGAAGAGTTTCAACCAGCGTTTTACCTTCACCGGTTACCATTTCACTTATTCTTCCTTGATGCAAAACTATTCCGCCTAAAATTTGTACAGGGAAGTGGCGTTTGCCAAGAACTCTATCTGCAGCCTCGCGGCATATTGCAAAAGCATCGGGTAAAATGTCGTCGAGTGTTTCCCCGTTTTTTAAACGTTCTTTAAGCGTTATAGTTTGAGAAGAAAGTTCTTCATCGCACATATTTAAATATTTTTTTTCTAAATCCATAACCTTTTGGGCTATTGGACGAATACGCTTGAGTTCACGTTTACTGTAATTTCCAAATAAAAATTTTAAAAAACTCATTTTTTCAACTCCTAAAAATTTAAAACGATAGTAAATTTAATTATACTTCAAAAAAAAAAAAAAATCTACTAAAATTTATACAAAAAATAAATTTATGTGTTATAATTATAACATGTTTTTCAGTTAATTTCTATAAAATTATTAATAATTTTAATTTAAGAATGTAAATTGTTTTCCTTTTACAACGATTAATATGTAAATGAAGTATAAAAAGGTGGTTTTTTAAAATGAATAATAATAAATTTGATGAAGTTTTTGAAATTATGGACATTTCGTTCCCAAAAAACGAAATTAGAACATATGAAGAGCAAAAAAAACTTTTAAATAATCCAAAATATCATTTAATAATCAAAGAAGATGAAAACAAAAAAGTGGTAGCGTTTATGGCGGTATGGAAATTAAATGGATTTGATTTTATAGAGCATTTGGCGGTACATCCAGATGCCAGAGGAACAGGAATAGGAACAAAATTGATAAAAGAATATTTAAATTTTTCAGAAAAATTAGTTGTTTTAGAAATTGAAGTGCCAGATATAAAACAAGAAAATACTGTAAGACGAAAAAAATTTTACGAGAAACTAGATTTTAAACTAAATGATAATATATACTATCAACTGCCACTAAAAAAAGGTAATTCAAAAGTAGAAATGAAACTTATGAGTTACCCAAAAAAGTTAAATGATAATGAATTTAAAAAAGTAGAAAAAGAAATACAAAAAGAAGTTTACCCTAGGTTTTAAAATTCATTTTTTATGCTTCTTAAGAATAAATCTGTAATCATTTTCTTTGTTGCATTTTTTTCTTTTATAGCGTGATTAACGGCGGCGCAGATTGGAAGATCGGCGCCGTATTTTTCCCCTAGTTTTAGTAGTGCAAAGGATGTATAAACACCTTCTGCGAGTTTGTTATATGGTTGCCCCAGAGCCAGCATTTCACCAAATTTGCGATTGTTGCTGTGTTGAGAAAAAAGCGTGGCTTGGTAATCGCCTAAATGTGCAAGACCATATGCAGAAAGCTCATTTCCGCCCATTGCTTTAATAAGTTTTGAAATTTCGTATGTACCTCTGGACATAAGTGCACCTTTTAACGATTCAAATTTTAGTCCGTCTAAAATTCCCGCAGCTATACCCATTACATTTTTGGAAGCTGCACCTATTTCGCTGCCTATTAAATCTGACCCATAGTAGAATCTAATTAATGGGCTGGAAAATTCTTTTACCAGCATTTTTTTAATTTTCTCTTTTTCAGAGTCTATTATCATGCAGTTTGGTGTTCCGGCAACGAAATCTTGCACATGTCCTGGCCCAACCCAAACAGCAACATTAGCATCATTTCCTATGTAGTCTTTAACTATTTCAGAAAGGCGTCTGCCAGTTTTTTCTTCTATTCCTTTCATGCAAAGGACAAAAATCTTGTTGCTAAGATTGATTCCTGTGCTTTTTAAATTGTTCATAAAGTCAGAAAGTGCTTGTGCGCTTATTGATATTAAAATTATTTCAGATTTTTCCGCTGCGTATTTTAAATCATCTGTAATATTAATTTTTTGGTCTATTTCAAGCCATTCATTTTTTCTTTCGTTGATGAGTTTTTTTAGGCGTGATGATTCTGGACGTCCCCAAAGGATTACGTTTTTTCCAATTCTATTTAAATACCACGCAATAAATGAGCCCCAGCGCCCACAACCAAAAACAGATATATTCAATTTTTTCAGTCCTTTACTATTTTTTCATTTAATGTAATTATATACGATTTTTAAAAACAGTAAAGAAAAAATTTTGAAAAATTTTGTCAGCTGCAGTAATCTTCTATTAAATTATTAAGTTCTTCTTGTCCGGAAACTTCTATTCCTTGTTTTAATAGTTTTTGGTCTTCTGTTGGTAGCTCACCTACTGCTATGTTGGTAATTTTAAAGGGTTTTTCTTTACTTCCTTCAAAAACTGCAATGTTTCCCTTGTATTCTTTAACGCAGTAGGGTGCGCTTTTTTTGATTTTTTCTTCCTTTTCTTCTTTTGCATATACATGTGAAGGTTCTTGTGGATCCGTAGCAGTGGATTCTTCTTTTAGATTTGTATTTGTGCTATTTTTAATGGGTAATATCCAGAAAAGAGTTATTATAATTATAAACAATCCTAATGTGGTGGCGGTAAACATAAATATTTTTTTCATAAAAATCCTCTTTATTTAAATTTTGTTTTTAATTTTAGTATTTGCTTTTTATTTTCTTTTATTCCTATTGTTTTAAAAATAAAATAATATTTTTTATAATACGGTTAAAATTTAATTAAATTTGTTAAATAAATTGCTTATTATTTTAAGCTTTGGTATAATCATATTTATTTAATAAAAAAAATAAGAGGTATTTTTTGTATGAAGGTAAATTTAATAGAATTTACGCCGAATCCAGAAAGAGTGGTTGCGGCGGCTGCTAAACTTTGTTATTCGCCATCTTCAATAGAAGAAACGACAGCAAATATAACTCCGGAGTCTGCTGGATCTTTTGTGAAGATGCTTGCAAAAATGGGGCACGAAAGTCCGCTTGAACATGTGAGTTTTACATTTGGGATAGAAGGTGTTTCACGTTCGCTTCTTGCGCAAATTACTCGCCATAGAATAGCATCTTATTCCGTTCAAAGCCAACGATATGTAAAAAACTTTAATTGTGAGTACATAATTCCGCCTGAAATTGAAAAAAACAGTGAAGCAAAAAAAGAATTTATAAGTTTTATGATTGATGTGCAAAGTAAATACGAAAAGCTGGCAGATTTACTGAAAAATCAGCATGTAAAAAATCTTAAAGAAGAAGGCAAATTAAACGAAGCTGAAGTTGATAAAGTAGCAGAAAAAATGGCTATTGAAGACGCAAGATATGTTTTGCCTAATGCATATGCCACCAAGATTATTTGTACGTTTAATGCAAGAAGTTTACTTAATTTTTTTAACCATAGATGTTGTAGTAGGGCACAATGGGAAATACGGCAGCTTGCATGCGAGATGCTTAAGCTTGTAAAAAAGGTGGCACCAAATATTTTTGCTTTTGCTGGGCCAAGCTGCGTTTGTGGATTTTGCAAGGAGGGTAAAATGTCTTGTGGAAATTCTAAAAAAGTAAAAGAGTTTTTTGAAAAAATATAATTTATAGGAGTAAATAAATGGATAAAAAATTAATTGTATTAGAAGGTTTGGATGGTTGTGGCAAGCAAACTCAAGTTTCTATGCTTGTAAAAGAACTGGAAGAAAAAAATAAAAAAGTAAAATACATAACTTTTCCTGATTATAGGCAGCCATCTTCTGCACTTATAAAAATGTATTTAAATTCGGAATTTGGTTCTAATCCCAATGATGTGAATGCATATGCTGCGTCTTCATTTTATGCGGTTGACCGGTACGCAAGTTATAAAAAATTTTGGAAAAAAAATTATATGGATGGCGAGATTATAATTTGCGATAGATACACAACGTCAAATACGTTTTATCAGATGTGTAAACTTCCGAAAAATGAATGGGACAGCTATTTAACATGGCTATATGACTATGAATATAATAAATTAAAATTGCCAAAACCAAATAAAGTTATATATTTAAATATGCCAATTGAAACATCGCAAACGCTTATGAAAAAAAGGTACAGCGGTGATGAAAGCAAAAAAGATTTGCACGAATCGAATATAGATTTTCTTAAAATTTGTCAAACGGCTGCAGAGTATGTTATTGAAAAAGATGGTTGGATAAAAATTGATTGTGTGGAAAATGCTAAAGTAAAAAGTAAGGAACAAATTCATGGTGAAATAATTAGCTTTTTGGAAAGGAATGGTATTTAATGGGTTTAATTTTTGAAAAACCTAAAATGGAAGACAAAAGCTGGATTAATAAAGTTTTAGCTAAAGAAAAAAGATCTGATGCTTTGGCTGTTTTTGGAACGTATTTTTTGTGGGCGGATTACTTTAATACAAAAGTATGTGAACATAAAAACATACTTTTTACTCGTTTTGATTCAGACAAAACGTCATATTTATTTCCCAAAGGTACGAAATCAATACTTGGTGTAAAAAATGCTATGGAGTTAGTATTTGAAGATTATAAAAATTTAAAACTTCCTGAACTTTATATTGCTGGGCTTGATATTTCAGAAGTAATTAAATTGGAAAAAGTTTATCCTAAAAAGTTTGATTTTATTACAAGAAGAGATAAATTTGAATATATTTATAAATCTTCTGATCTTACGAATTTAAAAGGCAAAAAATACCACAGCAAAAGAAATCATATTGCTAAATTTGAAAAAGCTTACGAATGGAAATATGAAGAAATTAATATTGATAATAAGAAAAAGTATATGGACTTTTTTGAAAAATGGTTTTCTGAAAATAACAACTCCGAAGATAAGTTGAGCACGGGAGAATACGATGCAATAGTTAAAGCTTTGGATAATTATAAAGGGCTTGGACTTTACGGAGGGGTTATAACCGTAAAAGGCCAGATAATTGCTTGTGCTATTGGTGAAATGATAAATAAAAAAGTTTTTGTTGTACATTTTGAGAAAGCGCTAGCGGAATTTGATGGAGCTTACGCTGTTATTAATAGGGAATTTTCAAAGGCTTTAGGAGAAAATTTTAAATACATAAACAGAGAAGAAGATCTTGGCATAGAAGGTCTGAGGAAAGCAAAGCTTTCTTATAAACCAGCATTTTTAATTTCTAGATTTGATGCTAAGTTAAAAGAGGAATAATCATGGAATCTTTTTCTTTGGCAAAACCGGAAGATAGAGCAGATATTATAAATATTACGATGAAGGCATTCGATGAGCCATTTTCAACTGTTGAATTTGTTTTTAATAGCAGAATAGATTTTAATTGTTGTTATGTTTGTAAAGTTGGCAATAAAATTGTTTCGGTTGCTCATGCTTTTCCAATAGATTTAAAACTAAATAGCAAAATTTTTAAATCATACTATATTTACGGTGCGTGCACATTACCGCAGCATCAAGGGCGCGGTTATATGACGCGCCTTTTAGAATTTATGGAAAAAGATTTAAAAAATAAAGATGGAGATTTTGTTTTTTTAGTGCCGGAAATAAACTCTTTAGTACGGTTTTATGAAAAACTGGGTTATAAAAATTTTTTTAAAACAAAAACTATAGAATTTACAAATGATGAATTTAAAAGTTTATGCAAAGAAAAGACTGGAAAGGAAATAAATTTTTCATATTTTTCTCTGGAAAAACTACGCAAAAAATTATATAATAATATTAATAATGTAATATATTCGTTAAGGGATATAAAATTTGCTGTGGATCTTTATAGTTTTTTTGGCGGTAAGGTTGTAGTAGTTGAAAATGGATACGGAATTTGCGTAATGAGTGAAAACTCTCTTGTTGTAAGGGATTTTACATGTAAAGAAATTGAAGTGCCATATCTTTTGGGAAAGATTTATAAGTTTTTTCCAAATGCAAAAAAGTATATTTTGCGTACGGACCCCACAAATAAATTTTTTAAAAACTGTGGAAAAACTAGTTTTTATGGCATGATTAAACCACTAAAAAAAGGAAAAAATTTAATAATAAACGATATTATAAGTAACAACGAGTTTCCTTGTGTAGGTATATCTTATGATTAAAAATAAAAAAAGGATACAATTCTATGAGAAAAAATATGAAGGAATTTAAAATTCATCTTAGAAAAAAATATAGATCCATGAGAGAAAATATGGATTTAAAAATTAAGAAAATTTGGGATGGCAAAATCCTAAAGAAAATCACGATTTTAAATAAATATAAAAGATGTAAAACTATTCTTACTTATGTTTCAAAAGATATTGAAGTTGATACAATAGGGATAATAAAAAAAGCATGGGAAGACGGCAAAAAAGTTGCTGTGCCGGCATGTAATAAAGAAACAATGGAAATGAATTTTTACGAGATAAATTCTATAGATGATTTAGAAAAAGGCACATTTGGACTTTTAGAGCCCAAAAAAGGCATTTGTAAAAAAACAGAAAAAACACAGGCTACTATTTGCATTATTCCGGGGTTTTCTTTTGATCAAGAAGGATTTAGGCTTGGCTATGGCTATGGCTATTACGATAGATTTTTACAAAATTTTAAAGGTACAAAAATTGGAATATGTTATAATAATTGCATAGTGGACAAATTGCCGCATGGAAGATTTGATTGTTCAGTTGATATATTAGTTACAAATGCTTTTATAAGAGAAATTCAAAGTGATTGATGAAAGAGAGATTAAATATGAAAGATTTTAAAAAAAGCAGCACAAAAAATGGATGCATTTTTAAAATTGCATGGATAGTGTTTTTATGTTTGGTTTCGGCATTGCTTTCAAGATATATATTAATTGGAATTAACGATATGTTGGCTGTTGGTAAGCCGGCTCGTACCGTGATGTTAGAAGTAAAAGAAGGCGATTCACTTGGTAGTATTGCATCAAGCCTTAAAGACCAGGGAGTAATATCAGAAAAAGAATTTTTTAAGCTTTATGCAAGGTTTATGCACCGTAATAAAAAATTTTTACCTGGAGTTTATGAATTGCAAACGAATATGGATTATCAGTCTATAATTAATCATTTATTGAATAAATCTAATGTTAAAAATATTATAGAAATAACTTTTACTGAGGGTATGAATACTCTTGATTATGCGGAACTTTTAGAAAAAGAACATGTTTGTTCTAAAGATGAGTTTTTAAAGTGTTGCAGCTCAGATCAGTTTAATGAAACGAATACTTTCTTAAAAAATATAACAAATGCATCTGAACGACTTTATCGGTTAGAAGGTTATTTATTCCCTGATACATATAAATTTTATAAAGGGGAGCCACCCGAAAAAATAATAAATACACTACTTTCAAATTGCAATAAGAAGATATCCACAAAAACAGATTTAGAAAGCTATGATGAAAAAACGAGTATATTTGCAATTGCTGAACAAAAAGGATTGTCTCTAGATAAAATTTTAACCATAGCTTCGCTTATACAGGCAGAAGCAGCAAATACAGCGGATATGTACAAAGTGTCTTCGGTAATACAAAATCGCCTTGGGACTTTGAATTCAGGTGGTAAAAACAAATTTGGTGAAGTAGGATTTAGTTATTTGCAATTAGATGCAACGGTTTACTATCCATACAAAGGTAAACAGACTAAGAGTAAAAAATCTGGAAATATAACAGCGCCGAAATATGATACATATAAAGTTAAGGGTTTACCGCCTGGACCGATATGTAATCCCGGAATAGAAGCAATTTTAGCGGCTGTAAATCCGGAAGAAACAGAGTATTATTACTATTGTCATGATGATTCAGGTAATGCTTATTATGCAAAAACAAATGCTGAGCATGTACAAAATTTAAGAAAAGCAGGACTTAAAAAATAATTTTGTGTATTTAAATCAGAAATAAACCAATACTTACCTTAGATAATTATTTAAAGGTAAGGTTGGTTTTTTATGTATAAAAGAGCTTTGATTTTATATTGTTTGATAATGTTTTTGTTTTGCCTTGCTATTTTTAGAATTGATTTTATTTCTAGCAGAGAAATTTTATATGAGGCAGCATCCTCTCAGCAATCGTATAAATTAAAAATAGGTGATGTTCGGGGTACTATTTACGATTGTAGAAATATTCCTTTGGTAAACCAAAAAAAGCAGTTTGTTGCTTCTGTGGTACCGTGTTTGGAATCTTTAAAAAAATTAACCCAAGTTATTTCTGATTCTCAAAAAGAAGAGCTTTTTAAAAAATGCTCTGGGAATTATCCATTTACAATAAAAATAAACGAGAAAACGGAATCTCCGTATATTAAAATTTTTGAAGTGCCTGTTAGATATTTGCCTGTTACACTTGCTGCACATATAATTGGTTATTTGTCAGGGGAAAAAGAGGGCGTTTGCGGACTGGAAAGATCTTTTGATAGCTATCTTTCAGATAAAAAACAAGAAATATTTGTAAAATATAATTTAGATGCTACAGGAAAAATTCTTCCCGGAAAAAGAAATATTACTCAAGATAAGTCTTATCTTAATTCTAAAGGAATAGCACTTAATATAGACAGCCGAATTCAAGCGATTGCCGAGGAGTCAGCTAATAAATATATAAATAGAGGTGCTGTGATCATATCAGAAATTCCTGATTGTCGTATTAGGGCGTGCGCAAGTTTTCCTTGTTTTTCACACAGTAATATTTCGGAGTATTTAAACGACAAAAACTCTCCGCTTTTAAACAGGAGTTTTTGTGATTTTAATGTTGGTTCGGTTTTTAAACTTGTAACGGCTGCGGCAGCTTTGGAGAGCGGTGTAAGTGAAAACTTTGTTTATGATTGTGAAGGACATAACGAAGTTGATGATGTTTTGTTTAGATGTTTCAATTCCAAAAAGCATGGTGAAGTGAATATGGAGGAGGCGATGGCGTATTCTTGTAATGGATACTTTATAGAGTTAATTAAAAAAGTACCCAAAAATGCGCTTTTGTCTATGGCTAAAAAGTTTAGGCTTGGAGAACCCATCAAACTTGCGCCAAAAATGGAAACGTCTTCGGGAACGCTTCCTAGTGAAAAAAGTTTGGAAGATATAAAAACTCTTGCAAATTTTTCTTTTGGACAAGGCAAACTTTTGGCAAACCCATTTCAAATTTTGGTTATAGTAAATATTGTTGCTTCGGGTGGAGTGTATAGTAATCCCAAACTTATAAAATGTCTTTTTAATGAAGCAATGAAGCCGTTAATTTTTAATGAAATAAAAAATGAAAAAGAAATGGTGATTTCTAAATCTACGGCAGAAAAATTAAAATTACAAATGAAAGCTTCTATGGATTATGGAACAAGTGAAAAAGGTAAGCCAGAATATATTTCTGCAGCAGCAAAAACTTCCACTGCGCAGACGGGAATAATGGAAGACGGTAAAAGAATTGAACAGTCTTGGTTTGCTGGATTTTTTCCATATGAAAAGCCCAGATATACGGTGGTTGTACTTTCTGAAGCTAGCAGCGGAGGTGGAGAAAGTTGTGGCCCGGTTTTTAAAGAAATTGCGGACCGAATGGTGCAGGAATTGCCGGAGTTGTTTATGGAAGATTAGTTTTTGATTTTATTTTTTATTAATTGAGCTTTTTCTTTTAGGACGTCTCTTATTTCTGTAACGGTTATTTTTTCTGTGCAAAAATTATTTTTATAATAAGATTTAATTTGTTCGAATTTAAGCGGTTTATTTAGTTTGATAAATATGGTTGTAAAAAATAAAACTAAACATGCTATAAAGCGTATAAGAGCAATATTGATTGGCTTTTTTAATTGTTTTCTTAAGGTTATATTTTCAGAATTTTTTTGGTTTTTAATATTATTTTCCATCGTTTTTTATACACCTCATATTTACTATTATGAAAAAAAATTATATAATATATCTAACAAAAATTTTTATGTTTAGAGGTAGTTAATTATGAGAAGAAAAGGTAGAAGTTTTTTTATAAAAATAATGGCTATAGTGTGTTCAATACTTACTTTGGGTGGGCTTATTGTATCTTTACTTTATTATATTTGATAAATTATGAAAATATGTGCTGTAATTTGTGAATTTAACCCTTTTCATAACGGTCATAAATATTTGATAGATAAGTTAAAAGCCCTAGAATACGATCATATAATAGCCATTATGAGCGGTAATTACGTTCAGCGTGGTGAGCCTGCAATAATATCAAAAAAATTTCGCACGGAGATGGCTCTAGAATGTGGAGTGGATTTAGTTGTTGAAATACCTACTGTTTGGGCAATATCTAATGCGCAGACTTATGCATCCGTAGCTGTTAATATTGCAAATTCTTTAGGTTGTGTGGATTTTTTGGCTTTTGGAAGTGAATGCGGAGATATAGAGTGTTTAAAAAGTGTATTAAAGGAGGTAAAAAAGCCTAATTTTTCGGTAGTTTTAAAAGAGCAGCTAAGTTTAGGTTTAACTTTTGCTAAAGCGCGTGAAATTGCTGTTAGGTCTGTTTGTGGAAATTTAGCTAGTGCACAAATTCTTCGTGGAAGCAATAATAATTTAGGGATAGAATATTTAAATGCGCTTGAAAAATCAAATTCAAATATTAAACCGGTAACTATTAAAAGAGATAGAGAAAAATTTTCTAGTGCCACAGAGATGAGAATTTTAATAAAAAATAAAGATTTAAATATAAAAAATTATGTTCCAAAATCAGTTTTTGATATAATTTTGAGTTGTGAAAATAATATTGCTGATTTATGTGGTGGTGAAAAAGCAATATTTTCTCGGCTTAGAATGATGAGTAAAGAGGACATTTTAAATTTACCTGATGTAAACGAAGGCATTGAAAATCGTATAATAAAAGCTATAAACTCTTCCACAGGACTTAAAGAAATGCTTTTTAAAATTAAGACTAAAAGATACACTATGTCAAGAATAAAAAGAATAATTTTATCAGCATATCTTGGGATAACAAAGGATATTAAAAAAAATTTGCCGCAGTACATAAGGGTTTTGGGTATGAATGAAGAAGGTCAAAAAATTTTAAAAAAAGTTAAAACTACTGCTACATTGCCGATTGTATTTGAATATTCTCAAATAAAAAAATCAGGAGATTTGGCGCAAAAAATATTTCAAAAAGAATGCACAAGCACAGATTTGTATGGTTTATTTTCAGATGAAATTTTGTCGTGTGGGGAAGAACAAAAATTTAAAATAATAAGAAGGTAAAAATATGAATTATAAAGAAGCTGTGGATTTTGTAAATTCAAAAGTTAATTTTGGTTCAAAGCCGGGTTTAAAGAGAATAACAAAACTTATGAGTTTAGTAGGAGATCCGCATAAAAATGTAAATTATATTCATGTGGCCGGTACAAACGGAAAAGGTTCGGTTAGTTTTATGCTGGCTTCGGTTTTGAAAGAATCAAAATATAAAACAGGACTTTATATTTCACCTGCAATAAATGGTGTTAGAGAGAAATTTCAAATAAATGGAAATCTTATACCAGAAAAAGATTTTGCTGAGATTGTAAGTGCATTAGAGCCGGCAGTTAATAATAATGTATTTAAAGATGATCCTGTTACCGAGTTTGAACTTACTACGGCAATAGCTTTTAGTTATTTTAAAAAAGAAAATTGTGATATTGCAATAATGGAAACAGGTATGGGTGGTAAATGGGACGCAACAAATATTATACAAAACCCTATTTGTTCTGTAATAACTTCTATTTCAAAAGATCATACTCAAATTTTAGGGGATAGCATAGAAAAAATTGCTTATGAAAAATTTGGAATAGTTAAGCCTTTTTGCCCTGTGGTTATAAGTGCTAATCAAGAAAAAGAAGTATATGAAATAGCAAATAAAACTGTAGATGAGTTAAATAGTAATGTTTTTGTGGCTGATCATAGTTTATTTAAAAATATTGATGTTTCGCTTGATAAGGGCATTAGTTGTGAATATGATGACCTTAAAATAAATGTAAATACCTGTGGAAAATATCAAATAGAGAATATAGCCACAGTGTGTAAAGTTTTGTCGATTATAAAAGAAAAAATTCATATTGATAAAAAAAATATAATAAACGGTTTTAAAAATGTATATTTGCCATGCAGAACAGAAATTGTGCATAGTGATTCGCCAAGAATTATTTTAGATGCTGCACATAATATTTCGGGAATTAAAAAATTAAAAGAATTTATAATGGATAATTTTAAAAAAGAAAATTTAATTGGCGTTGTAGGTATGTTTAAAGATAAAGATACTGAAAATATGTTAAAAGAAATTGCTCCGTGTTTTGGAAAAATTTTTACCGTGGAACCAAATTCACCAAGAAAATTGTCTCTTAAAGATATAACCGAACGCGCTTTAAAATATAACGAGAATTCAACTGCTGAAAAATCGGTAAGTAACGCCGTAAAGAATGCTGTAAAAAAAGCAGACGAATTATCCACAATTATAATTTTTGGGTCGTTTTCTATTATGAGGGAAGCAAGAGACATCATTAGAAAATTATTTTAGTGGTTGACTTAAGATATTTAATAATATAAAATAAATATATAAATTAAATATCTTGGGGGTATAGCTCAGCTGGGAGAGCGCTTGAATGGCATTCAAGAGGTCAGCGGTTCGATCCCGCTTATCTCCACCAAAATTGAAACTGCATAAGTTAAAACTTATGCAGTTTTTCTATTTTAACTGTTTTTTTCTAAATTTTCTTCGCTGAAATCTATTTCTCGATAAAATTCCTTGGTTTCAGGATTTCTTTTTACAGCGCATTTGTTTTTTTCTAAAAGCTTTGTAATTGCGTAAAGGTCAATCCATATTTCATTGTCGCATTCTTTTTGAGATTCATCAAATATAAGCTCCATGCCCCAGTGTAGGTGACTTTCATTTATATTGTTTACGTTTTCTTTTGTGCTGTAACCTGTTCTTCCAACATAGCCTATAACATCACCTGCTTTAACGGTACAACCTTCTTTGATATCTGCATGGTAGGGTCTATTTTGCCTTAGGTGTGCGTAATAATAATACCTTTTTTTGTCAAAGCTTCTGATGCCGATTCTCCACCCTCCGTATTGATTCCAGCCTATTATTTCCACAGTGCCGGATTCTACAGCAATAACTGGGGTTCCTGTTGCGGCCATCATGTCATGTCCTAAATGTGGTCTGGCGTAGCCATAAGATCTTGATGCTCCAAAATCGGAAAAATGCGAGAAAGGAAAAGTTTTGGCTATTGGGGAAAAGGCTTTTAATCCGTATGCTTCTTCCCATGAATCATTATTTTTATTTTTTATTTTATATGTTCCCAAAAATTCTTTTAAAACAGCTTCGTATACTTCGTGATAGTAATTATAATTTTTTAAGTTTTTTGTTAGCTCGTTAATATTAACGCCTGATTTTATTTTTTCAGTTAAATCTGTTAAATCTTTTTCTTTGTATTTTTTAAAGTCTCCTCCATATTTTGCACCTAAGTATGCCAAAATATCAATCCAGTTAATTTTAATATCCAAGCTGTGGGATTTTATGTCTTCCTTCATGGCTTTTTCTAAAGCTTCATAATTTGGACCGAATTCGGCATATTTTATGAATTTTTTATTTTCTTGAGCATAAACTGAATTTTCTCTTTTATTTAAAAAAATAAAACTAAAAATACCGATTACCAAAAAAATAACCAGCAATATAAGAAATTCTTTTTTTATTTTTATAACAAACAAAGTGATTTCCTCCGTAAAAATCAATTTGTTAATTATATGAAAAAGATTTTAAAAAAAACACTCTAAAATAAAAAGCCGCCAAACGCCAGCGGCTAGTATTATTTGGTTTATTTAATGGACCCTAAATTATCTTATGAAGGTAATTAGTAAAAGTTATGCTTAAATTTTTACAATTTTCAAAAGTATTGTTCTCAATGCTTGTAACGCTATTTGGAATTGTAATTGATTGTAAATTTGTGCAATTCCTAAAAGCACAGTTGCCAATGCTTGTAACGCTATTTGGAATTGTAATTGATTGTAAATTTGTGCAATCCCCAAAAGCATAGTCGCCAATGCTTGTAACGCTATTTGGAATTGTAATTGATTGTAAATTTGTGCAACCTCCAAAAGCCCAGCCGCTAATGCTTGTAACGTTATCAGGAATTGTAATTGATTGTAAATTTGTGCAACTCACAAAAGTACCGCTGCTAATGCTTGTAACGCTATTTGGAATTGTAATTGATT
>JAEEGL016155784.1_pt1 | contig 14301 bp, 12 predicted proteins | sample 9134231 | NCBI WGS metagenome assembly JAEEGL01 (sample SAMN16246548, study PRJNA631951) | gut metagenome | biome: gut microbiome; feature: rumen; material: fiber-attached | host: Bos | place: Iran: Karaj | collected 2018-10 | reverse complement strand
GGCTCATACTGATCTATAACGTCCGTTACAAAGCCCTGTGTTCCGTAGCTGCCGTCGACCGTCGTCACCTCCACAGGCACGCCGAGGCGTGAGAATTGCTTTTCGTAAAATACCTCGTCCTTTGTGTTGAAGCCGAGTATTACGCACGGATGCAAGTCAAGTTCAAGCAGTTTTCCCGCAAGCATATAAAGCGGTGGGATTCCGACGCCGCCGCCGATAAGAAGCGGGTTGTCGCCCGACACGCTTATATCGTAGCCGTTGCCGAGGCCGGTAAGCACCGACAGCTCTGCGCCTTTTTGCAGCTTTGCCATCCGCTCCGTGCCTTTACCGACGACCTTATACACAAGTATCAGCTTGTCGCGTATCTTTTCGCATACCGATATCGGGCGGCGCAGATACAGCCCGTCAAGCTTCACGTTGACGAACTGCCCGGGGCGTTTTATATCCGACGTATCGCCTGTAAGCGTCATTTCGTACACGTTTTTTGTAAGCGGTACGTTCTTTTTTACGGTGAAAATCACGTCTTTCATATTATGAGTTGATCGTTGAGACGGTGAGCGTCGTTTCTTCAAGCACGTCGAGGAGCACGCGGACCGTGTCGAGCGACGTGAACATAGTCACGTTGTTTTCGGTGGCGAGCCGTCTAATCTGCAGACCGTCGCTCTGCGCGTCCGCCGCGCCTATGTCGCGCGTGTTTATTACGTATGCGATATGTCCCTGACGGAGCGCCTCCGGTATCTCGTCCGAGCCGGAGGAGATCTTTTCAAGCACGTGCGTCCTTATACCGTTTTCTTTCAGGAACGTCGCCGTGCCCGCCGTCGCCTCTATGTTAAAGCCGAGGTTGTAGAAGCGCTGTATCAGCGGAAGCGTCTCCGCTTTGTCCGAATCCGCGACGGTGACGAGCACCGTGCCGTAATTCTGCAGACGCAGACCCGACGCCTGAAGCGCTTTATACAGCGCGCGGTTCAGCTTGTCGTCGTAGCCTATCGCCTCGCCGGTCGACTTCATCTCGGGCGACAGATACGCGTCAAGCCCTCTTATCTTATTGAACGAGAAGACAGGTACCTTTACGTAATGGCGTTTCTTCTCCTCTGGATAAAGGTCGAATATTCCCTGCTCTTTCAGTGATTTGCCGAGTATGACCTCAGTCGCTATATCCGGCAGCGGGTAGCCCGTTGATTTTGACAAGAAAGGCACGGTGCGGGACGAGCGCGGGTTGACCTCGATCACGAACACGTCGTCGTTTTTGTCAACTATGAACTGTATGTTGTATAAGCCCTTTATGCCGATGCCTAAGCCTAATTTCTTTGTATATTGCAGGATAATTCCCTTGACCTTATCGGAAACGGAGAACGCGGGATAGACGCTTATCGAGTCGCCCGAGTGTATTCCCGTGCGCTCGACGAGCTCCATTATGCCGGGTATGAACACGTCGCGCCCGTCGCATATCGCGTCCGTCTCTACCTCTTTTCCGGGTATATATCTGTCAACGAGCACGGGCTTGTCCGCGTCTATCTCGACGGCGCTCTTTAAGTAGTGGCGGAGCTGTTCCTCGTTTGCGACTATCTGCATCGCGCGGCCGCCCAAAACGAACGAAGGACGGACGAGGACGGGATAACCTATCTCCGACGCCGCTTTGACGCCGTCCTCTATATTCGTCACGGCGCAGCCCTTCGGCTGAGGTATGCCGAGCTGTAAAAGCACCTTTTCAAAGCTGTCGCGGTTTTCCGCGCGCTCTATCGCATCGCAGTCCGTGCCTATCATCCGGACGCCTCTGTCCGTTAACGGCTGAGCGAGGTTGATGGCAGTCTGACCGCCGAGCGAGGCTATAATGCCCTCCGGTTTCTCAAAATCTATGACCGCCATAACGTCCTCCGGGGTGAGCGGCTCAAAATAGAGCTTGTCCGCCGTCGTGTAGTCTGTCGAGACCGTCTCGGGGTTGTTGTTTATTATTATGGATTCGTAGCCCTGACGCTTTATCGTCTGCACCGCGTGGACGGTGGAATAATCGAATTCCACGCCCTGTCCTATCCTTATGGGACCGGCGCCGAGCACCACGACTTTTTTCTTATCCGTCAAAACGCTCTGATTTTCGCCCGTGTATGACGAGTACAGATACGCTATATATTTGCCCGTGTGAAGCGTATCGACCATTCTGAAAACGGGGATTATGCCGTGTTTCTTCCGCTTCTCGTAAACCTCAAGCTCGGACAGGTTCCAGAGCTTCGATATGTATTTGTCGGAGAAGCCCATTTTCTTCGCCTCGTTGAGAGCTTCAACGCTGTTTACGTTCTCCTTAAGCTTCTTTTCCATATCAGTTATCTTTTGCAGCGACAGAAGAAACAGATTCGTTATCATGGTTTTTTCGTGTATCGTCTTTATGTCGACGCCGCGGCGCAGAAGCTCTGTTATCGCGTAAATATTATCGTCGCGGAAAACGGAGACGTACGATAACAGTTCGTCGTTTGTCATACCGTCGAATTTCGGCAGATACAGATGACAAACGCCGACTTCAAGCGAGCGCACGGATTTGAGCATACATTCTTCAAGGTTGGAGCCTATGCCCATCACCTCGCCCGTCGCCTTCATCTGCGTGCCTAACGTATTCGGCGCGTCGGCGAATTTATCGAACGGGAAACGCGGGAATTTCGCAACGATATAGTCGAGCGACGGCTCGATAGCCGCCGTGCCGCCCGCGACGGGTATATCCTCGAGCAGCATGCCGAGCGCGATTTTCGCCGTTACTCTCGCTATCGGGTAGCCGCTCGCCTTTGACGCAAGCGCGGAGGAGCGTGAAACTCTCGGGTTGACTTCGATCAGATAGTATTCGCTCGTTTCCGGGTGGAGTGCGAACTGGACGTTGCACCCGCCCTCTATTTTCAGCTCTTTTATTATCTTTATAGCGCTGTCGTTTAACATTTTCAGGTCGTGATCATTAAGCGAGAGGATCGGCGCGACGACTATGCTGTCGCCGGTGTGGACGCCGACGGGATCGACGTTTTCCATGCCGCATATCGTTATGGCGTGGCCGCTCGAATCGCGCATTACTTCAAATTCTATCTCCTTATAGCCCTTGACGCTCTTTTCGATAAGCACCTGATGGACGGGCGACTGACGGAAAGCGTTTGCGGCGAGGTCGTCGAGCTCTTCTTCGTTATTGGCAAAGCCGCCGCCCGTGCCGCCGAGCGTGAACGCGGGGCGCAGGACCACGGGATAACCTATCTCCGCCGCCGCTTCCTTCGCCTCGTCCTCGCTGTACGTGATCTTTGACGGGATGACGGGCTCGCCTATCGACATACACATTTCTTTGAAAAGCTCCCTGTCCTCCGCGCGCTCGATGCTGTCAGCCGGCGTGCCGAGCAGCTCCGTGCCGCATTCTTTCAAAATGCCTTTTCTCGACAGCTGCATCGCAAGGTTTAGTCCGGTCTGTCCGCCGATGCCGGGGATTATCGCGTCCGGACGCTCGTATCTTAAAATTTTGGCGATATACTGAAGCGTCAGCGGCTCCATATAGATTTTATCGGCTATCGTCGTGTCCGTCATTATCGTCGCGGGGTTACTGTTGCAGAGGATGACCTCGCACCCTTCTTCTTTTAACGCCAGGCACGCCTGCGTGCCCGCGTAGTCAAACTCCGCCGCCTGCCCGATAACGATGGGACCGGAGCCTATTATCAAAACCTTTTTGATGTCTTTTCTTTTCATATATCCATCTCCTGAAAGAATTATTTGCGTTTGTTCTGTCTGAATCCCGGGAGAAAAGCTCCGGGAATTCGTTTTGCAGTATCGATTCATTCCTTATAGACCGCTTTCCCGCCGCACACGGTCATTACGCATTTTCCGTAAACTTTTACACCCTCAAACGGCGTCGATCTTCCCTTTGATAAAAACCTGCCGGGGTCGATCACGTATACGCGGTTCAGATCCCATACGGAATATCCGCTTTCCTCTATTCCGAAGCGCTTCCGCGGCGCGTCGGTGAGCATATGAACGAGGCGGTCGAGCGTGATCACGTTCTTTTTGACCAGCTCCGTGTAAAGCACGGGAAACGCGGTCTCTAGTCCGACTATGCCGAAAGCGCTTTTTTCAAGCCCCATTGACTTCTCCTGCACCGAATGCGGCGCGTGGTCCGTCGCTATCATATCCACCGTACCGTCGATGACGCCCTGTATCAGCGCCTCTCTGTCCTCTCCCGAGCGGAGCGGCGGATTCATCTTGAAGCGCCCGTCCTCCCGTAAGTCGTTTTCATCCAGGACAAGATAATGCGGCGCGGTCTCACACGTAACGTCGACGCCGCTTTTTTTCGCCTCCCGTATAAGTCCGACGCTTTCTTTTGCGGATATATGGCATACGTGATATTTGCAGCCCGTCTTTGCGGCGAGATCCAGATCCCTTTCTATCTGTCGCCATTCACTCTTGGAGCATATTCCTTTGTGTCCATGCAAGCGTGCGTATTCTCCGTCGTGGATATATCCGCCGGAAAGCAGAGAATTGTCCTCGCAGTGCGCGGCGATGATCCTGCCGTGTTCTTTTGCAAGCCTCATCGCCCGCTCCATTACGCAATCGTCCTGTACGCCGGAGCCGTCGTCCGAAAAAGCTGCCGCGTATTCCGATAACGCTTTAACGTCAACCGTTTCCAAACCTTTTCTGCCGAGCGTTATGCAGGCGTACGGATGAACTCTTATCACCGCGTCGCGCCCGATTATTTCAAGCTGTTTTTTTATGTTTTCAACGCTGTCAGGCGCCGGATCCACGTTCGGCATGGTGCAGACGTCGGTATATCCGCCCGCCGCGGCGGCGAGACTGCCGGTTTTTATCGTTTCTTTATAAGAAAAGCCCGGCTCGCGAAAATGAACGTGCACATCGCAAAAACCGGGTAAAACCGTATATCCTTTTTTGGTGAAATCGGAGAAGAGCGGCAGAACGTCACAAGAAACGTCGTTTACCGTCGGTATCGCTTTTTTCTTCATAACACCCGCCGTATTCATACGCCCTCCCGAAAAACATAAATCTGCCGCGGATACGGCAGAGCAACACAAAAGCAAAGGCTTGCGCCTCAATATGCGTCACAATCTTGCCGATATCTCCGTATCGACTTAAAAATCATTTTTTATTTTCGGTATTATATCACAATTCTCCCCGTTTGTCAATCGGGGAGAATGAATAATTTAAAAATATTTAACCATTACGCTCATCAGTTGAAATAACAATACTGCGTATACGCGGTTTTGCCGTCAAAGCCGACCGCCTCTGCGCGGATGAAGCGGACGTTCGGCGTCAGCCTGAACCTCGCCTCGTACAAGGGCGCGCCGGTTTTTGTCGTTTCGGGGCTGTAGTACAGATTTGAAAAGAACTGAACGTATTTACAGCCCTCCCCGCATCTTACGACGAAATATCCGTCCTCTACTTCTGCGGAAACGAAAGGACCGTTTGTGGCGACGACGTCGCCCCTGAGGATCGCCCTTATGATCGCGTCGCGCGAAAGCTCCGGCGCCCTGACGTATACGAAGCCGCGGCCGACCTCGTCCTTGTAAAAATGCGTGTCGTCCGCTGCGGTGAGGACCGCGCGGAAGCCCATCGCCGTCGCTATGTCGATGAGCAGACCGGAATACGGACGCGCCGAGTAAGGATAGCCCGATACGGAGTTATATATCTCCGTGCAGTCAACGCCCGACAGTCTCACCATATCGTCCGTGCGCTGAAGCGACCACGCGGGATGCGCGAGCGTCGCGACGCCGCCGCATCTTTTTATCTCGTCTATGCATTTCTGCGGCATATCTCCGCGCACGAGCGCGGGTTTGTCAACAAGACCGTATCCGACGATATGATAACAGCCGTCCTTCATCCAGTCGTATTCACAGCCCGACAAAACGAGCATCCCGTCAAAATCCTCCGGCTCGTTCACGTGCCAGTGATCCGTCAGGGCAAGAAAGTCGTAGCCCATATCTCTGTAAAGCCGCTTGACCTCCTCCGGCGTTTTCTGTCCGTCGCTGTCCGTCGTGTGAGTGTGAAGATTGCCTTTGTACCATTTATCGCCGTTTTTGTCCGTTATCATTTCTTCTTATCTTCCTTTTTATATATGTGAAGCAGCCACAGCGCGACGTGAGAGGCGAAGCCGTGATTGCAGGACGCGTAATCTCCGTCGTTTTCCCAGAGCGTTCCCGTCTTTTTCGCCATATAATCAAAGTATCCGCGCACATTGTCAAGCAGCTCGTCGTAAAGTCCTTCGCGGAAAAGCAGCTGCAGACGCAGGTAGTTGCCTATAAACGCGTTTGCGTAGGCTATTTCCGGATATTTGTTGTTCTTTTTTCTTTCGGGTCCGAAATCGTGTACGAGCGTGTCCCAGAGCGCGGGATACAGCTCTTTTGTCGCGACGCCGGTGAAGAACGCGTAATACTGGCAGGATTCCGTACATTCGCCGGACGGCTTTATACCGTTATCCGTAAGATACGAGTTGTCGCAGAACCACTTTCCCGTGTACGACTGTTCTCTTATCTTAAGCGCCAACGCGTCGGCTTCGTCGGAAAGAGAGGGTATATTGTAAATATTCGCTATCGCGCGCTTGAATTTGCAGTAAAGCATATTCGTCGGATAGTTTATATCCTGCGTCAGATCGTTTGAGTGCGACCATTCTATGAAGACCCAGCTCTGAAGCTTCTGCAGCAAGCCGTCCCCGTTCTCAAAGCCGCGGAAGAATTCAAGCAGCTCAAGCACGCGCTTTTTCGCTCTTTCCGTAAGCTCCGTGTCGCCCGTTCTCTGTAAATACTCCTCAAGCTCGACCACGTACCACATAGCCCAGTTCGGAATATATACGCCGTCGTAATGGTCGGACGGATAGCACATCGGAAGCATACCCTCCGGCGTTACGCGGAATTTTTCGGGCATCAGGAAGTTATCAAGGAAGTTATGCTCCACCGCGCTTTTGCCCGTCAGCGCGTATTCGACGCGGGAGGTGAAATAGCTGTCGCAGAGCCATCCCGCGCGCTCGCGCGAGGGGCAGTCCATAAATATGTCGACGGTGTTCTGCCTGAACGTGGAGACGGCGGCGTCATACACGCGGGAAAGCGCCTCGTCGCCGAAATCGGGTTTTTCGCAAAGCTCTTTTTTTGAAAACTCAAAGCGTATGAGCCCCGCGTTCGTGATCACCGCGTCGTCCGCGTCGGTGCAGAATTTTGCAAAGCGGAGAGAATACGGCTCAAATCCCGTCAACCTGTATTTGCCGGGCAAAAGATCGTATATCATCGCGCTGCAGGTGCCGAGCCGCGTGAAATTCACGTCGCCGTCGCGCAGTATCTCGTCAAAGCTTATGTAAAGTCTGCCGCCGCTCGTCTCTATCTCAAAATCGATGAAGCCCGTAAGCTCCGCGGAAAGATCGAGTATCGCGTACGTGTTCTTTTTGAATTCCACTCTGCCGGCGGGCTTGTCCGCGGGCGTAAGCTCACACTTCAGCTTTTCGACCTCGCGGCTGATGAAAACGGTCAGCTCCTCAGGCTTGAAGCCCTTTATCTTGTCGCCAATATTCGATATCGCTCTGTCGTCAAAATAACGCCCGGGCTCGCATACGGTATAGCTTCCCTGCGATACGACGCGGGAAAACGCCGTTTTTTCATAATCGGGAAAGGGTATTCCGCGTTCTATGAAGTTTTTGTCCTCTGTTCTCTCAATTATGACGGGTTCTCTTTTCGCGGGCAGGGAATAGGCTTCTGTAAACGGACGCTGGAAAGAATAACGCTGCGTCTTTCTGATCCTGTCCGTATATCTTTCGTACGTAAAGCCTTCGCCGCCGGTGTACGCGGTTATTCTGCCGCCGTCGTAAAGCTCGGCGCAGACGAAGGACGGCTCGTCAAGAAGATAGAAGCTGTTTACGTTGTAGCCCGCGACGATTATCCGTATATCGTTTTCGTCTTCTGAAGCGAGCCGGGAGAGGTCGAGCCTGTCCGCGCGGTAATAGCCGTGACCCGCTCTGGCGGGTCCCTCCGAAAGAAGCTCTCCGTTCACGAACACCTGATAAAGCGAATGTCCCGTTATATCGAGCTTTGCGTTTCTGCCCGCCTTTGCGGAAAGCAGAAGCGACACGTTCATCTCTTTTTCTTCCCCTTTGATCCAAACGGGAACGGCTTTTTTGAATTCAAATTTTTTCATATAAATATCCTTTCGCCGCCGCGGGCGGCATCTCGCTCAAACGGTACGCCAAAGAGTACCGGAGAAAAATCAAAATCCCGCCGGGCCGTGTGGTCGGGCATTGAGAAACCCTGCTCGTGCAGGTTGGTGTCCTCTCCCGTACTTTGTGCTCCCAACGTCCCGTTATCCCGTGCGCGTTGCCGTGAACCCCGGTCGCTTGAACAGGGGATAAAGGGGAGGTCTGCATCCCGACACGGGAAGCCCGGACTCCGTTTTTCTCTCGTGGGTCTTAACGCCCGTACCATCACTAACCAAGCAGGAAGACGTATTTTCCGCTTTTATTCGTCCGTTGTTTCGTCGTAGTCTATCTCCGAATTGAGATAGTCGTCTATCTCGTCGGCAACGGCGTCGAACTCATCGTCGTCGTCGACCGTCACGAGCATGGTCTCGCCCTCGTCCTCCTCGGCGCGGAGTATAACGTAACCGTCCTCCTCGTCTTCCTCGGGCTTTTCAGGCAATAAAGCGTAATACTGACTGCCGTTATATTCAATGACGCAGAGGACAATGAACTTTTCCTCCTTGCCGTCTTCATCCGTCAGAGTTATTATTTCATCCTCGTCAAAAAGCTCTTCCGCCATATCCGTATCATCCTTTCAATTTGTTTTACGTCTCTATTTTATCCTATTTTTATAAAAATGTCAAGTACACCCGAAAAAAAACTTTATTGTCTTGACTTTTTTTTCGTTTTAGTTTATAATATACGGGACACAACGAAAATATGTGAGGCGGGATATGAAATTCAGGGAAAGACTTGCAAGATTTTTTTACGGCAGATACGGCTCCGACGGTCTCAATACCTTTATCATTATTATATGCGCCGTTTTGCTTTTTATCGCAATGTTTTTGCCGCTTTTGCCGTCTTATATACTGCGCGGTTCAGCCGCCCTCCTCATGGCTTTGTCGGTCTGGCGCATGCTTTCGAGAAAGATCGAAAAAAGACGCAAGGAAAACGCGGTGTTCACTAAAATATTATATGCGGTAAAGTCGTTTTTCATAAGACAGTTCAATAGGATAAGATATATAAAAAAGTACAGATACAGAAAATGCCCGGGCTGTAAGAACCATCTGCGTTTTCCGTATCAAAAGGGAGAGCATAACGTAAAATGTCCCCGCTGCGGACAGAGCTTTACCGTAAAGCTGTAAAGGAGAGAAAAAATGGCAAAAATTCTGATAGCGGACGACGACAGATCCATAGCCGAGCTTATTTCCGACGCCCTGACAGACGAGGGCTATGAGACGGAGATAGTGACGGACGGAGAGCAGGCTCTGCGCAAGATAACGGGATCAGCCGAGTATTCGCTCATACTGCTGGACGTTATGATGCCGCGCATAGACGGGCTCGAGGTATGCAGACGCATACGCGACGAGGTTTCCTGCCCGATAATCTTCGTCTCCGCGAAAAACAGGACGATAGACACGCTTCTCGGTCTCGGCATGGGCGCGGACGACTATATAGCTAAACCGTTCGTCCTTGACGAGCTTGTGGCGCGCGTAAAAGCGCACCTCCGCCGCGAGCAGAGAAGTCTGCCCGTAAATGAATCCAACGTCATAAAATGCGGCGGTATAGAGATACACAGAGACACGTACACGGCGTATAAGAACGGAGAGAAGATACCCGTTTCCGCAAGGGAGTTCCAGCTTTTGCAGTACATGATGGAAAACGAGGGCAAGGTCCTGTCGCGCGACCGCATTTTCGAGGACGTTTGGGGCACGGAATACGGCGATCCCGGCACCGTTGCGGTCAACATCAAAAACCTCCGCGACAAGATAGACGTGGAGGGAAAATATATAAAGACCGTATGGGGCATAGGCTACAAATTCACGACGGTCGACTGATATGAAATTAGGAACCAAACTGACTATCATCTTCATCGCCGCGTTCGTCATAAACGCCGCCGTGACCATAATCTTTACGATGCCGGACGCAAATCCCGCCGTATCGCTCGTCGTCATACTCGTTACTCACGCCGTTACGTTCACCGCCGCGATACTCGCCGTGCGGCTCATTATAACGAAGCCGCTTTACAGGCTGATAGACAATATCAAAAGCTACCGCTCGGGATATAAATTCAAGCGCGTTGACCGCGACGACGAGATAGGCGAGCTGTACAACAGCTTTGCAAGCCTGACGGCGCAGCTCGACGATGAAAAATCGGCGCAGAACAGGATAATCGCGTCAATATCTCACGATATAAAAACGCCGCTTACCTCCGTTATGGGCTATACGGAATTTCTGAAAAATCCCAACCTGTCCGAGGCGCGGCGCGAAAAATATATAAACACCATTTATTCAAAGGCGTGCGATATACAGGATACGGTGCTCGGCTTCGACGATTATCTCAGTCATAACCTCGACCTTAATCTGAAACGGGAGTTCGCCACGGTTTCCGAGCTTCTGAACGGCGCCGCGGACGGCATAAGGACGGACGCGGTAAACAGCGGCGTCACGGTGAGATGCGACACGGGCGACTGCAAAGACGCGCAGATCTTCGTCGACAGATCGCGTCTGCGCCGCGTGTTCATGAACGCGGTCAGCAACTCCCTGCGCCACGCCGGGCGCGACGATCTGACGATAGACCTGACGGCGAAGCGCGACGGAGACAAAGCCGTCATAAAAATAACCGACAACGGTCAGGGTGTTTCAAAGGATCAGCTCGAAAAGATATTCGAGCCGTTATACACCACCGAAACGAGCCGTTCCGTCGCCGGCCTCGGTCTTTCCATCTGCCGCGAGATAGTCGGATCTCACGGCGGGACCATCTGGGCGGAGAGCGAAGTGGGAAAGTATTTTTCCGTCTGCTTCACGCTCGGAATCGTCACCCAAAAGAAAACACCGGATTGATCTGCAAGCCCTTTTCCGCCGCGCGTATGCACTCTTCGAGCATATCGAAATCGCATACGAGGGAATGGGGCTTTTTTTCTTTGTCGTCCATATACATCGGCACAAAATAAAAATTCTTTCTGTTGAGCAGCGCGCCGATGTTTGAAAGATTCGCGCCGAGCGCGTCGTTCGAGCAGAGTCCTATAAGCACCGGTCTGTCCGCGCGCAGCGTCGCTTTTGCGGCGAGCGTGACGGAGGTGTCGGAGACGCCCGAGGCAATCTTCGATAAAGTATTTCCCGTGCACGGGCATATCACGAGCATATCGAGCGGCTCGAACGGTCCGAGCGGCTCCGCGCCCTCCACCGTGGTCACGGGCTCTCTTCCGCATATCCCGGTAACGGCTTCGACAAGCTCCGTATGCGTCCCGAAGCGCGTGTCCGTATGCGCGGCTCTCTCGGATAGCACCGGGACGGTCTCGTATTTTCCGGACAGCCTTTCAAGCGCCGCAAGCGCTTTTTTATGCGTGCAGAAGGAGCCGCAGATACAGTAGCCTATCTTCATATCACGCCGCGCCTTTCCATGATGGACGTCACCGTGTCCGCTATATCCCTGCCGGCAGTCTGCGGCGCGGTCTTTCCGGGAAGCGAAAGCGCCCGGACTGTCTTTATGCCGAGGCTTTTTGCCGCGTCCGCGTCAACGCCGCCGGGGAGCGAGGCGAGATCCATGACGAGCGAGCTTTCATCCGCAAAAGACAATACGTTCTTGTCGAATATCAGCTCCGGCACCGTGTTTATTATAAGCGTCTTGCCGCCTACAGCGCGGCACAGATCCTTCATTTTTGCGGTACCGCAGCCCGCGGCGCGCGCCCACGCAAGCGCGTCACCGCGTCTTGCGCAAACGGTGACGCTGCACCCGACGGCAGAGAAGAGCGACGACACGGCTTTGCCGACTCTGCCGTAGCCCGTGACGAGGACCGAAGCGCCGCGCAGCGTCACCGGGAGCTCGCGCAGGGCGAGCTCAAGCGCGCCTTCCGCCGTAGTCACTGCGTTCTTCACCGCAAGCTCCTCATCCTTCATATAGTCCGTGACAGACAGCGAAAGCTCGTCGGCTCTGTCGAGAAACGCGGCGGAGCAGACGCCCGCCATGACAAGCTGTGTCGGCGTTATCAGTGTCATAACGTCCGACAGTCTTATCTCGCGGTTTGAAAACGGGGCGTTCAGACGGCAGCCGTCCGACGAGAACGGAACGGGCAGAACGACGACCGCCGCGCCTTTAAGAGCGTCCTGTACGGTCCTGCATCTCACCGCGCCCGTGTATTCCGCCGCCGCGCTGTCAAAGCCGCAGAAGCTGACCTCAAAGCCAAGCTCCGAAAGCGACGACGCGCAGTATATCATCCTCATGTCGCCGCCTATGACGGCGATCTTTATATCGTTGTATTTATCCATAAATAAAACCCTGAAAGCAAAAGTAAAAATTCCGTACGTCCTTTCTTTATCATTATATGACGCGCCGCCAAAGATGACAAAAACGTTTAGTTAATATATTAGTCTATAAAAATTCAATAAAAATTGATAGTGAGTTGAGATTCAGTCACGAATATTATAGTAAAATAAATCAGTAATATAAAGGAGAACGATATGGCAGAGAAAAAGGACAGCAGTAAAAGAATATTCACGATACCGAACGTTATTTCAATGTTCCGTCTTTTGCTCATACCGTTTTTTATCTGGGCGTACGTCGGACTGAAAAACAACCTTCTCACGGTCATACTGCTTACCGTATCCGGCGTGAGCGACGTGCTCGACGGGTTCATAGCGCGTAAATTCAATATGGTGTCCGATCTGGGCAAGGCGCTCGACCCGGTGGCGGACAAGCTGACGCAGCTTGCAATGATCTTCTGCCTTATTTTCCGTTATTGGTATATGATCATACCGTTCGCTCTGCTTGCGGTCAAGGAAATTGTCGCCGCGACGACCGGGCTGGCGGTCATAAAAGCGACCGACCGTGTGAGAAGCGCGGAATGGCACGGCAAGGCGGCGACGGCCTGCATCTATCTGATGATGATAATGCATATAGTCTGGCCCATATTCTTTAAAGTTGAGATACCGACCGCCGTGTCCGTCGTATCCGTCGTCGTCACCACCGCGGTCATACTGCTCTCGTTCGTCATTTACACGACGGAAAACATAATCATTTTAAGACGCGCAAAGAAGAATAACGCGGACAAACCGCTTCAATAAGAAAGGAACACAGGCAATGTCAAAGGTTTACATTTTTTACAATCCTCTGTCCGGTCACGGAAAGGATCCTCTCGACCGGGAAAAGATGAAGAGCTTTTTCGGGGATGAGGAATGCGTCTTCTGCGATATGACCGCGCCCGAAACGTACGGCAAAACGGTATCCGAAATAGCGGAGGACGACAAGCTCGTGATCTGCGGCGGCGACGGAACGCTCAACCGCTTTCTCAATATATCGGAGGACGTTCCCGTAAAATGCAGGATCCTGTTCTATCCGCGCGGAAGCGGAAACGACTTTGCGCGTGATTTGGGAAAAGAGCCGGACAAGGAGCCTTTTGATATTACGGAATACGTGCAGCACCTGCCCACGGTGACCGTCAAGGGCAAAACGTGCAAATTCATAAACGGCATAGGCTACGGCATAGACGGCTACTGCTGCGAGGAGGGCGACAAGCAGAGAGCGTCGTCCGATAAGCCCGTAAACTATACGAGCATTGCGATAAACGGACTTCTTTTCCACTACAAGCCCACGACTGCGACCGTGACCGTGGACGGTGAAAAGCACGTGTTTGAAAAAGCGTGGCTCGCGCCTACGATGAACGGAAGATACTACGGAGGCGGTATGAACGCCGCGCCCGATCAGGACAGACTGAAAAACGATACGCTGACCGTGATGCTTTTCCACGGAGCGGGAAGAATAAGAACGCTCGCCGCGTTCCCGTCGATCTTCAAGGGCGAACACGTAAAGCATACGAAAATGGTGACGATACTGAAGGGCAGGGATATAAAGGTCGAATTCGATTCTCCGAGAGCCCTGCAGATAGACGGAGAAACGGTGCTTGACGTAAAGGAATACACGGCGAAGGCGCCGACAAAATAAGAGGCTGATTTTCACATAAACAAAGGCTGCCGCGCTGCGGCAGCCTCAACTTGCAGACAAAGTGTTTATTCTTTAAACAACTCCTTTCGTCACGACAAAATGTCGTGACACCTCCCTCAAAGAGGGAGGCAAATCAAGGCTCCCTCCCCGAGGGAGCTGTCATCCGGAAAATTCCCGGATGACT
>JAEEGL014342185.1_pt1 | contig 14301 bp, 15 predicted proteins | sample 9134231 | NCBI WGS metagenome assembly JAEEGL01 (sample SAMN16246548, study PRJNA631951) | gut metagenome | biome: gut microbiome; feature: rumen; material: fiber-attached | host: Bos | place: Iran: Karaj | collected 2018-10 | reverse complement strand
CTGATTTTTATAAAATATTTTTTATTTTAATGGAATCAGAGTAGATTTACACTCGTTGTATGTACGGAAGAGGTGAGAAAACATTGTCCCTTCAGACTGAAATGTCCGGCAGCTCTTCCGGTTCTCTGTCTTTTGATCAGCTTTATGAGCTGTATGCAACCGACGTTCTTCGTGTATCCTATTACTATCTGGGCAATCGTGAAATGGCTGAAGACGTTACTCAGGATGTCTTTGTCAAGCTCATCACCAACAATCCCGTCCTTGAGGAAGGAAGGGAAAAAGCCTGGCTTCTAAAGGTTGCACTGAACCGTTGCAGGGATTTATGGCGCAGCTCCTGGATCAAGAAAGTGGTTTTGGGTCATCCCGGGTTTGAATGTTTTCCCGCGCCGGATGAAATAGGACAGATGGCTGACCAGCAATCCCTTGCTGAAGCAGTCAATCGCCTGAAACCAGAGTTTAAGGAAGTTGTCCTTTTGTTCTACTATCAGGGTTTTAATGTTACAGAAATCGCTGATATGCTTCAGATCGCAGAAGGTACAGTTTCTTCCAGGTTAAGCAGAGCCAGAGACAAGCTACAGAAAGAATTGAAAGGAGATGATCAGCAGTGATTCAACCCGAGGAACTTCGTACAGCCACAGATAAAGCTTTATGCGGCCTGACTGCAGATGAGTCTCTGAAACAAAGAATTCTTCTTATGGCTTCCCAGACCACTGAAACCCGTCGCGACAACGTATTCCGTCCTGTCATGAAACTTTGTGCTGTTGTCGGGGTTTTACTGCTCATGGTTGTAGCGTTGAACAGTGTACGTCCGCTCTCCCCTTCCGCTCCCGGCGAAATGAATGTTTTTGCAGCCGGTGGAAAGGATACTGCCGGAACGCCATTTTCCCAGATTGACATCAAAAAAGTGGCCGGCATTTCCATTGGCAGCGTTGATTATCAGGATGAAGCGCAGTGTGCCGAAATGATTCGCATACTGCAGTCCGAATCTAAAGAAGCTGAGGTGGAAATTCCTGATAACGGTGAACGGATTGTCATCCGGATGAAAGACGGAAAAGAATATGCGTTCTGCATCATTGAACCTTATGTTTTCAATGATGAGAAATGCTGGACATGCAGCGGACTGTTCTCTTTGCTGCAGAAATAAAACAATATTGTATTTTCAACAAACGGCTGTTTCTGAAGATCAGAAACAGCCGTTTTCTTCAAGATATTTTTCAAGTTTTCTCTTAACTCTTTGCAATGCATTGTCTATAGATTTAACATGTCTGCCTAGTGTTTCTGCGATTTCCTGATAGCTTTTACCGTCAAGATATGCTGCCAGGACTTCCTGCTCCAGCCCGGATAGAACCTCGTTGATTTTCCGGTGTATATTACCCAGATTCTCCTGATTGATGATCATTTCTTCCGGATTGCCACTGTTACCCTCCATGATGATATCAAGAAGAGTTCTGTCGCTTTCTTCATCATATAAAGGTTTATTTAATGATACATAGCTGTTCAGCGGTATATGTTTCTGTCTGGTGGCCGTTTTAATGGCCGTGATAATCTGCCTTGTAATGCACAGCTCAGCAAAAGCACGGAATGAACTGAGTTTTTCCTGTTTGTAGTCGCGGATTGCTTTATACAACCCTATCATGCCTTCCTGGACGATGTCTTCGTGATCAGCGCCGATCAGAAAGTAGCTTCTTGCTTTGGACCTGACAAAATTTTTGTACTTGTTCAGGAGAAATTCTTCCGCCATTGTATCGCCGTCATGGCATAGCTGTACAATCTCTTCATCGGAATATCCGCTGAATCTTTCCCTGAACGGAATGATTTCTTCTCCGTTATCGGTTTCCTCAATCCTCTCAGGATGATTGTTCATTCTTCCTTCATTTATTTCAGAAGTTTTCGAATTGTTGTATTCCATAGAGCAACTCCAGTTTATTATGTGTCTCTTATTATTTTCTGCATTCAAGGACACGATACATCATGATACCGGCAGCCACAGAAGCATTCAGGCTCTCAATTTTCCCCTTCATAGGAAGCGATACGGTATAATCACATTTTTCAGCAACCAGACGGCTGATACCATCTTCTTCTGCACCGATGACAAGCGCAACGCCTCCTGTGAAATCTGTTTTCCTGTAATCATTTCCATTCATCGTGACAGCATACAGCCAGATATTCTTTTCCTGGAGATATTCAATAGTTCGGGCCAGGTTGCTGACTCTTGCCACTTTTACATATTCAACAGCACCGGCGGAAGACTTGACGGCTGACGGTGTAAGGCCGACACTTCTGTGCTGGGGAATAATAATGCCATGTGCGCCGGTACACTCAGCTGTCCGGATGATAGCGCCCAGATTGTGGGGATCCGTAATTCCGTCCAGCAGGATAAGAAATGGATCTTCACCTTTTTCAAAAGCGTTATTCAGTATATCGTCCACCGATGAATACTGATAAGCCGATGCAAAAGCAATGAGGCCCTGATGATTGGTTGCAATCGCATCCAGTCTCGATTTCTCGACAACCTGAATCTGTATTTTCTGTTCTTTTGCCTTCTGGACGATTTCTCTCGCTGATCCTGAAAGCTCGCCCTTCTGAACAAGCAGTTTTTCAAGATCATGATGGCTTTTTAATGCTTCCCGGATCGGATTTCTGCCCGTGAGGATATATTCATTATTTTGTTCTGTTCTCTCATTCGGGTTTATCCGAGTTTCATGGTTCCTGTATTCAAACTGCTGATAGCTTTGCTGGGCAGCACTGTCCTTATCAGGGAAATTCTTTTTTCTTTCGCTGCTGTATGAACGTCGTTTTTCAGGAGCACTCTTCTGCATGCGCCTGCCGCTGGTTTTCTCTGTATTCTTTTTGGAATCATATGCCATATCAGACTTCCTCCTTACGTGACCGGATTAAAGCTTCCCTGTTTTTACGGATTTCAGCAGCCATACCGCATGTCTTTTCGCCCTCAGGACATTTTCCCCGGATACACGCAGGTCCGGCATCCGTAAACAACGCAGGGGCAATATCAAAGCATATCCTGAACATTTCTTCTGCCATTTTTCTGATTTCCCATTGTGCTCTGTTGCACATTCTCAATGAGAAGAAATGCCGAAGTTCACGTACATTCATTGTCACAACAAGTCTTGTTTCACAGGCATTCGGAAGCACAAAACGGGCATCTTCATTGGATTTTTCGCCTTTTCCAAGCTTTTTCTGCCATTCAACATACCAGGATTCTATTGTGTCCATCTGCTTCTGGTACTGTTGTACCGCATCTTCACCCAGTGCTGCAATACTGTCGGGCATGATAAACCCAAATCCGTTTTCATAGGAAACATATCGCTGACTCTGAACAGAGAAACTGGCAATACGATGTCTTGTCAACTGTGCAAGAAGAACCCGGCTGACTCCTTCAACACCAAAGGAAAACGTGACATGTTCCAGCACGGATTCATGACCCATTCCCATGAGCTTTTCGATAAATGCAGATTGATCTTTCTGAGATATTTTTTCTTTCAGATCTTCTATTGTTGATTTTGAGTAGCATAGTTTTGCACTCAGCGCAATCGTTTCTTCCGGTGAAAGCGTGTGACGGAGAAGGATTACTTTCAGTTTCTTCTGTTCAGCCATTTTCACTCACCTCTTCTATAATAGTTACGAGCCTGCTGATCCTGTCATTCTGTCCTGTCAGATACAGATATCCGAACAATGCTTCAAATCCGGTTGATGCAGCATATTCATCAGGATCCTGATTTCGCGGAGCTGAATGTTTTGCATGAGCATTTCTTCCTCGTCTGACAATCTCTGTTTCCGTTTCGTTCAGTTCATCCTGTATTTTCTGCAGAATCACAGCTTGTGAATGCGCATTCACAAGGCTGACGCATTCTTTATGCATATGATGTACGTTGTATCTTTTCATGATCAGCTGATATCTTACAATCAGTTCCCATACTGAATCTCCAATATAGGCAAGCTGCAGCGCATTCAGCTGGAGCGCTTCCTGCTGTTTCATCCCTTTTCCGAACCGAAGACTCAAATGACTGACCTCCAAGAAAAATTCATAATATTATATCATACTCTTTGTTTATAATAAATATGATCCTATCCTGCAAATTTCATAAAAAAGATACTTGACAGCCGCAAAATAATGTGTATAATAACGTTTGTTGTCCGGGCACCATTAGCTCAGTTGGTAGAGCACCTGACTCTTAATCAGGGTGTCTAGGGTTCGAGTCCCTAATGGTGTACAGAGCTGGAAGCATTAAGCTTCCAGCTTTTCATTTTGCCTGTTTTCAACAAAGAACAGCGGTCTGCATTAATTCTGCAGACCGCTGTCAATTTCAGTTGTGATCAGGCCTGAGCGGGAGCTCCCACAGGGCAGGTCTCAGCACAAGCACCGCATTCAATGCAGGTGTCAGGATTGATCTCGTATTTGCCGTCACCCTCGCTGATAGCGGATACGGGACATTCAGCAGCACAAGCGCCGCAGCTGATGCATTCATCAGAAATTTTGTAAGCCATAAAACTAACCTCCTCTTATTTGTCCGCGCAGTCATGCGTGAAACTATAAAAAGTATATCATCGAACAAATTGAAAATCAATATATCATTTGTCCTGACTGATAGCCTGCATTGCTTTCTGCAAAGCGTCGGCCCAAGGACTTCTGGTACTACTTGTTTCCGGAGAATTCGGTGTTTCTTTTGTCTCGTTATGATCAGGCTGAGCCTGTGCCTCTTCTCTGTTTTTTTGTTCATGACTGCGGTTCGGGTTTTCCCTTCTCACCGGCTGTCCGAGCACAGGTTTACGCGCTTTCCTGTTGTTCTTTTCTTCGTTGGTTATATTGCTGTCTGTTCCATGCTGAATTGTTTTTTCATCTGTTTCTGATTCTTCGGATTTCACCGTCAAATCGTCCTGTGCATTCTTTCCGGCAAAACCATCATAAACCGGATCTGTCTTTTCTTCACCGTTGTTTTTCCTTGCCTGTTCCTGGTTTGTGTTTCCGTCTGAAGGCTTTGTAATGTTTTCAAGCGGATATTCTTTAATCTCGCTAGTATCACCGTTTGTCAGACGTACAAATACCGTTTCCTTGACGATATTGAGATCCGTTACCGGTCCTGTACCATCCGGAGTGATAACTTCCCTGCCGATTTTCGGCATCTTCTTTCTGGTCATTTCATAATGTTCCTGTTCGTATTTCAGGCAGCACATGAGGCGACCGCACACACCGCTTATCTTTGTCGGGTTCAGAGACAGATTCTGCTCTTTTGCCATTTTTATGGAAACCGGCTGAAACTGATCAAGAAATGATCCACAGCATATTGGCCTTCCACAGGGGCCAAGGCCTCCCAGCATTTTAGCCTCGTCTCTGACGCCGATCTGCCTCAGTTCAATTCTCATTTTGAATACTGAAGCAAGATCCTTTACCAAAGACCTGAAATCAACTCTTCCGTTTGCTGTAAAAAAGAACAGAATCTTGCTGTTGTCGAAAGCATATTCAACAGATACAAGCTTCATTTCCAGTTTATGCTCGGCGATTTTTTTCTGGCAGATGCCAAAGGCTTCTTTTTCCTTCACACGGTTTTCCTGTCCATGTTTTATATCCTGTTCATCTGCAATTCTGATCACCTTTTTCAGTGGAGTATGCCAGTTTTCCTCGTCTACTTCCCGTGAGCCCATAACCACTTCCCCCAGATCATTGCCCCGGGCAGTATCAACAATAACATAATCTCCTGTTTTTACTTCAGTTTCGGAAGAATCAAAATAGTACATCTTTCCATTTTCCTGAAACTGTACTCCGATTATTCTGCCCATAAATCACATTCTCCTATAAGTGTTAAAAGTAATTGTTCTATAACTGCCTGAAAATTGACATTGCTCGCATTCTGCTTTCTGGCACATGCTATGGCATCTGTGAGAAGAGTAAACCTTTCAAGCGGGGCTTTCTCTGCAAAACGCTGCCATTCCTTTGAATAATCTTCAGGATAATCTTTCCCGTCATGAAAAAGCCGATATTTCAGCAACTGCCGGACAATATCCTCAAGAATATCAAAAAGCTGATCAGACGAACCCTTCCTGTCTTTCCAGGATGTTGATATATTGAGAACCTCGCTTCGTTTTCTGTTTCCGAAGAACGCCTTCACTATTTCATCTTTCAGCTTCCAGTATGAATCATCAGATGAAAGCCTGATTGCGTTTCCGATTGAACCGCCGGAAACCCTGGCCGCCTTTTCGGCTATTTCCCGTTCGACTCCGGATGAAACAATGACTTCCGTTATATATTTTTCATCCCAGGGGATGAGTTTGATATTCCGGCATCTGCTCCGTACGGTCGTCAGGATCTGTTCTGGATGGCTTGTTGTCATCAGAAAAAAAGTGTTTTGGGGCGGTTCTTCCAGAATCTTCAGCAAACTGTTCTGCGCCTGCGGCGTCATGTTTTCAGCATCAGGAATCATTACAACCCTGTTGCCTCCACCGTAGGCATATCTGCTGCACAATCTGATCATTTCACGGATATCTTCCACAGGAATAGTCGTCCTGCCTTTTTGTACATCCGGTGAGATGGGATTGCCCTTTTCGATGACTGTTATATCCGGATGTTCTCCTGCCAGCGTCAGCCTGCAGCCGTCACATTGACCGCATGGTTTCTCCCTGTCAGATGAACACATCAGGGATCTTGCGATCAGTCCGGCGAGTGTTCGTTTTCCAGCACCAGGCTGCCCGGTAATCAGTACAGCATGAACAAGCCGATGCTCTGTAATCTGTTTTTTCAGAGCATCTATTTCAGGTCCCTGCAGACGAAAATCTTCAAATGACAACATCGGCATCCCTGCTTTTAGACTTTCAGGAACTGATCTACAGTCAGGACAAACATCGTCGCTCCCCCGACAGTGACTTCAATCGGATAGGATGAATACTCATTCTGTGAAATACCGCCGGACACTGACGGCGAAACTGTAGAAATCTGTTTCCTGCTTTTGCATACAGATTCAACAATGTTCACAGCTTCATCAATCCTGTTGTCATCCACGCCGAGCAGCAAAGTGGTGTTTCCCGCCTTCAGGAATCCGCCTGTGGTTGCCAGTTTGGTCACGCCAAATCCCTGCTGCATTAAAACGGACAGAAGCTTTGATGCGTCCTCATCCTGAACAATAGCGATGATAAGCTTCATAGACATTCTTCTCCTTCCGCATTTAACTTAAAAATTATACGCTACATCATATTCAAAATCAAGTTTATCCCTTTATGTTCATATGTTCAGCCCATGACAGCGATGACATCCTCCATTATCACAGCAACCGCATTCTTTACATCATCAGGGAAAAAGGATAAACTGATGAATCGGGAGGAATCAGTATGAGTCATCTTTTTCATTGTTATGCCAGCGCCGCTTTCGGTATGGAAGGACTTGTTTCAAGGGAACTGAAAAATATCGGACTGCACGATGTTGAGGCCGAAAACGGTTTCGTCCTTTTTTCCGCATCCGGTGAAGAACTGTTCCTTGCCAATATGAAACTTCATTTCAGCGACAGATTGTTTATTATTCTGACCGCCGGAGAATGCAAAAGCTTTGAAGATCTTTTTCAGCTTGTTTCTTCTGTCCGCTGGACTGATTATTTCTCCCCGGATAATTTTATCGACATATCCTGCAAATGTACCAGAAGCCGGTTAATGAGCCAGCGTGACTGTCAGTCAATAACCAAAAAGGCAATCATAGAAAACGTGAAAAAAGCAACCGGGCAAAAAACTTTTCCCGAGTCTGGTTCTGCCCTTTCAGTCCATGTCTCCGTAAGAAACGATCTGGTCAGGATCCTCCTGAACACCTCAGGAGAAGCGCTCTCCCGTCGGGGATATCGTACCTGGAACGGTGAAGCTCCTCTTCGTGAAACGCTGGCTGCAGCTCTCGTGGAGCTGAGCGGATGGAGGCCGGGGCAGCCTCTTCATGATCCCTGCTGCGGAACAGGGACAATTCTGATTGAAGCAGCTCTTCAATCCGGCAGGATCGCCCCAGGAATCAACAGACAGTTCGCCATGGAAAATTACAAATGCTTCCGGTTCCTTTGTTTCTCATCTCTTCGTGCTTCCCTGAAAGCAATGGAATCAAGAGAATGCATTTCCGGCATCAGCGGTTCGGATCTCGATCCTGAAGCGCTTGAACTTGCAAAAAGACATATTGCTCAGGCCGGTCTGGGCAGTAATGCAATCCATCTGGAACATCTTCCGCTCCAGGAATTAAATCTTGAAACGGAAAATGGTGTTTTTATCTGTAATCCGCCATACGGCGAACGACTCAGCGACCAGGCCAGCTGCCGTAAACTCTATCATGATCTTTTCCTGCTGAAGAAGCGTCATCCATCCTGGAAACTCTGTGCGATTTCATCAGACCCTGCTTTTGAAAGAAACTTTGGCAAAAAGGCAGACCGAAAACGTCGTTTATATAACGGACGTCTTGAATGCGTATATTACATCTACAACTGACCTGGAATACGGATATACGTCCTTCCTATGGATTCGTCAGTGGAGTCATTCCTGATATGTCTGATAAACAGGTCTATATCCTTCTGTGTTTGAACAGCTTGCGGACAATACGTATTCATATCCGTTTCCTGATTTCCATAGGGATAAACAGGGATAACCGTTACAGGAGCGTTTTCCCCTCCTGTCGTAAAATCAAACTGTATCCTTACCAGCATGGAAAAATAGGCTTTGGGTTTTCTGGATGTACTTCCGTCTATGATTGTTCCTGCATTATATATAACCGGTACGCCTCTGATATATTCAATTCCCTGTGACTGTCCGTATTGATTGAAAATGACGAAATCAGCTCCGAAGAGAACACATCTGTTTGCCATAGCTTCCTGGATAATGGAATGATTCTGGTCTTTATCTTCTTTTCGGCTTACCGTAAATACGATTTTTTCACAATGCATCTCTTTCAGCTGCATGATTCGATCGCTGATGACATTCACATCAGCCAGATACTCACTTTCACTGCATCCGGCAAATCCGATAATATGCCCTTTCAGCCTGACTGCCAGAGGCTGGGAACGTTCCATAATTTCAGAGTATCCGGCTGCTTCTTCCCGGGTGTTATTGAAAAGATCATCCCGTTGATATAAAACATCATCAGTAAGCGTAATCAGTTCAATGGATGCATTTCTGAATAATTCACCGGTTCCTTTCGGACCGTATTGAACATTTTTCATTTCCGGTGCGATTTCCACGTTTCCTTCAAGGATACCGCCCAGATCTGCGCAAGTCAGATCATCCTCCGATAATAAAGGCAATAATTCCGAGAGAGGATCCTGATATCCTGCTTTTTTTGTATAGGAAACGAAACTCTCTTTTCTTGCATTGAAGTTCCTGTTCCCTCCCGGAATAATTTTACCGCAAAAAGTAATTGTAACCTTATCGTCCGTTACGGCGTCCTGTTCATCTTCTGTAACAGGTATCGTATGCTGGTATTCGCTGTTATTATCTCGTTTCAGCCTGTTATTGGCCGCTTTTCTTTCTTCCGGATCATCCAGGATAATAACACGCGTATGATATGGAAGATGTGTAAACAGCCAGTATGCATTTAATCCGCCGTCTCCGGGATCAGGCTGTATTCGTATACAGGCATGGGAAGCTTTTGCACCCAGATATCCACGCCCAAGAGTAAAGTCTTTTTTACTTTTCCCCCAGTCATAAGGTGTCTGATGAAGCAGATTGCCTCCGTCATACTGAATAACATAATCATATTTTTTTCCGTTTGTTGAAAAGTTCACCCTGTGATATCCTGTCAGGAAACAGCCTGCAGAAGTTTCCTGATACAGACTGTTTTTTTCCGCTCTGCCGGTGGATACAAAGAGTGTATCAATGATTTTTCCCTGATGAAATATGCTCATTGTTTGTTTTTGTTTATCTACAAGCAAACCGTATTCTTCAGCAGGTTCTTCTGTTTTGAGCTTTTGAAGCGGAACCCACCCTTCCACATATTCTCCCTCTTCATGATTCCACGCGCCTATAAACGCCCAGGCGCCGTCAATCTTAATCACCCGGACTCCCTGCGTCTGCCCGTGAAGTGTTCCAAGCGATTTGCTTTTCTCATCCTGTTTTTCATAAACATCCTGATGCTTAAAGGAATCAATATTGATGACAACTGACGGCCTCATCATCATATTCCAGATCTCTTCTTCAGACATATTGCGATCCGGCATGATTTCACCGGTTTCTGAAATGGAAGTATTCTCGGGCTTCTTCTCAGAAACAGTGAGTAAGTACTCATATGTTTCTTCAGGCTTGGACACTTCATAGATTTTCAGAGTATATTGACCTGGTTCAGGTTTCTTTTTCTTTGAAATATCGCTGAAATCCTGTCTGTTGATTCTGCCTCCGGTTGTGGAAAGTTTATAGCTATATGACGCTTCACTCTGTCCTTCTCCTGTTAATGTCAGCATGACCGTACCGTTTTTAACTGTTCTGTACTCAACAAACCAGGTTTCCGGTGCGTCCAGATACAGTGTTTTCGATGAAGGCAGAGCATACTGCAGGCATTGACCCGGATATTCGACCGGCGACAGAAATGAAGTGGTATGTGTTTGTCCGGAATCCGTTTGAAATTCAGCTGTAATGGTATATGTTTTATCATATAATTTTTCTTTATTATATGCACATCCATCCCATTCCACTGTCGTTTCACCGGCACTGACCCGCTGATTCAGTTCTCTGTATACACAAACATCATCATGAATCCGAATCGTCAGATATCCGTTTTCCTCAGCGTATACGCGAAAAAAATTGTCCTCATACGAATGGATATTCCCCACACGCTTTATATCAAATGGGTTTCCGGAGCATGCACTGTTCCATACGCTGCAAAAAAAGATCACAGTACAGATAAATGTCGTTAACCGTTTTATTCTCTTCCTGAAATGCATTCTACTGCTCCTTTCACCAGACACAGATATTCTACTTCCTAATTCTTTCATCCGCAAGTTTTTCCGTATATCTTGACAAAGCGGTAACACGGCTTTATAATTTCGATGTTTGTTCGCGGTCGTGGCGGAATCGGCATACGCGCACGTTTGAGGGGCGTGTCCGGCAACGGGTACGGGTTCAAGTCCCGTCGACCGCACACACAGATCCTGATGAATGTCAGGATCTGTTTTTATATAAAAATACCGGTCTGTATGACCGGTATTTTTCAGTGGAGATGAGGGGAGTTGAACCCCTGTCCGAAAGCACTTCAGAAAGACTTTCTCCGAGCGCATTCCGTGGTTATGATTCCCCTGAATGACATCCGCGGAAAAACGCCATCCAAGGTAGCTTCATTTTTGCGGATACCGCTGCAAAGCTTAGGCGGTATTCGTTCCCTGCATTAATGACGCCGGTTGTCTGATCTGCAGGCGGTCAGAGCCGACGCGCGGCATTAAGCCGCGAAAGCGTAATTGCTATTGTCAGTTATTGTTTTTCCCCGTTGATACGCAGTACAGGGTCTGCGGCTCGCTTATCCTTCCTCTGTTACCCCCGTCGAAACCGGATCATCCCCGGATATGAACGGAATTCAATAGCAATTATTTCTGTCTTTGCCTCAAAGCGCGTTGTATTTCTCTCTCTGAGTCTTTTTTAGCCATACTGTCCCTCTTGTCGTGAAGCTGTTTGCCTTTGCACAGTCCGAGAAGAAGCTTCACCCGTCCGTTCAGGAGATACATTTCAAGGGGAATCAACGTATATCCCTGCCGCATAACCTGCCCTTCAAGTTTACGGATTTCACTGCGATGAAGGAGCAGCTTCCTGGGTCTCATCGGATCCTTATTGAAGATATTGCCCTGTTCATATGGACTGATATGCATTCCTTCAACCCATATTTCACCTTTTCGGATCTGAGCCCAGCTTTCCTTCAGATTGATTCTTCCCTGCCGGATACTTTTAACCTCTGTTCCGAAAAGCGCTATGCCGCATTCGATCTTCTCCTCAACAAAATAATCATGAAAAGCTTTGCGGTTCTGAGCAATCGTTTTGATTCCTTGCTGGTGCGGCATTACATCTTCCTCCCTCAAAAAAGTATAACACGTACGTATTCCCTTTTCAATCGTGTATTTGTCTGATATAATCACGCAATGGGAGGGATGGAAATGAAAGACCTGCATGAAATCGCTGCAAGTGCGAGAAGTGCTTTTTACCAGATATCCGTATCATCAGCAGACCAGCGAAACACTGTGCTGTCAGCACTTGCCCGTTTGCTTACACAGAATAAAGATTCTATTTTTGCTGCCAACCAGACTGACCTCGATGCCGCAGCAGCTGAAGATCTTGCCGCACCGCTTCTTCATCGCCTGACCTTTGGTGAAGAAAAGCTTGATCAGGTCGTTCGGGGTCTTCATGCGCTTGCAGATCTTCCGGATCCTCTGAACAAAACGCTTTCTGCTACTGAAATTACTGAAGGGCTGAAACTTTACCGTGTATCTTCTCCAATTGGTGTAATCGGTGTCATATTTGAAAGCCGGCCTGATGCACTGATCCAGATTTCATCTCTTTGTATCAAAAGCGGGAATGCAGTCCTCCTGAAAGGCGGACGTGAAGCGCTGCATACGAATCAGGTTTTATGCGATCTTGTCAGTCAGGCACTGGAAGATTCCGGTTTTTCCGCATCCACTGTACAGCTTCTCGAAACCCGTGAGGATGTTGCTCAGATGCTGAAAGAGGATACACTGATTGATCTGATTATCCCCCGCGGCAGCAACAGCTTTGTCCGATATATTATGGATAACAGCCGTATTCCTGTTCTGGGTCATTCTGACGGTATATGCCATGTTTATGTCGACAGTGATGCTGATCCTGAAACTGCCTGCCGGATTGTTACCGACAGCAAAACCCAGTATGTATCCGTCTGCAATGCTCTTGAAACCCTTCTGGTTCACGTGGATATTGCTCCGGTATTCCTTCCCGAACTGTATCGCAGCCTTACAGAAAAAAATGTAGAGATCCGCGGTGATGAACAAACCGCGAAAATTATCCCTTGTGTTCCTGCCACCGATAAGGACTGGTCAACTGAATATCTTGATTATATCCTTTCCATAAAAATCGTTTCATCCCTGAACGATGCAATCGAGCATATCAACAGGTATGGTTCACATCATACGGACTGTATTGTCACCAACAATTCTGAAAATGCCTCTGTTTTTATGAACACCGTGGACAGTGCCGGGGTTTACTGGAATGTATCTACACGATTTGCAGATGGTTTTGTTTATGGACTCGGTGCTGAGGTCGGTATTGCAACCGGAAAGCTTCATGCCCGCGGACCCATGGGACTTGAAGGATTAACGACCTATAAATATAAATTGATCGGTTCCGGTCAGACCATGGAAGAAATGAAATCCGGCAAAAGGCAGTATACTCATATCCCCCTTCAGGAAAACTGTCCCCTTTGATCATTGAAAGGTAGGCTTTTTATGCGGCTTCAGAAATATCTTGCGTCCTGCGGCGTTGCATCCAGACGGAATGCTGAGCAGATGATCCTTGACGGGCGCGTTTCTGTAAACGGTGAAATTGTCAGAGTACTCGGCACACAGGTGGACGAACAGTCCGACACTGTTCAGGTGGACGGCTCCATTGTCATGCCGGAAACTGAAAAGCACTACCTGGCGTATAACAAACCCGTCGGTGAAGTAACCACTGTCTCTGATCCGGAAGGCCGGGCAACAGTGATGGACCGTTTCCGCGACTATCCTGTACGCCTCTTTCCTGTCGGCAGACTGGATTATGACAGTGAAGGTCTTCTTCTTCTTACAAATGACGGAGATTTGATGAACAAGGTGCTTCACCCCAGTTTCGAAATTCAAAAATCATATCTTACCAAAGTTTCCAACAATGTATCAGATCAGGAAATCAGAACACTTCGAAAGGGTGTTATCATTGACGGGAAACTGACCTCTCCCGCCGAAGTCAGGCTGATCCGCCATGATACATTTTCCACCGATCTTCTGATTACAATCCATGAAGGCCGAAACCGTCAGGTTCGTAAGATGATTGATGCTATCGGTCATCAGGTGGTCCGCCTGAAAAGAGTACGTTTCGGGCCTGTTCTGCTTGGAGATCTTCCTTCGGGCATGTGGCGTAAACTGACAGATGAAGAAATTAAGAAACTCAGACCTTGACAAAACTCAAAATGACGCTATAATTTATCGACGTGAGCATTCGCTGACGCGGAGAGTTGGCTGAGTGGTCTAAGGCGCACGACTGGAAATCGTGTGTGGGGTGATACCTCACCCAGGGTTCAAATCCCTGACTCTCCGCCAAACAGTGCAGATTGATATCTGCACTGTTTTTTTGCCG
>JAEEGL013868715.1_pt1 | contig 14301 bp, 11 predicted proteins | sample 9134231 | NCBI WGS metagenome assembly JAEEGL01 (sample SAMN16246548, study PRJNA631951) | gut metagenome | biome: gut microbiome; feature: rumen; material: fiber-attached | host: Bos | place: Iran: Karaj | collected 2018-10 | reverse complement strand
TTACCGCAGATATTGGTATAGAATACCATGGGGTTGCTGATCTTGTAGCTGTATTCACCGAAGCACTTAACCGATACATCGATATCGATTCCGGCTCTCTGGTCAACCACACGGAAGGGAACCGGTCTGGGTGTTCCGTACTTATTTCCGATGATCTCTTTGATATTGAAATAATAAACTCTCTGATCCTTGCCGGGCTGTCCGCCGAAGGTGAAACGATCGCCAAACTGTTTGAAGAATGCAACGAAGTTCTCACCGAGCTTTCCGCCGTCAAAGAATGAATGCTCTGTTCCGGAATCATAAGTGAATTCTCCGGGCTCTGCGCAGAGCTCAACTACCTTTCCCGATTCAACGATGATCATACACTGACCATTGTTTACGGCGATCCTTGATCCGTTGGAGATGATGTTGTCCTCTCCCTTTGTGTTTGAAGATCTTCCGGTAACCTTCTTCTGTCCTTTTACTACAAGAACATCAGCAGGGATTGCGTCGCAATAGAAGAACTCTTTCCACTGATCGGCAAGCTGTCCGCCCAACGCACCTTTAAATGCCTGAATAAGTCCCATTTGAAATACTCCTTTCTGTTATGAGACATTTTTAGTCTCACTTTGTACCTTTTGATATTTTACCACTTTTTTTGCGGCTTGGAAATAATTTATTGATCTCGCATGTCAGCAGGCCTGAAAGCCTTATCTCCAGAAGACTTCCTCTACTTTCTCATCCGGAAGATAACCCAGCAACATCTTCTCCAGAAGCTTACTCTCAACCGGTTTTGAGAGATAATCCGAAAATCCCGCCTCCATATATGCCTCACGGGCTCCGGATATCGCATTCGCGGTCAGCGCAACATAAGTCGTATCCGTTGAGCCGGGAAGTTCCTTAAGCTTCTCAAGCGTTTCGATCCCGTCCATCTTCGGCATCATGTGATCGATGAATATTATGTCATACTTTTTCTTTGCAGCCATATTTATCGCCTCAAAACCCGAATCGGCGGTATCAACCTGCACCAGTGTCTTTTCAAGAAGCCTTTTTATAACATTTAGATTCATCGGTATATCGTCGACGATGAGCACTTCTGCTGTCGGCGCATGGAAGAGTTCTTTGTATGTCTCTTTCTTACCGGTGTCCGCTCCGAATTTACCGCGGGCCTTTCCGACGGGTCCCCATCCCACAACGCTCTGTCTGACAGCAAACGAAAAAGCCGATCCCTTTCCGTAAGTACTTTCCACCTCGAGACTGCAGCCCATAAGTGCAAGCAGCTGGTTTGTTATGCTCATTCCCAGTCCTGTCCCCTCTATAGCGCGGTTCCTCTGTACCTCGATACGTTTAAAAGGTGAAAACAGCACATCTATATCTTCCTTTTTCATTCCGATACCGGTATCTTCCACGCAGATCTTCAAAAGGATCTGCGATTCTCCCGTCTTTTCAAATCCCATGGAGAATTTCACGCTTCCTTTTTCGGTATATTTGATCGCGTTTGTGAGAAGATTCAGCGTGCACTGCTTTATTCTTATATCATCGCCAAACAGAAGGTGCGGCAGGTTTTCATCTATCTCTGTGATAAATTCAAGTCCCTTTTTTTCAGCCCTTCCCTGAACCATGTTTACAAGATCGTTGATCAAAGAACCCGCTTCATACTGTGTGGGTGTGATCACCATCTTGCCTTCCTCGATCTTTGAAAAATCGAGTATCTCATTTATCAGTGCAAGGAGAGTGTGTCCGGCACTTTCTATGTCTTTGGCGTAGGAAATGATGTCGGATCCGTCATCCTGCGCATCTCTCAGAATCATCTCATTCATTCCGAGAATCGCGTTTATCGGAGTCCTGATCTCATGCGACATATTTGCCAGGAAATAACTCTTGGCTCTGTCGGCAGCCTCGGCCTGTTTTTTTGCAACTACCATATCCGTCATGTTCACAAAAAGGATATTCAGCCCGACAACCCTTTTATCCTGCATCATTGTGTGGATATTGATCTGGAAATCCATTATCAATCCCTTGGCGCCCGTTGTTATGAGATAAGGCGCAATAGAATTGCCTTTTAATGCTTTATTGCATTTATCAAGGATTTCCTCAAGCTGATCGGGGGAAAACATACCTTCAAAGGCGTCTCCAAGATATGCCCCGCCTTCTATTTTTTCCCTGCTTAATACACCGACCCTGTAATATATATCCGACACCATTACAGTCTGCAGCTTATCATCCGTCAGAATCAGGAGATTCGGGGCACTTGCCATAAGCTGCTTTATGTAAAAGATACGGCGCATACTTTCTTTCTGAATGTATGCCTGCGTGTTGGCTGCCTGCTCATTTGCGACACGAAGGATCTCGTTATCCTTGGATACGCGCTTCACTTCCCGCCTGAGTTTCTTATTCTCAAGGCGAAGGAGCTCAAGTTCTTCTCTTTCATTTTCCGGGAGGTTGTTGTGCTCTTCCAATTCCGGTTCTCCTAAAACGCCACTGTAGTAAATGTCATGTTGTGGAACAGATTGTAATTTTCACCGGACTCACTTACCTTTATGGGACAGAATTCGCCGTATGAATACATTCCGAGAAGGGATGAATCCTTGGGAATATATTTCATACACAGATTGCCTTCCGCTTTAAGATTGCTTGCCAGAGCAAGAAATCTCGCAACGCAGGTGGTACAGATAAATGTCCTGTACTCATATCCGGTCTCTTTAAGAACTTTGTTCATCAGCTCGCTTAACGCTTTTTCGACAGAATTCTGAACATCATCCCTGTTCAGCGTCCCGATTCCGACATAAGCTCCCTGCGGCATACCTCCGAGGAAAATCCCGCTCTGCTTTTCGTGGTCAAGAACAGAAATATTTCTTGCCACTTCCACTTCGTCGCCGTTAGGCATTCTTATCGTAAGAACAAAAGGAGAAATAATGTAATCTCCGAATACGTCGGTTTTGTCTACCACAAACTGTGCTTTCCTCAAAGCATCCATGAATGTGCTGCTTCCGAGTTTGAAGATCTGATTTCCTTCCGACTCCGTGATCTCAAATTTGTAAATGGATCTGCTTTCTATGGAATTCATTGTGACCCATACAGGTTTGATATTTCCGGAAATGAGGATCATGACAACACCGCTTTTTTCAACGCGGTCATTGTAAAACACCCTGCTCTCGGTAAAATTAAACCCGTCGGATGCAAGCCCTCCGAAAATAGGAGTATGCCCTGAAGCCTCATCGATGGTCCCGACTATCTCATCTCCGGGAACATTTGACTCGCTGGTCACTATAACACTGTAAGAGATTATCATTTTCTCTTTTTCGGAAAGCTTACCCGCCGCTTTATGGTATGTTTTTGCTATTTCCTCTTTGTAGTTATCGGTTGTGAGAGTATCTGTAATTCCTGCAGAAAAAGTGCAGTCATCGGCAGAAAGAAGCATTACCGATATTCCGGTTCCGCAATAGCCTAAATCGCCCTGCAGAGTGGCCATGGCTGTACACCCGATAAATTCGATATTCCACTTATCGTGCAGAATGGAATAAAGCTGGGGATAATCCGTTTCATCCTCACACATTACTATAGCCAGACTGTTCTTTGCGAATTTAAAATCCGCGGTCTGTTCAAATATCTCCTGCGCAGCTTCATTAAGGTCATCAATTTCATCTGTATGTACTACTTTGGAAAACATGTCAGAGACCTCCTTTGTCAGATGCCGAAAGTGTATAGCGCTTCAATTATTATCATACCAAAAACAGGGCTTCCCCGAAACTACAATATATAGTGAAAAAACAGCTGCTGCCACAAACTGTGACAGCAGTCTTTGAAAATACTATACCGATACGACTCTTATTTTTTCATATTGCTTAACAGTCTTTGCTTCGTTAAGCATTTCCGCCGAGAGATTTTTATCCTTATCTACCTCAAATCTGTACAGGTTATAATTTCCTTCGAGATAGGAGAAATCCTCTCCCCCGTCCTGATAATGAACGGCGCTTCCTCCTTCGGGCGTTGTTATCAGTGTCAGCTTATCAATTGTTTTTTCTCCGACATACTGCATCTCTTCATAAACAGGGATAACGCTGCCGGCCTTAATGTAAACAGGCATGTGATCCAGCGGAGCCTCCTCCAGGAAATATCTCCTGCCCTCATGCTTTTCTCCGGTCCATAAGCTGTACCAGGTTCCTTCGGGAAGATATACTTTTCTGACTTTCTCTCCCTGATTTACCACAGGTGCCACCAATATCTTCTCTCCCACCAGGTATTCGTCATTCAGATCCCGAGCGACCGGATCATCCTCATAGTGCATTACAAGAGGGCGCATCACCGGAAGCCCGTTTTCCTGTTCCTCATGCATAAGATCATAGATATAAGGCAGGAAACGATAATGGAGTTTTACGTATTTCCTGTATATATCCACTACCTCCGGGCCAAACTGCCACGGCTCCTGACGGATGCATCCGTTTGCCGAATGATTTCTGAAAAACGTGGAAAATGCCGCGGCCTCGATCCATCGGCACAGAAGTTCCGGGGTGGTATCCCCTCCGAATCCTCCTATATCCACTCCCGCTATGGGGAATCCGCACATTCCCAGGCTGCACAGCTGAGGGATCATCATCTGCAGATGAGACCAGAGGCTCTGATTATCGCCGGTCCATACAGCGGTATATTTCTGTGATCCGCTGTAACAGGCTCTTGTAATGACCAGAGGGCGCTTCCCCGTGTGTTCTCTCATTGCATCATAGGTTGCCCTGGACATATAATGGCCGTAAACATTATGCAGTTCCCTGTGAGTGGTCTTTCTGTCCTCATCGCAGCCGACCACATCCTCCGGCAGCGGCCCCTTAAAGCTTGCGGGCTCATTCATGTCATTCCATATTCCCATGACGCCCATGTCGGTAAGCGAATTTACATGCTCTCCCCACCAGTCTCTGACAGCTTTTCTTCCAAAATCGGGATAATTGGCATCCCCCGGCCAGACCGCATTCACATAGTCTTCTGTATCATCAGCATTCCTGAAAAAGTAACCGTTTTTGGTTCCTTCTTCATACATAAAATATCCCTCTTCACGTTTTGTTCCGGGATCTATTATCACTACGGGCTTGAATCCTTTAGCGGCAAGCCCGGAAAAGAGCTCTCCCGCGGGCCCGTAATCCTTTTCATTCCATGTAAACACGCGGTATCCGTCCATATAATCGATATCGTACTGGACAGATTCGCAGGGTATATCAAGTTCCCTGAACTTCTCCGCAACTTCACTTATATCCTTCGCATTTGAATACCCCCATCTGCACTGATGGTATCCCAGAGTCCACAGCTGCGGGAGCGGGGCGCGCCCCGTAAGCAGAGTATAATTGCCGACTACCGCAGGCATGCTGCCCCCACCTATAAAATACAGATCAAGATTTCCGTCATCCGCGCTGTAGGCCATATATGAAGCATTCTCTTTGGCCAGGTCAAAATAGCTGTGGAAAGTGTTGTCATAAAACAATCCGTACGTGTATTCCGGCTTTTTGCATATAACAAAGGGAATGGACTTATAAAGAGACCGGAACTGCTCGGTATGTGCCGAAGGGTCGTCGGTATTCCAGTTTTCATACTCATAGCTTCTCTTATTCAAAAAGCCGCTTTTATCGCCCAGTCCGTATATGGGTTCATCACTGTCCACCACGCGGACGTCCTCCACAGGCCTTTTTATGTTCAATAATCCCGTTATGTCATGCCCTTCGGCAGCCAGAAGCTCCATATCGAATTTGCCGATGGTCCTTCTGGAAACTCTTTCACCCCTGTAGGCTTTGGATATCTCCTTCCCGGAAAGGTCATAAAAATCCACATATCCCCCGTCGCAGATCACGGCTTTTATCTTAGCGGTCGAAAGCTCAATACAGGACTTCTCACTGTTAAAGACCGCATTGGCGCTTCTGCCTTTTCGCAAGACTCTTTCGAGATCACTCTCCTCAACAGCTTTGGAATAATGCTCCTTAGCCCAAAGCGGCACAAAAACGTTGATGATCTCATCCGTAAGAACGGATATTGTCATATTGTTTTTTTCAAATTCCACTGACAAAACGTTGTCAGTCATTGTCCAGTTAAGGATTTTACCGAATTCTATCATATAGGACTCCTCCCTGATCCAGAATCAGATTGCTTGTCTATGCAATCATGACTCGCCTGATACAACGGATTTCTTCGCTGCATAACCCGATTTTTTTCTTTAAAACAACCTGTATCACCAGTATATAACAGGAAAACGTTTTCCGCAAGATGATTTTTTCTGTTTTTTAATATATAATGATACAGGATCGCTGCTGTGCGGCGAAGCAATCCGTGGTATGATGCTATTGTGTTTGAGTTGTTGTCATACATGGTCTGACTGTCTTTAGTCGATCACACTTTTTCCGGAAGAAGGAAACTCTGATGTTATATATAATGAGACACGGCATGACCGACTGGAATGCCATTCACAGGCTCCAGGGCAGGACCGACATCCCTCTTAATGACGAGGGGATCGAAATGGCCCAAAAAGCCCATGATGAATATGCGGATGTACATTTTGATATCTGCTTTTATTCCCCTCTTAAGCGTGCGGCGCAGACAGCTCAGATCGTTGCCGGTGACCGAGGTATTCCCATGATATGCGATGAGAGGCTCCGGGAAATGTCCTTCGGAGTATGCGAAGGCACCATGGATTATATGACAAATGAAAGCAGTGAGATATTTCCTCTTTTCAGCAATCCCGAAAAATACGTAACTCCCCCTGCGGAAGCCGAGAGCATTGAAGAACTCTGCAGGCGGACCGGAAACTTTTTAAAAGAAAAAGTCGTTCCTCTCATGCGTGAAGGAAAAGACGTTTTGATCGTCGGGCATGGTGCCATGAATTCCAGCATGATCATGCAGATAAAAAAACTGCCGAAAAAGGACTTCTGGGCGGCAGGGCTTGCGAAATGCAAGCTTATGAGCTTTGAAGTCGCTGAAGTTGCAGACAATCTACAGCAGAAAGAATAAGGAGACAAAATGGAAGCGGAAAAGATCGCGTTATACATAAAGGAATTAAGACCTGATATATACCTTCTCGATGAAGGGCATGAGGTTTCGGGTTATCTTGTTATCGGCAAAGACAAGGCCTGTGTCATCGATACAATGAATGGCAATAACGACCTTGGAGAAGCCGTTCGGAAGCTTACCGACAAACCCGTTTTTGTTGTAAACACCCATGGTCATCCGGATCATATTTACGGAAACGTCTATTTTGACGAGGCATACATAAATCCCAAGGATATTCCGCTGGCTGAGATGTTTATAAATGATCCCGAATTCCAAAAGTGCTGCCGGAATGCAGGCCGTTTTATGCCTCCATTCAAAGAGATCAAGGGTGGCGATGTTATAGATCTCGGTGGAAAGACACTCGAAGTGTATGAGCTTCCCGGCCACACTCCAGGCGGGATACTTCTGCTTCTCAAAGAGGACCGCATACTCTTTGCAGGTGATTCCATCAACCATCATCTCTGGATGCAGCTTGACGGATGCCCCCAAATGGCTGATTTTGTAAAGGCTCTTGATAAGGTCATGTTCCTTGAAGATAAAGCTGATCTCATCCTTCACGGCCACGCCCGGGATTTTGATGATATCTCCCTTATGAGGTGCATGCGGCAGGCCTGCGTGGAGATCGCAGAAGGGAAAACCGATGATGATGAGATATACAACTGGTTTGACGGAGTGGGCATGTAGCACAAGTTCAGCCTTCTCCCGGGAAAGAAATACTCTCAGGAAGACAGCGTGGTCTGCTATACCCCCAGTCACAAAAAGCTTGCAGTGATATTTCCCGGAGTGGGTTATAATCAGGATAAGCCGCTTTTGTACTACTCTTCAAAGCTTGTAAGATCAAAGGGATATGACATCATCAATATATCTTATCAGAATATCCCTTCCGGAATAATGGGAGACGCCGCGGCCGGCAAAAAGGCCGCAGAGATAGCATATGCACAGGCGGAAGAACAGCTCTCCGGCACGGATTTTTCCAAATATGACGACATACTGTTTATCGGTAAAAGCATGGGTACCGTAGTATCGGCAATATATGTCATGAATCATAAGATCGGAGCAAAGCAGATATGGTACACTCCGGTGGAAGCCACATTTGGTTTTGGGACAAAGGACGCCGTTGCTTTTATAGGAAACGCCGACCCATGGTCAAACTATGAGGATGTGAAAGCCCTGGCCGCTAAGGCAGGGATCACGCTTCACACTTACCCCGGCAGAAATCATTCCCTTGAAAGCGGCTTTGTTGACACTGACTGCCGCACCGTAAATGACGTTATTTCAAAGACCTCTGAATATATATCACAAAGATAAGGAGACAAAACCATGGTAAGACACATTATTTTATGGACATTAAAGGATGAACTCAGCGCGGAAGAAAAGGCTGCGGCAAAGAAAAACATCAAAGAGGGACTTGAGGGGCTCAAAGGAAAGGTTCCCGGAATAATCGAGATCAAAGTGCATACCGAAGGGCTTCCCAGTTCAAATGCTGACCTTATGCTTGATTCGTCTTTTGAAAACGAAGATGCTCTTAAGGGCTACGCCGTACATCCCGAGCATGTATCGGTTGCGGAAAATATCGTAAGGCCTTTTTCAAAAACCCGCACATGCCTTGATTTTGAGGCATAGTTTTTATCGGACAGGATCATAAAAGTAAAAAAGATACGGCAGGAATCGTAAAATGAAGATTGCAGCATATAATTATCGTGATTTTGATGAAGCATTTTATTTTGACAAATTCGGGAAGCAATACGGAGTTGGGATCATTCCTATAAGGGAAGCTCAAACTGTAGAAAACGCCCGGCTGGCAGAAGGCTGTGAAGGTGTCTCCATCATCACCCAGCCCGCCACGGAAGAGATCATAAAGGCCTGGAAAGAAGCGGGCGTCAAACACATTTCCACCAGGACGATAGGATACGATCATATAGATCTTGAGGCCGCGAAAAAGTACGGAATGATGGTAAGCAATGTAACGTACTCCACCGGAAGCGTTGCGGACTACACTGTGATGCTGATACTCATGGCCTTGAGAAGAATGAAATCCATAATAAAGCGCGCCGAAGGTATGGATTATTCGCTTCCCGGTAATATAGGCAGAGAAATAAGGGATCTTACCGTGGGCGTAGTCGGAACAGGAAAGATCGGGACTCATGTACTTCGAAATCTCAGCGGATTCGGCTGTAAGCTGCTTGCCTATGATCCCTACGAGAATCCCGAGGCTGCATCCATTGCAAAATATGTTTCTCTGGAGGAACTGTCTTCTGACGCAGATGTCATCACTTTCCATACTCCCGCAACCGAGAGCAGCTTTCACATGGTGAACGCAGAGTCGATGAAAAAGATGAAAGACGGAGTAGTCATCATAAACACTGCCCGCGGCAGCATTATAGACACGCCCGCATTCCTCGATGCTCTCGAATCAGGCAAAGTGGGAGCGGCTGCACTTGACGTAATAGAAAATGAGCTTGGAATATTCTACGGAGATTACAAGTATAAAAATATCTCCCACAGAGAAATGTCCATCCTTAAAGATCTTCCCAATGTGCTCATGCTCCCGCATATGGCATTCTATACCGAGAATGCCATCTCCGATATGGTGGAGCACTCAATAGTACATATACTGGAAAAAGACGGAAATATAATAAAGATGGCAGATCGTTAAGGTCCGCCATCTTTTTTTAATTCTGATATGTATAATCCCGCATCTTTATAAACACTGCGGTGGGCACTCCGAGCTTTGTGTACCCGTTTGTCTGAACTTTGATGTTCTTTGATCTTTCTTTGCCGTATTCTCATTCGAGAAATCCGGCAAAATCTTTCTTTTCTTTCTTCTCAGTATCCTTACGATCCTGTTCGCGGCCGCCTTGTCTGCCGTCCTCGTTAGTCCTCTTGAGAAGAGAAGCCGGTGTAACGGCCTCTACTTTGTAAAGGCTTGTTCCTCCATATACTGCAATGCTACCTCCCTGCCATCCGTGGCTCATTCCGGTGCTGTTTGCGGTTGCGATTCCATTTGCAACCTTGTATCTATTTTATATATCGGCAGGAACCGTAAAACCTTTAGTGCTCAGCTCTGTTTTATTCTGTCGAGTACCGCCACGTATATCGCCGTGAGCGTTGCCGCATAAAGGACACCTGCGATGATATCCGTAAGCCAGTGAACGCCTGCGGCAATGCGCCCTCCTATGGTGATCAGAACTATTATCGCAGCAGCTATTCTCAGAACATTATACAGTACTCTGTTATCCTCTGTTAGCTTTGCCCATGCCACGATAGCGGTGCACATTATCGTGCATACCACCATCACATGGGATGAGGGAAACGACGGCTCCGGAGCACTCTCTCCGGGCAAAATGAACGGACGATAGTTGATCGCGATCTTATCAAAGGCAAAATACAGTATTCCGACAACAACATATACTGCTGCAAGGCCGATCACCGGAGTATCCACCTTGGATAGTTTCTTTCTTCTGACAAGCTGGATAAGCCCGATCACAGCAAATGACGCTGCTGTCAGAATTGCCAGTGCCATCATCACATCCGTTATACTGTCCCACATCAGATTGACTCCGACTGCTGCGGAAAACCTTCCGTTCATTGCGGCAAATCCTACCACCGTTCCGTCGGGTCCTATGGGTTTTCTGTCTGTTACACACACCAGCACCGTATAGATGACCGTTATGATAGCGAGCAATATCGCCGTTAATAAACTGCTTTTTCTCTTTTCCAAATCTCTTTCCTCCGTACCATGATATTAAATCGTATAATCTTTGGATAAGCGGGTACAACACCTGTATCACTCGATATAAAACCCGCTCTTAATATCGCTTCCGATAAGCCTTAGACCCTTTTCGATATAGGGTGTGGCCGGGAAGGGATCATAGCCTGTCTGTCCGGCATTTGTCGACTGATATATCGTCACACCGTCCACTTCGCCCTTTACCAGCTCGTATCTGCCATAATCCAGCTGGGTCAGATACAGACCCTGGGCATAATTGTATCTGAAACCCAGAAACGCATTTCCGAATTTATATACTGTCAAGATGATCGCCACTGTCAAAAAGGCAATACCAAATCCTTTTGAGTATTTTTTTTCGGTATTCTCTGCTGCCGATATCCTCCCCGCAGCAAATGTGATCACATCTCCTGCCATCACTGCAGGAAGGATAAGCAAAAAGCCCTGACCGTACCGGATAAGCGGTGCGGTAAACAGCCAGAACAAAAAAGAGATAACACATATCAGTTCCGACATGTGAAGCCTTGTAAATTTCCTTCTGAGCGCAATGCTCAAGGGCAAAAGTAGCACTGAAACGCAGCATAAAACAAACAGGGCTTTTTCCGTAAGCGACAAGGTTCCGACCCAGTGTGTAACCCATTCCCCGAAAGGATATCCCGCAGCCTCCCGGATACTGTAACCACGTCCGTAGGCTATGATATAATCAGCATCCTTAAATGCGATCTCCTCCGGGATTTTCCATATGGGAGAGAAAATATCAAGCGCGGTTGACGGATAAAACAGTCTTCCCGAAAGTATATATTCCCTGAGGAAATACGGCAGCATTATCACCACCGCATATACTGTATATTTTGCTATTTTTCCGACTTTGCCGTCTTTTACCAGCAATATGATCGGAACGGCGCAGGCAAGTATTACGGGAGCAGCCGAGAGCTTGACCGTCATAGTAAAGACGCCCATCATGGCCACCGCCGCATATTCTTCCGGATCGGATCCTTTATCTTCACAAAGCTCAATCGTCTTTACGATAACATACATAAAGAACAGCATCGCAAAATAATCCGATGCGGGAGATACCATCTCGTCATATATGTTAAAGCAGTAGTAGATCACCCCAAGCCTTGCGAAATCGGCGATCCCGATTTTTTTATCCCTTACGGAAACAAACACTCTGAAAGAGGAAGCAAGCATCACCGTAACGATAAAACCCGCTACCGCATGATATGATTGCCCTCCCAAAAATGAAAAGCTGTAAAGAGCTCCCAGCGCAAAGGATGCACTGTTATACGCAAGCCTTTCATGCAGATTCCCAAGACCTTTAACTATGCCATACTCTTCTATCCATCTGATGGCCTGACCGTGGTACAGGTCTGAATCGTCATGGAAGTATCCTCTGGATGCGCCGTATGCCATAAAAGCGATGTACAGAACAGCCAGCACGGCAAACAGCGGAAACAGCTTATTGTTCTTTGATCTGCAGACATATATTGCAAATATATCGCGGACTTTTTTTCGGAAAAGAATGATCAGGACCAGACATATAATGACAAGAATAACATTAGCCAGCAGCCCCACCTTATACACAAGACTGAAGGACTCCGCATATACCGTAACAGCCATCATTCCAAACATAATACGGTCTTCTGTCTTAAAAGATGTCTTTCTTAGCAGGAAAGAACCGATTGTGACTGCCGTAAAAAAAATGTATATCCAAATCAAAAAAACCGAAAGCATTGTCTTCTCCGCAAATACAGCTATACCGATACAGCAGTTTCAATGGCCGGATCGGTCCACAGGAATAATTTTATACTGTAATCAGACTCTTGTAAATAAACGAATTAAAGTTTAAAATATATAGGTATTTTTACTTATTATGCACAGGAGATAAGCTATGTTTGAAAAGCCCGGATTTGACAATGACAAATACTTGAAACTTCAATCGGAGAAAATAAAGGAGCGCATAGGTACTTTCGGCGGAAAACTTTATCTGGAATTCGGCGGAAAGCTCTTTGACGATTATCACGCATCAAGAGTTCTGCCCGGCTTTAAGCCCGACAGTAAGATCACCATGCTCACCCAGCTGAAGGATGAAGCAGAGATAGTGATCGTCATATCCGCACAGGATATAGAGAAAAACAAAATGCGTGCGGATCTGGGCATCACCTACGACATGGACGTGCTCAGGCTTATAGATGCGTTCAGAAGCTACGGGCTCTACGTGGGAAGCGTCTGCCTGACACATTTCTCTAACCAGTCAACCGCTGTTACGTATCAGAAAAAGCTTGAATCTCTTGGGCTCAAAGTGTACCGCCATTACAGGATCGAGGGCTACCCATCAAATATTCCTCTCATAATCAGTGATGAGGGTTACGGCAAAAACGAATATATAGAAACAACCAGACCCCTTGTAGTTATCACCGCTCCCGGGCCCGGCAGCGGAAAAATGGCCACATGCCTTTCACAGATCTACCACGAATATAAGCGCGGCATCAAGGCAGGATATGCCAAATACGAGACTTTCCCCATCTGGAATCTGCCTCTTAAGCATCCCGTAAACCTTGCTTACGAAGCAGCGACAGCAGACCTGGCTGATGTAAATATGATCGACCCCTTTCATCTGGAGGCATACGGCGAGACGACAGTTAACTATAACCGCGATGTGGAAGTATTCCCCGTGCTCAATGCCATGTTTGAAAAGATCATGGGTGAATCTCCTTACAAATCACCCACGGACATGGGCGTTAACATGGCAGGTTACGGGATAATCGACGACGAAATCTGCCGTGAGGCCAGCCGTCAGGAGATCATCAGAAGATATTTCAACACTCTGTGTCTCAACAGACAGGGCGTTGCGGATACAGATCAGGTACTCAAGATCGAACTGCTGATGAAGCAGGAAGGTATCTCCGTGGAGGACCGTCCCGTAGTAAGCTCGGCGCGCGTAAAAGCCGAAACCACCGGTGAGCCCGCTGCCGCAATACAGCTTCCCGACGGACGCATCGTAACAGGAAAAACCACAACTCTTCTGGGTGCATCTTCCGCCATGCTTCTCAATGCACTTAAGACACTTGCGGGTATAGACGATGCGGTTGAGCTCATTTCACCTACGGCTATTGAGCCCATTCAGGACCTTAAGGTAAACCATCTGGGCAGCAAGAACCCCCGCCTTCACACTGACGAAGTGCTCATAGCTCTTTCAATCTGCGCAGCAACCGACGAAAAGGCAGAGCTTGCGATGCAGCAGATACAAAAGCTTAAGGGCTGCGAGGTCCACTCAAGCGTAATCCTTTCACCCGTAGACATGAACGTATTCAGAAAGCTTGGAGTAAACCTCACATGTGAGCCGGTTTACCAGAGCAAGAATCTCTATCACAGATGAGCTTTTATCGGTTTATGATTTAATCTGAAAAATTAATCCCATGCCGCATATCTGGTGTGCTACCCGTCAAGTGGACAATGAAAAATAATAAGTGACTAGATACCGTCAGTTGAGAAATCGACTGGCGGTATTCTTTATGCTGCAGCAGAGAATGCCTCATGATATTCCATCGGGGTCATCTGATGAAGTTTTC
>JAEEGL013630000.1_pt1 | contig 14301 bp, 8 predicted proteins | sample 9134231 | NCBI WGS metagenome assembly JAEEGL01 (sample SAMN16246548, study PRJNA631951) | gut metagenome | biome: gut microbiome; feature: rumen; material: fiber-attached | host: Bos | place: Iran: Karaj | collected 2018-10 | reverse complement strand
AGGAAGAGCTTCTTCAACATAATCGTCTGGAACTGGTTCAAGAGGAACTGGAGCTCCGTGTTCTTTTTCTTCGATTACTTTAAGAATATCTTCTTTTTCCTGTTTTGTAAGAATTCTTAAGATTGAAATATTGTTCTGTCCAGTCTGGCAAACTTTAAGAGAACCATCAGCTTCTTTTTCTGTTAAAATTTGAACAACTGGACATTTTGGATTATCTGGATTTGAATCTACAACTTCTGCAACTTTTCTGTTTGAAAGATAAACATAAGTTCCAATAGGGTAGAGGGAAACTGTATAAAGCAGAGCTTTGAGAACGTTATCATCATACTGTTTGGCTCTGTTTTGAATAAGTTCAATTAATGCATCAAAAGTAGAACGTTCATCTTTATAACTTCGTGGTGATGAAATTGCTTCATAAGTACAGGCAACTGCAATAATTTTTGCATTAGATGAAATTTTATCACCGGTGAGATGTCTTGGGTATCCGCTTCCATTTTCCTTTTCGTGATGTTCAAGAACACCCAGCTGAATTGAAAGACTGAAATTCAAATCTTTTACGATTGTATATCCCAATACAGTGTGTTTTGTAATTTGAGATTTTTCGCTTGGACTCAGTTTTCTTGAAGTCATGTAAAGCTGTGGTGGAAGTCTGAGCATTCCAATTTCATGCAGAATACAGGTAACTCCAAGTTCAATCATTTTGGAAAGAGGAATGTGAAGCTGGAGGGCAATTGCAATTGCAAGAACTGTTGTTCGCATTGAATGAATAACCAGGAAGTTCTTTTTATTTGCATCTACAGAGGAATTGGCTCTAAGAATATATCTTCTGTGCTCTTTAATAAAAACACAGAGTTCCTGAACAGTTTCTTCCAGTTCCTTCTGGTCTATCTCTTTATGGGTAGCATAGTGAGTGAAGACCTGTTCAATATAGTTCATGTATTCATCATAAACCTGCTGAACCATTTCCATTCTGGCCTGATCACTATTACCAATTGGAGATGTTTTTGATATTTCAAGGACTTTTTTTACATTTTGTCCGATTTTTTCTTTTGGATCCTCATCAGCTGGTTCTAAACCGGTAGAAACTCCAATATCACCACCCAGGCTTAGACTTCCGTCGCATAAAACTGAATCAAATTCCCATTCTCTGAGTCTTTTTATCAGATCTGCAGTAACGTTAGCAGTTTTTGGTAAGAGAAGAAATGTACTGTCAATTAATAAATCTCCTGAAAAAGTTAAATCTTCACGGAGTTCTGCTAAATTAATGGTATCCATAGTTTTCCTTTTATATTATCGACAAATACATTAAAAAAGAATAGGAGAAAAACTAAAAATGAGAAAATATTATAGAAAAAAAGGCAAAAAAAAAGTTGAAAAGTCTCACACACTTTTCAACTTTTTTGTATTAAGTAAACAATTCGGTTCTAACACTCAGGTGTCTGGATGTCTTACCCACCCGAAGATTATTACCAGATGTTTTAAATATCGGGGTATGGAAAAAATACTTTAGGAATTTTTCATTTTTTTTAAATTTTTTTTTCAAAGTTATAGATTTTTATTATATCAGCCTGGGCTTTGAAATATTGACACTAATCTCTTTTTTTACGATTATGTGATAATTATGAAAGATGAACCTATTAGTCGTGAGTACCTTGAAACACTTTCTTTTTCTGACTTAGTACGACTCGCAGATGAATATGGCGTAGATGTACCTGAAGATTTGGACAGACGATTTGTTATTGAAGAACTTCTGGAAATTGTAGAAGAAGAGGCTAATACTCCAGATGAAGAAATGATTATTGCAGCGGGAGATAATCCTGAAACTGCAGAAATTCTTACAGGCAATTACAACGAAACTCAGGTTTCTGGAGTTTTGAGAAATCCTGCCTGGCTTTTTGTTTTCTGGAACATTAGTGATGCTGATATTATTAAATTAAAGGATATTCCAGGCTGTTCCCTTAAACTTAGAATTTGCAGTCTGAAAAGTCCAAAAGATACAGTACCTGAAGAAGCCTTTGAGGTTCAAACTTCATCAGATACACAGGAACAGTACGTTCTTATTCCATCGGGAAAAAAATATATCAAAGTTGAGCTGGTGTATGTTACAGCAAGTTCCGGAAAAGTTCTTGCTTTTTCTCCTGTAATCACAATTCCTCAGGGGGCTGCTTTATTAAATGATTTGCAGCTTGGTCGTGATACAAACTTTGCCCCGGTTCTTGAACTTTCTGGAATGAATAAAATCTTAACAGAACATTATAAAAATCATAGGCATTCATTTTAAAAAGGATTCAGTTTATGCAGAAAAATTTAAGCCTGATAATTAAAGCAAATCAAGAATTTATACGTCATACAGGTGAAGATGAAGTTATTAATGCTTCAATCCTCAATATTTTTTATGAATCAATTTCTACAACCTACATTCCTTTGTTGAGAATGATTGAAAGACTGGAAAATGATAATGTATCTTTCTGTATAGGGCTGGTCCTTCCACCAATTCTTTGTAATTTACTGTCTGATGAACAGATTCAGGAATCTTATATTGCATGGCTTGATAAAAGAAATGAGCTTGGACTGAAGGAACTTGAAAGAAATGCTTCAAATCCTGAAATTTCTGCTCTTGTACAGGCAAATATTGATGAAAATTTAAGCGTAAAAACAGATTTTATTGAAAAATACAATAAAAAATTGATTCCTGTATTTGCTTCTTATCTTGAAAAAGGTTTTATTGAACTGCTTGGAACTTGTGGAACTGATATTTTTATGCCTCATTTTGCTGACTTAAAAGAAATTATTTCAGCACAGATTGAATGTGGACTACATGCCTTCCGCCAGTTTTTTGGTATTGTTCCTGAAGGTTTCTGGCTTCCAGAACTTGGTTATACACCAGGAATTGAAAGACTTATAAAAGCTTATGGTTATACTTATACAATTTTAGACCCAAGAAGTACTCTTCTTGCAGAAAAAGCTCCTTCAACTGGAATTTTTTATCCATGCAGAACCGAAAATTCCCTGGTTCTTTTTACAAAGTCTCAGGCTGTTGAAGAAGAACTGTTCGGTGAAGAAGGGCTTATTTATCATACTGCTTATAAAAATCAGAACAGAGATATTGGTTATGAACTTGATGTTGAACAGCTGAAACCTCTTATTTCTGAAGGTTCAACCCGTTACTCAACAGGATTTAAATACTGGAACAGATGTTTTGATACTGAAGAAGGCTGTCTTTATAATTCTGAAGAGGCTCTTAAACAGGCTGATGATGATGCAGGTTTATTCCTTAAGGCAAGAAGTGAAACTCTTTCAAAAGCTGCAGAATTAATTAATGATAAGAGTTTTGTTGTTGAAGTTTGTACTTTTGAGTCTGATACATTCTGCCAGAACTGGTATGAAAAGATTCTCTGGCTGGAAAAGGTAATCAGAAATGCTAAAGATTTTGATTTAAATATCCAGACTTGCGGAAAAATGTGTGATAATCAGTTTAATCTTGAAAAAATATCACCTTACTATTCTGCTGCATGTGGTGAAGGGTATGGAGAAAATCTTCTTTCAAGTAAAAACTGCTGGATGATGAGATATATCCGCAAGGCTTGTGAAAGAATGATTGATCTTGCAGACCGTTTCCCAAATGATACAGGTTTAAAAACACGTCTTTTGAACCTTGGTGCAAAGGAACTTATGCTTGCTCAGAGTTTAAGATTGCAGAAAGCTATTGATTCTGGAAATTTCCCTTTATTTGCTGAAAGAAGATTTAAAGAATCTATAGCCGCTTTTACTGCAGTATTTGATTCTCTGGGTTCAAATACAGTAAGTACTGAATGGCTTACAACTCTTGAAGCAAGAGATTCTATTTTCCCTTGGATGAACTACAGAATTTTCTCTAAAAAACGGTAAAAAAATCTTTTTAGTCGAGCAAAAGACTTTCACGGATTTTTTCAAACATATCAATCTGATACTGGGCGCTTTGAATTCCAAGTTTTGCAGGATCGAAGCGCTTATTTAGTTTTAAAGCCTCTTTCCAGATTTCAATGGCTGCTTCGTAATTTGCTTCTGCATAGTAAAGAAGGCCCTGCTGGTAATAATCATCAACCTGTTTATCTATAATGCTTCGTCCCTGGTCTCCTAAAAGCAGTTTCATAGAAAGGCTGACTCTGTTGAGAGGGGAGAATGAAGATGTAAAATCTAAAGTATAATTAAAATTAAATCTGATTTTTTTAACTTCAAATTCAAATCCTGCACAGAATCGTGGATTTCCACCCTTGAGAGCAAATCCGCCAAGTAAAGAAAGAAAATCTGTGAATTGAAAATTTATTCCTGAAGTAAGGTATGGAAGCAGATAGGTGTCGGGTTTTTGCAAATTAAAAGGCTGCTGGTAATCCATGGTCAAAGTGATAGGCTTAAGAAATTTAAGGGAAAGTCCTGCAGCAAATACTGTTGGAAGCGGATCATCCAGCTGGAGTTTTTTTCCAATACCTGTAAGTGAAACCCCCAGATTCTGGGCAGAAAAACCAATTCTTACGTTTGGATCTCTGGAATAATAAAATTTCAGGAAGTTGAACTGCAGCATAAGTCCTACATCACCCATAAAGGCAATTGCACTTTGCGAAAGTCCTGAACCTGCAATAATGGCATTTGTGTTGTTGTCTGTGTAATCTGGCATTCCTCTCCAGGCAGATTTTATTGTTGCACCAAGTGCCAGACCTTTAAAATCATAACCTGCCAGAATGTTATATGAAATATTGAGGGCGGCAACTGATTCTGTGTAGTAACTTCCGGCAACTCTATCACCAAAAATGTTATATTCTGTGAATGGCAGATAAAAACAGGAAATATAAGAGCCAAGACTTAAATGCGGAATATTTTTAAAACGCATGGTTCCTGCAAGAGTTTCCATTTTTGAATCAGCAATCCACATGTTGTGGTAAAGGGCCAGCTGACTTTCTTTTTGAATTGAACCTGCACCTGCGTTGTACTGGAGGTATCCGACATCATCACACAGACCGGTGAAAGATCCTGCAAGGCTTTCGGTTCTGCCCCCAAAAGGAATTAGAAGGGAACGGAAAGATGTTTGACCTTCATTTTCATCAACAAAATTATAAAAAATATCAGAAAGAGAAGTGTTTAACTCTGAATATGACAAGGCAAAAATGCTGGCTTTGCTTAGGAAGCCTGTCAGGAGGAGAAAAATTGCAATTTTAATAAAGAGTCTTTTCTTCATCTTTTTGTCTTATTTCTTTTTTCGGTTTTTTCTTTCTTTTCTATAAGTATTATCTCTTCTTTTGCCGAAAATTAATATATATTATCGATAAAATGAAAGGAAAGTTATTCCTCTGTTTTTTAGTCCTGTTTTCTCTCTCTTTTAATTGTGTTTACGCACAGGCTGATGAGGATATGTCCCTTTTTGAAATTGACCGTCTTATCTGGCGTACAGAATATGATGAAGCCTTACGTCAGCTCAATATTTATATTAAAAACAAACCGGACAATTTTGATAATGCTCAGATAAGAATCAGACGTATCATGAATGCAAGAAAACAGTATTCGATTCTTGCAGAAAAACTGATTGATTTGATTCAGAAAGATCCTGGAAATAACAAGGAAATTTACGAAATTACAGCCCAGCTGGAAAAATTCGAAAGACATCCGTCAGATCAGAATTTGCGTTTTATTGCCGACTTGAAAAAATCTGCAGAGTTTAACTATTTCCGTGCTCAGTTTCTGGAAATTCAAAATGAAAGTGCAGAACTTACAAAAAATGGTCAGTATGTTTCGGCAATTGAAAAGGCAAAAGAAGGATTCTGGCTTTATCGTGATGATTTTGATCAGCGCTGGGAAGATAATCCTGAAATAATTGCTGAAGTTGATGCTATTCTTGCAGATTTAAATGCCCAGATTACTGCATATGAAGAACGAAACTTTCTTCCAAGAATTTCAGATGCCGTAAATGATTTTATAAAAGCAGTCAATCAGGAACAGTATGATACAGCCCTCCAGCGTTTTAATGTAGTTCAAAATTATATGAGGGATTATAACAAAATCCGTCAGGCTATCATTAATGATGGTGAAAAAATGCAGGAGAAATTTTCTCAGCTGAAAGAACTGGATTCAGATCAGACAGATGCTTCTTTTTTGCCTTTTATGTTCCGTTTTGTATATGGAGTTGATTCTGTAGAACAGTCAGGAATTCTTGGTGCTATTGATTCTCAGTGGAATGCTTATGCCTTCAGGATGAATGAGGCGGTTTATTCTGCACTTGTAAGAAATTACCAGAAGTATGAGGATGGAATAAGTCCTGCATATGTTAGTGGAATTGAAAAATATGTAAGACTTGAACAAAAAGTTCTGGATTTGTATCAGATTCCGTCTAAAGAACAGCAGCATATTTTAAAAAATCCGTATGAAGATTATTATGCACTTACTGATTATGTAAAATTTTTGAGTCAGGAAGCCCTCCGTTTGTCTGGAGTAATGGCACAGGTGGAAGATGCTGAACTGAAGCAGAAGAATTTACTTGCTCAGATAAAAGACAGTTCTGATGATGCTTTAAGAAGTGCTTCTGTTATCAGTCTTTTTTCTTCAAATGCGGCTTTAACAAATCTGATTGGAAAAAGAAAAGAACAGGAACTGGAAAGTTTTGTCTGGTATAAACCTTATGAAAAACTCGAAAAAGATGACTGGAATGGGCTTTCTGTTGTATATTCAGGTCTTTTGTCTCAAATTTTCACTAAGTCAGCAGTACTGTTAAATAATGCATGGACTGAAATCACCCGCTATTATAAAAATAATTCAGATCTTCTTTATGCAAGTCTTCTTGAATATAATGCTTCATCTGAAAATTATCGCGAAGGCTTTATCACAAAAATTCCTCAGAATGTTTTGAATGAATTAAATGCAGATATTTCAAAAGCAACTTTGTATGAAAAAGATTTTAATGCAAATCCTGAATTGGATTTTGGAATTAAATATGCATATCCGGATCTTTCTTCAAAAATTGCAGACTATGTTAAAAATCAGATTGAAGCAGATATAAAAACAATCAATTCTTATCAGAAAGATATTAATTCGAATTTTACTTCTCATGAAGCCTGGAAAAATGATGAAATTTTACTTTCAATCATCGATCAGACAAATACATATCTGGATGAACAGAAAAATAAAATATCAGCACTTAGAAGTAAAGTTCAGGAAAATTTAAGTCTTGCCCAGGCAAAAATTGTTGCTTCTGAACTTGCTAAAAATGAAGCAGAAATTCGTTTCCGCGAAGCTCAGAATGCTTTAAGAAATGAAAATTTTGATACAGCACGTAAAAAACTTCAGGATGCAGTTTCAAAATATGATGAGGCACTTGGAAATCAGAATGATGAAAAACTCCGTTCTGAAGTTGACCAGAAGTTACAGAATCTTGGTGAACAGATTGCCAAAACAGAAAATGAAGTTGTTGTAAAAGAAGTTCGTGACTTAAAAACAAAAGCAAAAGATGCATATTTTAACGGACGATTTGATGATGCAGAAAAATACTTAAATCAGGCAAAGACCCGCTGGGCTGTAACAAATGTTTCAGAAGATGAAGAAATTACAAATCTTTTGAACTTTGTAAATACTGCCATTTCTATGAAAACCGGACGCGAAATTCTTCCGTCTGCACCTCAATATCCTGAAATGTCTCAGCTCTTAAATCTTGCTTATCAGTTCTTTGATGAAGGAAGCAGAAAAATAGGTGAGGGTAACAAAGAAGCCGGTTATAAAGATCTTGAGTCCGCACTGGATAATATTCAGAAACTTCAGTATGTATATCCATTGAATCAGGAAGCTGCAATTCTTACTTTAAGGATAAACCGTCTTAAAGATCCTGCAAAATTTAAGGAAGAATTTGCCCAGAAGATTCAGACTGCCCGTTTAATGTGCCAGAATGCAGATACAAGACAGGAAGGTTATACAAATCTTCTGGATTATTCGCAACTTGAACCAGATTATCCTGGTCTTAAGAGTTTAATCTACCAGGTAGAAATAGATATTGGAATTCGTCAGAAACCGGTTGATAATAGTGGTGCAGCCCGGGCAAGAAGACTTATTACAGAAGCTCAGCAGATTTATAAATCTTCAAAGTCTAATCCTTCAAGGCTTAATTCCGCTCTAGAAAAACTGGATCAGGCACTTGCTCTGGACTCAAATAATCAGACTGCAATAGCCCTTAAAGATGAAATTACAACTCTTATTGGTGGTACAACTTCGACCGTTCTTTCTACAGAAGATGAACGACTTTATCAGCTTGCAATTCAGAGATTGCAGAGTAACAATGTAGTTGGTGCTAATGCAATTGTAGAACAGCTTTTGAAAAAGCCTTCGAATGCAAATTCTCAGAAAATAAAGGATTTAAAGAATAAGATTGATGCACGCAGTTAAAATTTACAAAAAAATAGTTTCTCTTTTATTTCTGATTTTTGCAGTTACCATGCTTTCTGCACAGACTCTCTATTGGGAAAATCCTCAGGTAATCACAAATACAGATTCCCGTTTTCCTGTCACCCTGACAAATGGAGAAGATTCTTATTTATTGTGGGAAGAAGTCGATTCATCCAATAAAACAATTTATCTTTCTGTCAGAAGGTATGTAACTCTTACTGATTATAGTGAAAACAGAAAATTTGCAGGTCCTTATTCTTATTCTGGTGATGAAGTTCCAGATATTTATACTGCTGCAATTCTTGATAATGGAACTATCGCAGTTGCCCTTGCTTCAGATTATGGACAAATTTCAGTTTTTACTTCACAAGACAAGGCTCTTTCTTTTTCAGAGACAAAACTTCAGGGCTCTTCAATCATGGTTGCACCAAGAATTTATGCAACCCGTTCCGGCGGTTTTAAGATTTTTACATCGGTTGGTGAAGAAAATACCTTCACCATCTTTACAGCCGATTCTTCAGACGGAAAAAACTGGTCTCGATTCAGTCAGTTTCAGCCGGCCCAGTCCTTCCGCAATCCTTTTATTCCATTTTTGTTAAAAACTGAAAATGCTGATATTGTTGTTTTTCAGGCTCAGTATACATCTGCGGAAACAAACCGTCTTTCTTATCAGCTATATATGACAAGTCGTACAGGAAATTTAAATAACTGGTCAAATCCTGTGCTTTTAACCGACAGAAATTCCCTTAATTCTCAGACCAGAAAGGAATTTCATAATTATCAGAACCAGAGACCTTTTCTTTATGATTTTAATGGTACTTACTATCTTGCCTGGGAACGTTCTGATCTTGTAGATTCTTCCATCTGGATTGCAAAATTGACAACTTCTGGACTTGAACGTTCCAGCGTTGAAAATCTTGGCAGTAAGGGAAATGCAAGCCGTCCAATTTTGTTTCAGTATGAAAACTATCTTTATACAACCTGGTTCGATACCCGACGGGGAAGGGAATCGGTGTATATGGCAAGAAAAAACGGAAGTTACTGGGAAGAAACTAGTCTGGTGGAGGACCGTAATTCAAATCTTTTTAACTATCCTTTAATTACTAAGGATGATGATGGAAACAAGGTTCTTTCATTTATATGGCAGCAGATTACACCAAACTCAAAGAAGTCAATCGCCATACTTTCTCCAGATAAAACAGTAAAAACACCGCTTCTTTCAGGACTTTCATTTAAAACTGGAAAAAGTTCAAGGTCTCAAAATGTACAGATAAAAATTTCTTTTCCAGAAGATTCTTCAAATATCGCAGGCTATTCTTATACCTGGTCAAAAGATTCTGCCCTTGATCCTCCAAAAAGGATAGAACATTTTACAAAAGAAAATAAAATTTCAGCTAAAGCCTTTGAAGATGGATATTACTACCTGTCTGCAAGAATTGTTGATTATGCGGGAAACTGGTCCGAACCTGCTCAAATTGTTTATCATATGGATCTTACACCCCCACAAGCACCTGAAATTAATATAGAAAATCTTGATCAATATGGTTTCATAGATTCAAATAATTACAGTTTACGGTGGAAGGCTTCTGTTTCGGAAGATACAGCAGGTTATGTCTACAGAATTGACCGGCTTGGTGATATTCCAAAAAGTCTTGCAGTTTCAAAAAATCATCCTATGAAACTTTCTCAGGAAAAAGTTCTTGAATTAAAGGATAAACTTGAAGAAAGATATGCAGACGCTCTTGTAAAAGACAGAAAACTTCCTTCTGAAATTCAGACAAGGGGACTTACTACATCACGCTATTACAACAGGGCAAATGGTGTTTATTTGCTTTCTCTTGCTGCAATCGATGAAGTTGGAAATGTTGGGGAAACTTCAAAAAAACTTTATATCCTCAATAAATTTCAACCATCTACATATATCACTTCTGTAAGTCAAAAAAGTGATGATACAGGTAATATAATTTTGACTATCAGTGGTGGTGGTTTTACTTATGATGGAACTATCAGTCAGATTTATGTTGATAGAGATGGCAAAGATTCATATGACCTTGTTTTAAATCGTTCTGATAATCAGTTTAAGGTTCAGTCTGATTCGAAAATTACAAATGTAAATCTTGGTGTTGATTTGGATGAAGGTGTTTACAGAATCGGACTTTATCACACAGACAGAGGTCTTTATTTTACTGGAAAAATCCTGAAAGTTGCTAAAAATGGTACTGTAAAAATAGAAGGAGAGTATACTCCACAGTCAAAACTTACATCTAATTTTAAGCAGTACAAATATCAGGTTGCAATCAGTCTTATTCTGGGCTTCCTCCTCCTGGCCGTTTTAGTCCTGATAAGCTTTTTTGCCATTAGTATAACAATAAACAATATATATATGAAAAAATTGACCTCAAAAGAAATAGATTCTTTTATGAAAGGAGCTGCAATGCCATTATTTAAGACAAAAGAAAATCAAAAGCATTTACCAAGCTTAAAACGAAAACTTATCAGATTTACATATTCTCTTGTTGTTATGATAGTCCTTGCCGTCACTCTGGAAAATGGTTTCCGTGTAATTCGCCTTCAGGAAGAAACTATGGCTGCAGGACTTGAAAATCGAACTGAAGTTTTACTTGAAAGTTTGTTCTCTGGTGTAAAAAACTTCTTCCCTGCAAATAATATTCTTGAACTTACAGCCCTCCCTGGTCAGAAAGACGCAATGGAAGAGGTTAAATATGTCACAATTATTGGCCAGAAAATGGATTCTGTTTCTGCAGAAGATTTAAATTATATCTGGGCAACAAACGATCCTGATATTTCAGAAAAAATGAATGCTTATTCTCTCGTTTATGGAGAATCAGAACTTACAGAGCAAAAAGTTGTTTCAATCACCAGGGAACTTGCCCAGCTTGATGTTAAAATTAAAGCTGATTTACAGGAATTGTCTGATAGAATAGAAGAACTTTCAAATCAGGCAAAACTTTTGTACGAAAGCGGAATTGAAGAAGATACACAAGAGGCTGACCGTTTATCCGAAGTAGTAATGGATCTTAGAAATCAGCTGGATTCAAAACTTGAAGAATATTCTAAATCAGCTTCAGGCTCTTATCCAAATTTTGATACAGCAAATCTTGACCGCACTAACACCGACTATATTTTCTACCGTCCTGTTATGTATCGTAAAAGTACAAGTGGAAATTATATACACGGAATGGTTTATCTTGAACTGTCTACTAAAAGTTTGATAGAAAGTCTTAACAAAGAAATTAAAAATATTTTGATATTTGGTGCAATTGTTGCGGTAGTTGCCGTTCTTCTTGGAGTTTTCGGTTCTTTAATTTTTGCAACCTTTATTGTCCGCCCAATTAAAAAACTCGAATCTCACGTTATTATGATTGGTCAGACAAAAAATAAGGCCCTTCTAAAAGGAAAAGACGTTGAAATAAAAACAAAGGATGAAGTCGGACGTTTAGGTGATGCAGTAAATAACATGACTCACGAACTGGTTGCCAATGCCGAAGAAGAAGCTCTTGCAATGGATGGTAAAGCCGTTCAGAAAGCCTTCCTGCCGCTTGCTTCAGGTGCACTTAATAATAAAAACACCTATGCAGAATATAACGGCGATCAGCTTCAGTGTTATGGTTACTACGAAGGTGAATCCGGCGTTTCTGGTGACTATTTTGATTATAAAAAACTCGATGACCAGTGGTTCTGTATCATAAAATGTGATGCTTCCGGACACGGTATTCCAGCGGCAATTATCATGACCGTAGTAGCAACAATTTTCCGCCGCTATTTTGAAAACTGGTCTTTCAAGAAAAATGGAACAAAACTCAACATACTTGTAGAACAGATAAATGATTTTATTGAAGGTCTTGGTCTCAAAGGAAAATTTGCCACATTAATCATCTGTCTTTTGAATGTAAAAACCGGCGAACTTTATATGTGCAACGCAGGAGATAATCTTGTCCACATTTATGATTCTGCCAGTAAAAAAATGAAACTTATTACTCTTTCGTCAGCCCCAACCGCTGGTGTATTTACATCCGATCTTGTTGCAATGAGGGGAGGGTTCAAAGTAGAAAAGACCATCCTTAACCGTGGAGATATTCTGTTCCTCTATACTGACGGTATTGAAGAATCAACCAGAAGAATCCGCGAAATTGATTACAGTGTGCGTCAGAATGATGTTGAAGTTCGAAAAATGAATCCAAAAACACATCAGGAAGAAGTTGAAATAAAACAGGAAGATGCAAAAGAAGAATTTGGCCCTGAAAGAATCAGTCAGATTATCGAAAGTGTTTATAATAAGAAATCTTATGTTTTAACAAAAGAAGATAATCCAAATTTGAACGAAAATCTGGAGTTTGATTTTACAAAATGTGAAGGAACTGTAAGAGAAGCAATTCTTGCTCTTGCTGCAATCGAAAAAGTTTATCGTTTCTACAAATCACCATCCGTTCAGCCGACCGATTATGTAAAAGTTGATAAACAGATTGACGAATTCTTGTCCAGGTATTTTAATATGTATGATTACTATGCAGCAAAAAAATCAGAAAATGCTGAAAATGGAATCAACTATATCGATTATGATGAAATGCAGGAAGATGAACAGTCTGATGACCTTACACTTCTGGCAATAAAGAGGTTATAGCTTATGGACACAAACGAACTGGGACAAAAAGTAAAAGATTTGTTTTCAAAAGGATCAAAAGCAACAAAAGAAGCTTTCGAAAAGGCTGGCGATAAGGTTCAAACTTTTTCAGATAAAAGTGTTTTGAAAATCGAAATGCATCAGCTTGAATCAAAACGAGACTTAAAATATGAAGAGTTAGGACTTAAACTTTCTCAGATGCTTATTCAGGGAGCAAAAGTTACTTCAGACAATGAAGATGATTTGAAAATTCTCGAAGGTCTTCAGGAAGAAATAAAAAATCTCTCGGACCAGATCCGAGAGAAAGAAAAAGAACTGTAATCAGTAAGATTCAGTTTTATCGCTGTAAAGTTCCTTTTCGGATTTTTTCAGCACTTTCCGGGCCGGCAAGCAGGCGGACAAGTTCCATCGCAAATTCTTCAGCAGCTCCTGCACCCCGGCTTGTAATCAAATTACCGTCAGTAACAAACACTTTGTCAGAATATCCCTTTAAATATTCAGCTTTTGCGTTATCCTGCATCTGAGGATAACAAGTCCAATTTTTACCAGCCAGAATCTTAGTCTTACCAAGCACAACAGCAGGACTTGCACAAATTGCAGAAACAAATTTTCCATCATCCCATGCCTTTTCCAGATGAGCTAAAAGATCTCCGCAAGCCGCAAGATTATCAGCTCCTCTAGAACCACCAGGACAAAACAGAAGGTCCGGAAGTCCATCCTTGCATGAATCCAGATATTCTTCAAAAGTAAGATCCATAATCATTGGTACCTTGTGCGAACTGGTTACAATATATTTGTCGTTCATTGTTTCAGATGGAATTGCAACAGTAAAAACTTCCACCCCCGCACGTCTCAAATAGTCAAGTGGTGTTATAGCTTCAACTTCTTCAAAACCATCCGCAAAAAAAATAGCAGCAGTCTTCATAAATCCTCCATTAATAATTTTAATAATAATGATTTGAGGGCAAAAAATAAACTGTAAAAAGGGGCTTCCACGGTTCGGTAACCCTCAGCCTCCTCACTCCGTGACCTTCGTTGCGGTGGCCTGCTTCGCAGCCGTTCCAGTCCCGGCCCGGTTTCATCCCCCGCGTTGTGAGGAAAGCTATGCTTTCGTGTTTAATAGCAAAGCGCAAGTTTCTGAAAGAAACTTGGTAAGCTTGCGACTTAAAATAAAATGCGAGAGCATTTTTTAGCTTTACATTTATTTTCGCGAGGAGGCGGCTTACGAAGTACAGCCGGATCCGAATAGCGGGAGATTTCTT
>JAEEGL011035073.1_pt1 | contig 14301 bp, 15 predicted proteins | sample 9134231 | NCBI WGS metagenome assembly JAEEGL01 (sample SAMN16246548, study PRJNA631951) | gut metagenome | biome: gut microbiome; feature: rumen; material: fiber-attached | host: Bos | place: Iran: Karaj | collected 2018-10 | reverse complement strand
GCTTTTGTACTTCTGCAATAGCATGTAATGCAAATGTTGTTTTACCTGAAGATTCAGGTCCATATATTTCAATGATTCTTCCTTTAGGATACCCTCCTGCTCCTAAAGCAATATCCAATGTTAAAGATCCTGATGAAGTAGTTTCAATATCTAAATGACTATCAGAACCCAACTTCATAATTGATCCTTTACCAAATTGTTTCTCTATATCAGCTAAAACTTGTTCTAAAGCTTTATCCTTATCTTTTTCATTAATTGCTTTCATATTTTCCTCCCACATCTTGTAATGACATATTCATTTTATAATGATTTTGAAATACTTGTCAATACTTTTTCGAACAAATGTTTACATAACGATATTTGCCCTTCACTATATATATTATCTATTATTTCAAAATTTCCTTTAAAATCAAGAAAAAAACTTGCAAATGCAAGTTTAAATTTCTGAAAATATAAAATCTTTATTTACAATGTAATATTGACATCCAGATATAATACTCATAATAACAGCAACAAATACAAAGAAATAATCTACATGTAATCCTTTTGCAATAAATGCAAATGGCATATTATAGAAGAATACTAATGTAACTCCTATCATCATGCATATTGTCTTAATCTTACCAGCCCATGAAGCAGCAACAACTTTTCCTTTGCTACCACTAGCCATCTTAATAGAATCAACAATAATATCTCTTGTAATAATAATAACTGGTACTATTACTGGTAAGAAATGATCATAAGCTAAAATAATTAACACACCATTAACTAACATTTTATCAGCAATAGCATCCATTACTTTACCAAAATCTGTAACCATATTATATTTTCTAGCAATATATCCATCTAAGAAATCAGTAACTGATCCAATCATGAATAATACACCAGCTATAATATATTTAATATTAACATTTTCTACACCATAAACTGGGAATACTGGGAATCTAAATCCTAGATTATCCCAAGGCATTACTAACATTACCAATACAATAACTGAGATTACCAATCTGCAGCATGTAATTTTATTTGGTAAATTCATACCTTTCTTTTCTTTTTTCTTTGCCATAATAATCACTCCGTTTTGACACTATAACTTATAGTGTTTGTTGTTTTATTATCCATAGTTATTTGTTTTACTGACCACGCTACAACTAATACAATCAATAAAGCTATTGCTACATATAATAATATAAATAATTTACTATTTGTTTTTTCTTTAGATGCTGTATAAGGAGATACTATTTTATCTTCTTGTATTTGTTCATCTTTTTGTTGCTCTTTCATAGCTTTTTCAATTGATTCTACAGGTATCTTAGATGTTACCTCAAACAAATAATCATTAAAATCATCAATAATTTTATCCGAATCCAATCCCAAATACTTAGCATAATTTCGGATATCTTCTTTTAGTGCAAATATATCTTTAAAACAACCGATGTTACCATCTTCAATATTTTCTAAAATAAGTGTTCTAATATCTAAGTCTGCACTTGCTTCTTCTAAACTAACCCCTGAGCTCTCGCGAGTAGTTCTTAATAACTCGCCAATTTCATTCAAGATAGTTCACACCTTTCCATTAAAGAGTATAAAAAAAATAAAATCTAATAAGCCACGTTCTGTATTCCTAAAAGGAATGGCAAATATTTATCTATCTATTTCTAGATCCCTTGCATCGTTCAAATTCCTAGCAAAGACTCCCCTACCAAAATTTGGGTTTCTCACTCGTGGGGTTTACCTCGTTCCACCCCGGAAATTACTCCCCGGACTCGTCTCTTTGGCACTTTTATATCTAATCTAATCCCAGAGGGACTATTTCGAAGCCGTCAAGTTACCTTGCCTAAGGTTATTTTTTCCCTTAGCACGAACACTACAGCCATCGCAGACTGTGTGAGCTTGGACTTTCCTCTAATAATTCGAAAATTACTAGCATTTGCCTTAGATTATTTTATTCATTCTTTCCGAAAACAACTTTTTCAAGTTGACTTAGTCTTCTTAAAAGATCAACATTGCTAACTTGATTTCCAGTAGAAGTTGCTTCAGCAGCTTCAATGTTTGCTTTGATTCTACGAAGTTCATTCTTCAACTTAGCATTTTCATCATTTAATACTCTAATTTCGCTCTTTAATTCTTTAATAAGAGTAATAAATTCATTATAATCATTAATAACTATGTCTAAAAACTTATCAACTTCTTGTGGTCTAAATCCTCTCGCATCAATCTTAAACTCCTTGTCTAAAATATCTTGTGGAGTCAATGTTATTCTATCATTATACATAAATAAATCACCCTTCTTACCCAATAATTATAAGTCAATCCGCGAATATTTGTCAAGTTGCCAGACTTATCTCTAAAAATTAAAAAGATTGGTATTTTAGACTATATTTTCACACCCAAATATTGTATAATTATTAAAGGTGATGAAGGTGCAATATCCTAACAACATAAAAAAAGAATTCACTAAATTATCAGTATCACATAGTAATCGTGGTATGAATTTGGAAGCCTTAATCAACCAAAGCAATGATTATTACTTGGAAAAAGATATTGCTTTAATTTATAAGAAACCAACACCTATTGGTGTTGTTGATGTTTCTTATAAGAATCACAAAAAAATAATTGAAAAAGCCTATTTCAAAGAACAATCAACTTTAGATTACAATGGTGTTTATAAAGGAAGATATATTGATTTTGATGCTAAAGAAACATTAAACAAAACATCATTCCCTTTATCAAATATCCATCCTCATCAAATAGAACACATCCGTAAATGTATTAAACATCAAGGATTTGCTTTCTTAATTATAAGAATGAATGGAATTCATTACCTATTAACTGGCGAAGACTTAATCAACTATATAGATAACAACGAAAGAAAATCAATTGAATACAAATACATCCAAGAAAAAGGAATTGTAATCAAAGAAGGTATTCGACCACCACTAGATTATCTTAAAGCGGTTGATGAAATATTTTTAAAGGAGAATAAATATGGAAGATAACGAAGAAAGAAGTTTAACTATTGTTCATGAAGATAGTAAACCTCCTAAAAAGAAACTAAAATTGACTAATCCATTCAAGAAAAACAAACCAATTGTGGTTGAGGGCGATGACGAAAAGTCTAAAAAAGAACCTAAAGAGAAAAAGATTAAAAAGGTAAAAGAACCTAAGGAACCTAAAGAGAAAAAAGAAAAGGTTAAAGGTAAAAAAGAATGTCTTGAATGTGGAACAAAATTTAAAGCGAAATTAACTTCTTGCCCTAAATGCGGAAGTACTAATACAAAGGAATATGTTGATCCAATGAAAAAGAGAAAAAGGAAAAAAAGAGCTAAAAAAATACTTAACTTCTTCTTAGGTCTATTAATGCTTACAGGTATTGCTGTAATGTTAGCTATGTTAGCATTCTGTGGATATATCGTAATGTCTGCACCATCATTTAATACTGACCTATTATATCGTAAAGAAGCTACAATATTATATGATAAAAACGGAACTGAAATTACGAAGATTGGTTTAGAGCAACGTATCTTAGTTTCATACGATGATCTACCAGAAGTATTAATCGATGCCATTGTTGCAACAGAGGATGCTCGTTACTTCCAACATAATGGTTTCGACGTAGTTCGTTTTACTAAAGCATCTTTTGGTCAAGTAGTTGGTCAAGCTGGTGCCGGTGGTGCTTCAACATTAACAATGCAAGTTGTTAAGAATACATTCACATCAAAAGAAGCACATGGTTTCAAAGGTATCATTCGTAAGTTTACTGATATCTACATGGCCGTATTTAAAATTGAAAAGAATTATACTAAAGAAGAAATTATGGAATTCTATGTTAATGCTCCTTTCTTAGGAAGCCATACATATGGAGTTGAACAAGCTTGCCAAACATACTTTGGTAAATCAGTTAGAGATATATCTCTTCCAGAAGCTGCTTTAATAGCAGGTATCTTCAACGCTCCAACAACATACAGTCCATTTAATAGTTTAGAGTTAGCTACTCAAAGACGTTCAACAGTTCTTAACCTAATGGTAAGACATGGATATATTACAAAAGAACAAGCTGAAGAAGCTAACGCTATTCCTGTAGAGAGTCTAATAATCGACCCTTCTCCAGACAAAATTCATAAATATCAATCATTCATTGATGCAACAATCGATGATGTTACTAAAAAAACAGGTATGAATCCTTATGATGTACCAATGTTAATTTATACTACATTAGATCCAAATATCCAAGATATCTTAAATCAATTAAATGATGGATCACTTGGTTATAGATGGGTTGATGATTACATTGATATTGGTCTAGCTATTACTGATGTTCACACTGGTGCCGTTACTGCTCTAGATGGTGGACGTAACGTAAGTACTAAACGTGGCTTCAACAGAGCCACAATGGGTAGATTCCAACCAGGATCTATCATCAAACCAATTATGGATTACGGTCCATACATTGAATATAATAATGGTTCACCAGGAACAATCTTCTATGATGTTCCATACAGTTATTCAACTGGTCAAAAAATAACTAACTCAGATAATTCATACAAAGGTGCTATGACAATGCGTACAGCTCTTGTAGAATCAAGAAACGTTCCAGCTGTTCAAGCATTCCATGCTGTTGATAAAGATAAAGTTGCTGAATTTGCCCACGCTTGTGGATTAGATTATGGTGATACTTTATATGAATCATACGCTATCGGTGGTGGTATGGAAGTTAGCCCATTAACAATGGCAGCTGCTTACGGAACATTCGCTCGTGGTGGTTATTATATTGAACCATATACATTTACTAAAATTATTGTTCAACAAACAGATGAAGTTATAGAACACAAAGTTGAAAAGACTCAAGCAATGAGTCGTGAAACAGCATATATGATTAACGACATGTTAGTATCAGCTACTAAAAATGGTGTTGGTGGTAACATTAGAGTTGGTGGAGATGTTGCATCAAAAACTGGTACAAGTACATATAGTTATGCAGCAATGCGTAGTTATGGTATTCCAGATTCTGCATCATCAGATAACTGGGTTATTACATATTCTCCAGATTATGTTATTTCATTCCGTTATGGATATGATGAATTATCACATGATCACTGGACAAACGCTATTAAAGCCGCTATTGAAAGAAAGAAAATATCTGCTCTATTAGCAAATAGAATATTCACATCAGGTGCAAGATTTGCTAAACCTGATACTGTAATTTCATCAAAATATGAAAAAGAATCAATTCCAGCAGAACTTCCCAGCGACTTCACCCCTGCCGAATTGATTGGAACTGAGTTATTTAAAAAAGGTACTGAACCTTCACAAATATCTACAAGATTTGCTCAATTAAATAATCCTTCCGGAGTTACTGGAAGTGAAAATAATGGTGTCGTAACCTTAAAATGGAATGCTATTGAAGTACCGAATGCTATCAATCAAACATACTTACAAAACTATTTTAAAGATGCATATGGTTCTCATGCAGAAACATTCTTAAAAAGACGTAATACTTATAACGATGAGCACGTTGGTGCAATCGGTTATCAAGTTTATTTAAGAACTGCAAATGGTGAGGAAGATTTAGGATTTACAACAAACACCTCATTTAATTACACTGCCGATTTAAACGGTCAACGTACATTCATTGTAAGATCTGCTTACAGCATTTATAAAGCAAATCAAAGTTCTGGAATCGAGGTAACAATAACAGTTACAGGAGCTGCTGAACCAGACCCTGAACCTGATGAACCGGATCCAGAAGAACCAGATCCAGAAGAACCAGATCCACTCGAGGATGAGACAATTGATGACACAACACCATAATTATTAATGGATCGCAGGGGGTCATCATCTAAGACATACAACAAGACATTAATAATTTAAGTAAATAAAAAAAGGAACTATTTAGTTCCTTTTTATTTTGTCTTTACTAGGACATTCTTCATTAAACAAACAATTACCGCAATCTGGTTTAGCTGCTTTACAAATATATCTACCAAACAATACCATTTGATGATGAGTTCTACTCCATTTATCTTTTGGTATTTTTTTCATTAACTTATTTTCTACTTCTAAAACACTATCATTCTTAGAAGCCAGTCTTAATCTTTTGCTAACTCTTTCTACATGAGTATCAACAGCAATGGCTGGTACATCATATAAATTAGATAATACGACATTCGTTGTCTTTCTTCCTACACCAGGTAAGTTTTCTAGATAATCTCTATCATTAGGTACTATACCATTACATTCACTAACTAACTTTTTAGCAATTGTAATAATATAATCACTCTTTTTAGTATAAGAACCACAACTTCTAATTATATCTTCAATATCCTTTTTCTTAGCCTTAGCTAAAGTATTAAGATCATATTTCTTCCATAATACTTTAGTTACTTCATTTACTCTCTTATCAGTACATTGTGCTGATAATACCGTAGCTATTAATAACTCATAATCTTTATTATAATTTAGTTCACACTTAGCATCAGGAAACATTTTATCTAGTTTATCATTAATATTACTAATCATTAATTATCCAACCAATCATAATCTAGTATTTCTTGTTCCTTTTCCCCTATTTCTTTATCTTTACTCTTTCTTCTATTCTTCATATAAGTATTAACATCATCCATTGTTTTAAACCCTTTTTTACCCCATTCATAGATGATTTTATCTATATACCTAAAATTAGACACACCATTATAGATTGCTTCTCTAAGCGCCCCTAAAACAATTTCTTCACTTGTTCCAGTTGCTAACCAACCATTAATCATTTCTAATTCCATTGGTGATATAGTTCTACCTAATTCTTTCTCAAAAACTTTAAAAACATCTTCTTTAGTTTCTTCCTTCGTATCACTTTCAATAGATTCACTAGCAGCATCATAAACCTTATCTAGATTTACTACTTCATTAAATCTACTATCTAAATCTTTAACACTATCTAAAGAAACCAAACCCTTTAACATTAAAGAATTAAATGCTTCTAAAGTATCATTAGTATTTAAACCTAATGATTTACTAATTAATTCTATTTCAAAATTATCATTATAATCATTATCAAGATACATTAAAACAAGGAACTCGTTTAATGAAAGTTTCTTATCTATTGCTAACTTAGTTAAAACATCAGTTACAACATACTTTTTAGAACGTAAAGCCTTTTTGATGCTCTCCTTCATCTAACCACTTCTTCCCTTGATCCTTCAAAACCTCTTTGATTTTATCTGTATCATTTTCTAATTTATCATCTAATATTAAATCTTTCAATTTATTATAAATATAACCAACTTGTTTAGAAGGTTTTATTTCTAACATATTACATATTTCTTTACTACTTATATTAATATCTTTAATATCTTTTATAGCCATTTGTTTATGTAACTCTGTTACTTCTTCACGAGATATTCCTAATATCTCTCCAGCTACTAAACAGATATATAAACCATATTTAAATAACATATCTTTATCTATCTTACCATAAGTAGTTACTTCTTTAATACTCTTTATATTATTCTTCTCTTCTTTAGAGAAATTAAAATCTTTAGTTATTTCTAACTGACTATACATTCCACATACGTCTGGAACATTTACTATTGTATCATAATTAATACCAACATATTCTAATAAACCTAATCTTCTTAAATAATTTAAACCTACAATAGCATTCTTATTAACTAACATCTTTGTTAATTCTTCTTTAATTCTTGTTAAAGATAATTCCCCTACTAACTTACGATATTTCTTAAGCGCTAAAAACAATTCAGTTTCAATCTTAAACTCTAATACCGAAGCAAATCTAATTGCTCTTAATATTCTTAAAGGATCTTCTTGTAACTTCTTATCTATATCTCCAACACATCTAATTAATCTATCTTCAATATCTTGTTTACCACCTAATAAATCAATTATCTGACCATTTTTACTCATACATAAAGTATTACAAGTAAAATCTCTTCTCATTACATCTTCAACCAAATTATCTACATATTCTACTTCTAAAGTTTTTCTATCCCCATTATACTTTAATTCTTTTCTATATGTAGTTATATCTATCTTATACCCTTTATATATAAATTTAACTGCTCCATAATTATCAGAACTAGGTGACCATTTAGCTAAAATGTCCATCAAGTCCATTACTTTAGCATTAGTACAAATATCAATGTCAGTAGATTCTATTCCTAATAAAAAATCTCTAACATATCCACCTACTACATAAGCTTCAAAACCTTGACTTTCAATTTTATCTAATATTTCTACGATAATATCTTTCATCTACTGATACCTCTCTATCTAAAGTATAACATATAAAAATGTAGATTTTAATATCTACATCTTTAGTTTTACAGCTTAATGCTTAGCTACTTTAATACTCATTTCACAGCCAGTTTCTACAGCTTCTCCAGGTAAGCAACCATCTTGATAGAAAACTTTTCCATCTTCGTATTCTGTTACTTCATCCATTAATACATCCAACTTAATTCCGTACTCTTCACAGAAAGCTTGAACATCTTTCAAAGTATAATTACCATCTGTAAAATCAGGATACTTAACACTACCCTTTGGAATATATAAAACAATAATCTCCCCTGCCTTTAATGATGTACCAGCTTCTACACTTTGACCAATAATCATATTATCAGGAACATTATCTCTTTCATAGTTAGGTTCTCTCATTTCAAATCTAACCTTTATATCACGAGCTTCTAAATATGCTTTAACTTCTTTATAACTCTTACCTTCATAATCATCTATAACTACCTTAGTATTTCCTTTAGATAAATAGAAAACTAAATCGATAGTTCCTTCAACATCTGTTCCTGCCTCAGGTTCTGTTCTAACAATAACATCTTTTCTTAAATCGCTATCTTCTCTTTTAATTGTATAATTTGAAGATATATTAGCTGCATTTAATTTGGCTGCTGCTTCCTCAACAGTTAAACCAGTCAAATCAGGAAGCTTAGGTAAATTCTTTTCTTCTTTTTTCTTTTCTTCCTCTTGTTTCTTTTGCTCTTTCTTTTCTTCAATTCTTTGTGCTTCTTTTTTATTATGACTAACTATAACAATTGTAGTAGCACCAATAACTAAGAATAACAATGCCACTGCTAATATAATAAGATTTCTTTTTTCCATAAGATCATCTCCCTACAAACTATTTAGTATTTTCAGATATAAACAAATAAACTTCTGTTCCTTTAGTTCTTTCTGAACCAGCTGCCGGAATTGTTTTAACAACTTTTCCTTCAGCTATTTCAGTATCACTTATTTTTTCTTGTTGATCACTAACAACAAAACCGGCTTCTTCTAGTTTTTTAGTTGCTTCTTTTACATCCATACCAGCCACATCAGGTACTATAATTGTTTTCATGTTTTCAACATCTTTATTAAACTTTTCCTTACTTTCTTTTTTTTCTTTTTCAAATTTTTCTTCCATCTTGTCCATTCTACTTCTTGATTCTTTAAACATTTTAAAACCAAATGACAACATACCTGCCATAATTAATACAGTAATTGCTATAAAAATATATCCAGTTTTATTTTGTTCTTCCATATCTTATTATCTCCTTCTTCCAACAAATAATGACAATAAAAATGTTATTAGATTAAATGCTTTTCTTTCCTTAGAAACTGGTGCTTTTAAAGTATAACTTATACTATCTGTTGTTAGTACAATTGAAACAATAAATAATATTACTGTTATTGCTGCTAATAGGAACAATATCACACCTGCTCTATTAGTATCTTCTGAAAGTCCTCCCAAAAGCCACCATGCAGCTGTCATAAAAGCAAAGAAACTACACAAAGACCAACTAACATAAACACCAATTCCCATTCCAACCGTTTTTAATAAACCAGGCCTTTTTCTTTCATTATAATCATCATTATTTATAGCTTCTACACTAGGTGGAACTATTTGATTAACATTCCCTGTCTGAGCCTGTGTATTTACTTGATTAATTGTATTAACATTTTGAGGCGCATTTTGAACCGGCTCTTGTACTGGAGTTACAGGTGTCTCATCATGATTAACCGTTAACATCGCCTCTGGAATGGTAACCACCGAAGGCCGTTGAACACCTTGATTAGGTGTAACCGGAGTTGGTTGTTCTAGATTAACTGGAGCAACATTATTATTTAAATTTGAATTACCATTCATTACTATCACCTACCATAATTATAGCACAAAAAATAGATAGTTATTTTAAACTATCTATTTGTTTGTCATAATCTTCACTCTTGCAAACATAAGAGCCAGATACTACCATATCTACACCAGCTTTAGCTGCTTTTTTAATAGTATCTCCATTAATACCACCATCAATATTAATAATATAATGATAATTATTTTCTTCTCTTATATCTTTTAGAGTTTCTACTTTATATAAAACATCTTCCATAAATTGTTGACCACCCTTACCAGGTTTAACACTCATGATTAATACTTGATCAACATGATTCAATAAAGGAATAATATGACTTACTTTAGTTTCTGGATTAATAGCTAAACCTACTTTCATATTAGTATGTCTAATCATATTAATAACATCTATAGGTCTTCTATGAGCTTCATAATGGAATGTTAAATATTCAACATTCTTCATCTTAGCGAACTCCTTAACATACTTATTTGGAGAACATACCATCATATGAACATCTAATGGTTTTGTTGTTTCTTTAAACATTTTCTTTAAATCTTGAACTGAAAAATTACAATTCTCAACAAAAATACCATCCATCATATCAACATGTATATAATCTGCTTTAGATTCATCTATTTTTTTTATAGTTGTTTCTAAATCATAATTACTACTAATAAATGATACTGCTACTTTCATTTCTCCAACTCCTCTAAAAACTTTAAATAATTATCATATCTTGATTGAAGGATTTCTTTCTTTTCAACCATTTCTTTTACTTTGCATCCAACTTCTTTTTTATGTAAGCAATCTCTAAACTTACAATCAGAATTGTCGAATTCTACAAAAGTAAATTTCAATTCTTCTTTACTTATATCTTTTAAATCTAATGCCGAAAACCCAGGAGTATCAGCAACAAATCCTTCGCCAATTTCATATAATTCAACATGTCTAGTAGTATGCTTTCCTCTTCCCAATGCTTCACTTATTTCGTTTGTTTCTATATTTAAATCTTCATCTAATCTATTTAACAAACTACTTTTACCAGCACCAGTCTGACCAGCTAATACTACTATTTTATTTTTAACAAATCTTTTTATTTCTGCTAATTCTGTATTATAGAAAACATTAATACCTATCATTTCATAATAGTTTTTTAAGTCTTCTACAGTTTTCTTACTTTCTTCACTTATTAAATCAGCTTTAGTTAGAACTATTGCTGGTTCAATATTGTGATAAGTAATAATACTAATCAACTTATCTAATAAAACTAAATCTAAATTTGGTTTTTTTAAACTTGTTACTATAATTGCTGAATCAACATTAGCAATTACAGGTCTATCTAGTTCATTCTTTCTCGGTAAAATATCAAGGATAATGTTGTTATCAATATCGATAACAACATTATCTCCAACAATCGGTGTAATATTATCAATTCTAAATTTACCTCTAGCACGACATCCATATAATTGATCACCTGCTTTAACGGTATATAGATTACTAATAACTCTAATTACTTGACCATTCATATTTCACCATTAACAATTTCCCAATTCAATATCTTCAGCTGTACAAGTTGTACCTCCACCATCTGGATTAACTGGATCATCAGGAGCATTTTCAGGCTTCTTAGCGATCTTAATTGTTAATGTAGTTCCTTCTGTAACAGTATAACCTTTTGGTCTACTTTGATAGAAGATTGCTCCTTCATTATAACTTGATGTTTCATCTTCCAATACTTTTAATGTAACACCATATGTATCACAGAATGCTTGTACTTTTTGAACTGTATAACTTCCATCAGTAAAGTCTGGATATTTAACTGTTATATTTGGAATATATAAAGTAATTGTATCTCCTGCTCTTAGTTTTTCACCAGCTTTTACATCTTGATCCATAACTAAGTTTTCTTTAGCATTATCACTTTCTTTTACTTCTCGTTTTTCTATTATAACAATTATGTTGTAAGCTTCTAACTCACCCTTAACTTCTAAGTAATTTCTACCATTATAATCACTTATTTCATGTTGTTCATCACCTGTTGAAACATACAATGTAACTTTAGTTCCTTTAGTTCTCTTTGTTCCCGAAGCTGGTGTTGTTTTAACTACTTTACCAGATGGAACATCAACACTACTGATTTCCATTTGTTCGTCGTTAACATCAAATCCTTCATCGCTCAGTTTAGCAATTGCTTGTTTAACTGTTAAACCAGCAACGTCAGGAACTACATTTTGTTTCTTATCTAACATTTTAGGTAGTAAGAATACTACAGTAGTTACAATAACAATAAGTCCAACGAATATTGCTGCTAAGATAATTAATACTATATTTTCTTTCTTAACTTCTTCGCCACTTATTTCTTTTATTTCTACAGTTGATGTATCATCATCAGCTTCATCCTCTAATGCTACAGCATTTTCTACTTGTTTAGTAAATTTCTTACCATCACTATCCAATTCAGGATATTCATATTCATATTTAGGTTCATCTTTTCTAGATTCATCTAAACAAGTTTTTAAATCTTCATACATTTCACGTGCATCATTATATCTATTTTTAGGATTCTTAGCTGCACTCTTTAAAATAATATTCTCTACTGCTTGAGGTAGATCAGGTAGCTCTTCTCTAATACTAGGAAGAGGTTCTTTTAAATGTTTTAAAGCTATTTCTACTGCGTTATCACCACGGTATGGTAAAACACCAACTAATAACTCATACATTAAAATACCCATTGAATAAATATCACTCTTTAATGTACTACCTTTACCACTAGCTTGTTCTGGTGGTAAATAATGCACTGAACCCATAACTGAATTAGTTTGAGTTAATTGAGTAGCATTCATTGCCATTGCAATACCAAAGTCAGTTATTTTTACTAAGCCATTTTCTAATATCATTATATTTTGTGGTTTGATATCTCTATGGATAATATATGAATCATGAGCTACCGATAAACCATCAGCAATCTGACTCATAATATCAACAACTTCCGTAGTTGTTAATTTACCACGTTTCTTAAGTAAGTCTTTTAAGTTCTTACCTTCGATATATTCCATTACAATAAAGTATTGGCCGTTATCTTCTCCAACATCATATACTTCAACAATGTTTGGATGAGATAAGCTTGAAGCAGATAACGCTTCTCTTTGGAATCTTCTAACAAACTTTTCATCATTAGATAAATCTCCACGTAATACCTTTACTGCTACATCTCTATCTAAAATAGTATCGTAAGCTAAATAAACATTAGCCATTCCACCTTCACCGATAGATTTGATAATTTGGTAACGATCATTAATTTTTTGGCCTTTCATCATCATTTCTCATCACCGCTTTCCTTATTTAAGTAAGCTATAGAAATATTGTCAGTGCCCCCTCTAGCATTAGCTTTTCTAATTAATTTAATGATTTGTTCTTCAATATCTAATTCTTCATCAGCTAATACTTTTTCAATTTGTTCCTTAGTTAACATATTAGATAACCCATCACTACATAAGAAGATACCATCTACATTTGTTTCAACTTCAAAGATATCTAGTTCAACAGATTCTCCACTACCTAATGCTTTCATTAAAACATTACGTTTTGGATGATACTTAGCTTCTTCTTCAGTTAAGTCTCCTGCTGCTACTAATAGGTTAACTAAAGTATGATCCTTAGTAACTTTCTTTAATTTACCATTCTTAAGTACAAATCCTGAAGAATCACCAATATTACCAAAGATTAAGAAATCATTTGTTAATAATGCCATTACAGCTGTAGTTCCCATTCCTGTACTTTCAGGATTTTCTACTGTATAATCTAATATTTCTTTATTTATTTCATCTATATTATCTTTTAACCAGTTAATTGCATCTAATTTACTTCCGACACTGCTAGTTTCAGAGAATCTTTTACCCATATGAGTTACAACTAAAGAACTAGCTACTTCACCAGCTCTATGACCTCCCATACCATCCGCAACAATTAATAAATATTCATCACTAGCGTTCTTTAAAATTGTTACAGAATCTTCGTTATGATCTCTTACCTTTCCTGAATCAGTTAAATAAAATGTTTTCATAATTACACCTCTTTGCTTCTAAGTTGCCCACAAGCAGCATCTATATTACTTCCAAATTCTTTTCTTATTGTTACATTAATACCTAATTTCTTTAATGTATCATAG
>JAEEGL015987622.1_pt1 | contig 14302 bp, 10 predicted proteins | sample 9134231 | NCBI WGS metagenome assembly JAEEGL01 (sample SAMN16246548, study PRJNA631951) | gut metagenome | biome: gut microbiome; feature: rumen; material: fiber-attached | host: Bos | place: Iran: Karaj | collected 2018-10 | reverse complement strand
TTAAGGCCTTCAAATACTGTCTGGGCATACTGGAGAACGCCTGCATCCTCGCTCATGACGATCATGTCGTCATCGATAAGTGCGCCTTCATCCCATGCGCCGTTCGTGTAGTTAGCTACAAACCTCTTATCTGTCTTCTGATAAGAGAAGGTCAGGTTCGACCAATCGAGATTCTTCTTTTCCATAAAACATTCCTTCTTTCTTAAAGATTGTTTTTAATTAACTAAGCATTATACTCCATCACTTCAAAAAGGGGCAATATAATTACACAAATCTGTAACCGCAGGCATGATACACTTTCTTTCCAGCCTTGATAACGGGAGAATCAAACTGAGGAAGATTAACCGCATTAGGTATCATCTGCGCTTCGAGGCAGATTGCGTCGTACTGGCCGTATGCCTTTGTTGTCTTTATGTCCAGAGGGCTTCCCAGATTGTTTCCTGCATAGATCTGGATACCGGGAAGATCAGTGAGGCACTCCATTGTGATACCTGTCTCGGGTGAAGTAACTGCAGCAGCAAAAGAGAACGTACCGGCAGTAGTATTAAGGCAGAAATTCTGGTCGATACCCTTTGAGATAACCATCTGATGATCATCGCTGTCGTTGAGCTCGCCAATAAAGCGGTATTCCCTGCAGTCGAAAACCGTCCCTTCCACATCAAGAAGTTCACCGGTCGGAACATTCATATCATCCTTTACCGTGATCTTGTCGGAGTTGATCATGATGAGATCGTTATTAACGGTTCCTTCTGCGTTCTCGCCGCGGAGATTGAAGTAAGCATGGTTCGTAGGTGCAAAGATCGTATCCTTATCTGTCTTTCCGCAGTAGAGAATAAGGAATGTCTTATCTTCGAGCCAGCAGTAAAGGACCTTTGTATCAAGGTTGCCGGGAAATCCCGTCGCACCGTCAGGGCTTACATAACTGAGAAGAAGAGCTTCGCCGTCGCATCCGGGAATACCGGCGATCCTTGAATCCATGATCATCTCATCTGCTTCTTCCTCAGAGATGATATCAGCATCCCAAAAAACATTGTGATAACCGGGATTGCCTGAATGGAGATTATTCTCACCCTCATTCTTGGGAATATGATATTCTTCGCCGTTAATTACAAATGTTGCATCCTTGATCCTGTTTGCAGAACGCCCTACAACAGCGCCGTGATTGGCATTATTACCCATATATTCATCAAGGCCCTTACATCCGAGCATGATGTCGATAATATTGCCGTCCTTGTCAGGCACAAGAAGGTCGGTAATAACCGCCCCGTAATTTATGACCGAAGCCTCATATCCGCCGTCGGCCTTCAATGTAAACTGTTTTGCTTTCAGATCCGGATTGCTTGCTGACAAATAATCGCGTGTTGTGATGCTCATATCCTGCACCTCCCATAGTATTTCCATCATGTGATTGTAGCACACATTTGATTAACCTTGTTGCCTAATTAAAAAATGCCACGTATAATCATTTTCAATACCGGCTCAGCTGAGTTTATATGTAAAAGAGATAATTATGAATCCGTCAGGCAATAGAAACAGCAACATCGAGCTATTAAGAATTCTTGCTATGATGGGTGTTGTCATGCTTCATTATAACAATCCGAATCTCGGCGGAGGTATGCTTGCTGTTCCGAGCGGAAGTCTCAGTGAAGTTCTGATGTTCTTTCTTGAATCTGTCTTCATCGGCGCAATAAACGTCTTTATTATCATCAGCGGTTATTACTTATCAGACAATAAAAAGCTCGGCTTTTTCAAACCGATTACCCTTTATATCCAGGTCTTCTTTTTTAAGATCTTACTTTATCTGATCGATCTCATCACCAATTTTCAGCAGTTCAGCATTAAGGGAATGTTATCCTCGCTGGCTCCGAAATACTGGTTTTTCAGCGTATATATTGCGCTTTACATGATTTCTCCTTTCATCAATGTCCTTCTCGAAAAACTTGAATCAAAAGCCCTCCGGACACTTATGATCCTGCTTATAGTTTTATTCTCTATACAGCCTACAATTGTCGATGCTTTGGCTGAATATTTCGATTTTTCCTTAAACCAGATGAATTTTATCGGCGGTGCGGGGACAAATCACGGTTATAACATCGTCCAGTTTGTCCTGATGTATGTTATCGGTGTTGTTATAAGAAAACATGAATCAGAGTTTTTCAGGATTCCGGCTACCACGTATATTCTTATATTCATTCTTTGTACGGGAATTACTACTGTCTGGAGTTATTTCCAGGAAACAGCTCTGAACTACTCTAACCCGGTAGTTATCGCAGCATCAGTGTCTTTATTCATGGTATTCCTAAAGATCAAACCTCGAACAAACAAGGTGATCAACACTATAGCAAAAGCATCATTTACCGTTTATCTGCTCAATGTGGGTTTGCTCAGATTCTTCAACATACCTCTGTTCGTCACCAAAGGTGCAGGAGTTTATTTATTACACACATTCGCTGTTGCACTGTCGATCTATCTGTTCAGTCTGGCACTATATTTTATCTTCGATTTGATTACCAAACCCCTGTTCCGTTCAATTCATAAGCATACCGAGAAATGGGATTACACAATTAAATAGAGTAAAGCTTTCTTGCTTATTCCCGTTCTCCCACGTATAATCTGATATCGGACGGGGCATTAGCGCAGTGGGAGCGCATCACACTGGCAGTGTGGGGGTCACGGGTTCAAGTCCTGTATGCTCCACCAGAACGTCAATAAACAACCTCTGTACTTTGAACTGTTTCTGCTTTTGCAGATGATTTGTACAGAGGTTATTTATTGTTCAACATTTAAGCATTCATTTTTGCTATAATCTCTATTGTTCTAAAGTTTCATTGGAAAGATGTGGGGTAAATATTCTGTGAAACGCAAGAAGATATGTATCTTTATGAACGGGATCGTTAAGAACTTTCAGCAGGAATTCGGGAAGTTCTTTTCTTCTCTTGCAAACCGCTCCGGTTTTGATGTGTTCATCTACACATCATTCGGTTCTTACTCATGCCCGTATGGACACAATCTCTTATCCGAGATCGGCAAAAAGAACATTATCTACCTTCCTGATTTTTCTGTTTTTGATGCGATAATCGCACTTCCTAATTCGTTCGATATCAAAGGGATGGATGAGGAGTTTTACCAGATCCTCAGGAAGGAAGCAAAGTGCCCCGTATTCTGCCTTCAGAGCGGTCCTGATGATTTCAACACTATCACTATCGATAACAAAAAAGCAATGAAATCATTGACGGAACACTTCATAAAGATCCACGGGTTTAATAAGATCTATTACATGTCAGGGCCCTTCACTTCGAAGGATTCACCCGAGAGACTCGCCGGATATAAAGAAGCCATGAATGAAGCAGGGATCCCTGTGCTGCCAAATTATATTTATGAAGGCAATTACTGGATCAACAGAGGAAAACAGGCAATGGAGTTTTTCCTCAACGGGACATACGACTACCCTGAAGCGATCATATGCGCCAACGACTATATGGCGATCTCGATCTGCGACGAGCTTATGTCACGCGGCAAGAGTATCCCCGACATAGTATGCGTTACCGGTTTTGACGGAATCATTGAAGGTGCGGAATATACGCCTTCCCTTACGACCGTCTCGATCGAACCTGAAAGATATGCCCTGAAGCTTTTCGAACTCGTTGTGCAGGCCCTAAGCGGCAAGGAGATACCCAAACTGACAACACTTCCCGAGAATATCCTTTACAGGGCAAGCTGCGGCTGCGGATTGCAGGTAAAAAATATCGACCGCACTAGAGCACTGAGACATCTTGATAAGACCGAAGTTCTTCTTAGGGAAGCCGGAAGGATAACATCCGACTATCAGAATGACTACGGACTTGATAATGCATTGAGTGTTGCCGACTTCCATTTCCACACCTTAAACTGCGACAAAGGTTATATCTGCCTTTGCGATGAAGACGGATCCCGGATGACAAACGTCGAGGAAAACAGAATATTCACTGACCACATGATATTAAAGCAGACCATGTATATCGACAGGAGCATGAATGCCGATATATCCGATATAAGATTTGACAGAAAAGATATTCTCCCGGCTGAAGTATTGGATACGGAAGAAGCCAACACATATGTTATATATCCTCTTCACTTCAAGAGTAAAGAATACGGATATCTGACGCTTGTGCCCTCTTCTGAACAATGGGCAAATTCCCTGACAGCCACTTATGTAAACACATTGTCAGCTGCCATCGATAACAGCTATTATGAAAAAGATTTCATGTCTTTATCCGGCGCGAAAAAACTCAGCCTGACAGATCCGCTTACCGGTATCAACAGCAGACGAGGCTTCGAGTATGCTATTTCTAAACTCCTGTCCCAAGACGCAGATGCCGGGACACTTACGATCGTCAGCATCGATATAGACGGTCTCAAGCAGATTAATGATAAATACGGACACGACGAGGGTGATATAGCACTTACAGCCCTTGCAAACGTGTTAAGTGCAAGCCTGAAAGACGATGAGATCTGCGCAAGGTTCGGCAGCGACAACTTTATAGCAGTATTGATTTCTGACACACCAGAAAGGAAAGAAAGATTCCGGAAAGACTTCTTCTCTGCTCTTAACGAAGAAACTGCAAGAGACAATAAGCCATACAGCATAAATGCCAGTATCGGAATGAGCGATCTTGAAGACGGCAATACCGACCAGGTGATCAGCTGTATGCAAAGAGCAGATCATGCAATGAATGAGGAAAAGAAAGCCAAAAAGGATTGATCCTGCTAAGGTCAGGACCGTTTCTATACTCTTACTTTCCAGGTTTTCGGTGCGAATTTCCTGACAAGAGCTCTCAGAAGCATTACATAAATGACAGTAAATACCGTAAGTATTCCTGCAAGAAGAAGCGAATTTGCAGGGATCCAGAATATCTGCACCTCAAAAAGTCCAAGCAGTGTTCTGGCTGTAAGATATGCGCCGCTCTTAACATTTACGGTAGTCGTGAACGGCTGGAACAGATAGTAAAGTGCAAGCGAAGTCACTGAATTTACGACACATAACAGGACCGGAATAAAGAGCGTGACCATGTAATGAAACGGATAGCTCTGGCCTCCCGTGTAAAAGAGTATAAGATCTGCAGCAATACCTATCACCAAAGCAGGAACAACATTTAGTTTTACGAGCTGCTTAAGCCTGATATCAAAAAGCCTGATGATCTTTTCGCGCTGCTTGAAGAAACTGAAGGTCATTAGACTGTTATCACAGTTGATATACATTGCCTGCGTTGCCTTGAAAGATACATCTGCTGCCGATACCAGAACGATCATGCCGAGCATATGGCTCTCTGCAAGATATCTGAAGAAAAACAGAGGCGAATGTTCACCTAAAGGAAGAAGGGCATCTTCATATCCTTTGAACATAAGCATATTGAGAATATTACTAAAGACCATGTGCACCGTATTATCTGTTCCGAACTGTTCCTTATAACTGAGTACATACTGAACAATAATAAAAGCAATAAAGAACAGAACACAAAAAGCAAATACCACCGGTTTCAGATTAAGCATCTTCCAATGTCTTTTGACAAACAGTTCATTAAGATATTCAAAGCCTTTCTTATCACTTTTGATCGATCCTTTGGCCTTGATCTGTTTGAATTCCTTATTAGTATCGGGAGCTTTGGAGTGCTCGATCTCCTCTCTGACGATATTGTCGTTAAGAGCTCTTCTGTGAAGATTCGGATCGAATCTTTTGAGTTCAAAAAAGCCCCAGACACCAAGAAGGATCAAGGCAAAAGATATTGTCAGCAATATCTTAAGCGGGACATAGTATCCGTTGATCACAACGATAAAAAGGGCCGGGATAATCAAAATTGCAACGAGCAGTCTTACCACAAGGCTGAATGCGCTGTTGTGCATCTTCTTGTGATGTTTATTCTTGATCCTGAATACAAATGCCTGAAAACCCGCACCGAAAAGCTTGATAAATACTGCAAGTACCGGTATTCCGAGCCATATCCAGAAAGGAGCTCCGCCTAACAGAGCAACAATGCCTGCTATCAGATAGCCTATAAACAGCTTCACAAGTTCATAGACCAGCAGAGTGTTATTCAGTTTTCTTGCATTCATCCTCAGCATGAACACAAGATATTCTTTCTCTGTCGTACATCTGAACAGAGACGTGTTTATCAGAACGCCGCACAGTGCGTAAACGAGGAAAAAGAACAGTGCCAGGCCCGCATAAACCGTTGCTTCAGGTATTCCCGCTGCCATATCGAAGTCCATGTATTCAGTTTTCAGGAATAAAGTGATCAGATAGATCATTCCAAGTCCGAAGATCTTGCCGATAAACAGCACAAAGATCTCCTTGATCACGTGAAATATCCAGTAGATTACCTTAAGAAATGTCGTGCCGTACAGACGGTATGGAATGATCTTACCTATCACGGGAGTCTGCTTTAACGCAAAGACCAATCCGTTGTAGCCGATTATGCTTCTTAAGTGGATAACCTTTAATAATGTCTTTATGAAATCTTCAGTCATCGTCCTGATCCCTTAATGCGGCAATGATCTTATCTTTAAAATCACTGTCACCGAGATTGCTCTTGTCGATAGGTTCAAGCTTTCCGTTGTGCAGCAGCACGATCTCATCGCAAAGGTCGACCGCAACATCCAGAAGATGTGTCGAAAAGATCGTTATCCTGCCCCGCTTTTGTCCCCTTATCACATTCTTCATCTCTTCGGCAATGATGACGTCAAGTGAAGTAAGCGGTTCATCAAGCAGCATGAGCTTTGGAGATGCAATGATATTAAGGAGCATCTGCATCTTGTTCTTTGTTCCGTGTGAATAGTCCTTAAGGAGACTGTCCCGGTCTTCCTCCGGGATCATCATGTAGTCAAAATATTCATCGATCGTTTTATCGGGAGTAACTTCATCATGGACTTCGATAAAGAACTTCAAAAATTCCCTGCCGGTCATGAATTCAGGAACCGTCGGAGTCGATACAAGATAGCCGATATCTTCGGGCTTTAATTCAATCTTTACCTGTGAATCCCTGTTTTCGCGCAGATAAAAAGAACCGGAATTAAAATCAATGTCCCTGTTTATACAGTTAAAGAATGTTGTCTTGCCTGAACCGTTGCGTCCCAAAAGGCCGTAGATCTTTCCTTCTTCAAAAACAAAATCAACATCTTTGAGCACTTGCTTGGAGCCATAACTCTTAACAAGATGGCTTATGACAAATTCCATAGTCCTACCCCCGTTCCTGATTACCGTTAAATCATAACACTAACATAACATAAGAACCTTAACCGTACATTAAGCGTTCCATAACGTTAAGTTTTATAATTGTGTATTAATCCTTAGGGCTTTCTTCAGGGATGAACTCGTGCTTGTCAATATCCTTATGTCGCTCGGCAACTGCGGCATCAGCAAGATCGATGAGTTTTTGCTGGGAATCTATCTTCTCTTTTCCGCGCAGATCGACCTTATGGTAAGTGCCGTCAGGTGACAGAAAATGTGCTCTTACGGTATCAGCAAGTTCCACGTCAAGGACTTCTTTGACACGCGCTCTGCAGTCGGGATCTTCGACAGGGAACAGCAGTTCGACACGGCGGTTCAGATTTCTGGGCATCCAGTCAGCTGATGCAAGATACATATCCTCATATCCTTCGTTATAGAAATAGAATATTCTGGAATGCTCCAGGAAACGTCCGGTGATCGAACGCACGGTGATGTTTTCGCTCATGCCGGGGATTCCGGCTCTCAGACAGCATATGCCTCTCACGATCAGATCGATCTTAACGCCTGCATTTGATGCAGTGTAAAGCGCTTTGATCACGGACTCATCAACGAGCGAGTTGATCTTTGCGATGATGCGCGCAGGCTTGCCGGCCTTGGCATTATCGGCTTCTCTCATGATCCTCGAAATAAAATAATCCTTCATCCACAAAGGTGCCGGGATAAGCCTTCTCCACGACTGCGGTATAGAATAACCTGACAGCATATTGAAGAATTCGGATGCATCCTCACCGAAAGATTCAGAAGCCGTGAACAGGCCGAGATCCGTATATATCTTAGCCGTAACGTCATTATAGTTGCCTGTCGCAAGATGAAGATATCTTCTGATACCGTCCTCTTCCTTACGGACGACAAGAGTGATCTTGCTGTGTGTCTTAAGACCGACAAGTCCGTAGATTACATGGCATCCGGCATTCTCAAGTTTTTTAGCCCAGTTGATGTTGTTTTCCTCATCAAATCTCGCCTTAAGTTCGACTAATACCATTACCTGCTTACCGTTCTGCGCAGCTTCAAGGAGAGATGCGATGATCGGCGATCTGTCGGAAACACGGTACAGTGTCTGCTTGATAGCAAGGACATTAGGGTCTCTTGCCGCCTGCTTAACGAATTCAAGAACAGGTTCAAAGGTCTCATACGGATGATGAACTATCCTGTCTTTTGTCCTTATCTGCTCGAAAATATCGAGTTCATGAACAGGTCCGTCAAAAGATGCCGCTTCAGCAGGCTCATGGGCTTTATAGCACAATTCGGGATGCTTTGCCTTGCAGGCAGAAGTGAGCTTGGATAAAAATGTAAGATCGATAGGACCGTTAACAGAGAAAATATCAGCCTCATCAACTTCGAGTTCGTTAACGATGTATCGCAGGAGATCTGATTCTATATCATCCTGAACTTCAAGTCTGATGATCTCACCGAATCTTCTTCGTCTTACCTGCTCTTCGATCTCCTTTAAAAGGTCTTCAGCCTCATCTTCGTCGATATCAAGGTCTGCATTGCGCATTACACGGTAGAACGCGGTAGCCACAACGGTCTGACCGTCAAAGAGCATATCTGTATTGGCTCTGATGATCTGCTCGACAGGGATAAACACGTCGCCTTCCTCAGTCGGGATCTGATAAAGCCTCTTTACAACTGTAGGGATCTGAACCGTCGCATAAATATATTTATCTTCACTTACAGTGTGTTTTGCATTGCTGATACCGTCAGTAGCCTTCTCCTGAAGCCTTACATTATTAGGCTTATTCTCAAGCATGACGCACATGTTGAGCATCCTGTTATAGATCAGCGGGAACGGTCTTGAAGAGTCAACGGCCATCGGCGTTAAGATCGGATAAAGGACAGCCTTGAAATACGAATCGGCGATCGCTTTGAGCTGGTCGCTCAGTTCATCGTAATTTTTCAGGAAGATCTTTTCCTGTGCAAGCGAAGGAACGAGAGATCTTGTGTATGTCGAATACATCAGAGACATCGTCCTTCTGGTCTTCTGATCGATCCTCTCCAGCTGTTCATCAATAGAAAAACCTGCGATATCACGCTCTGCAAAATCTATGCTCTGCATATCCCTTAAGGATGCGACTCTTACAATGTAGAACTCGTCAAGATTTGAAGCAGTAATTGACAGAAAGTTAAGTCTCTCAAGCAGAGGATTCTTGTTGTCTCTTGCCTCGTTCAAGATACGGTCATCGAACTCGAGCCATGAGAGCTCACGGTTGTAAAAGCATGAATTACCGCTCAGAAAAGATGCGCTTGACTCGAGGAAAGAATCGTCAACATATTCCTGAGACGCAACAAATCCGGATGTCTTCTTAGGAGCATTTTTCTTTGCAGCGGATTTTACCGGGTTCTTTTTTGCGACATCTTTTTTAGCAGAAGTCTTTTTTTCTGCATTTGTTTTTGAAGCAGTCTTCTTTCCAGAAACCTTCTTGGAACCTGCCTGCTTTTTTGCTGCTGATGTATTTACCTTGCGCGATGAAGCGTTTTTCTTGACCGCCATTAGCCTTCCCTCCTGGTCTTGAGAACCGGCTTGATTCCCATAACATCTTCAAACATGCTGCTTCTGTGCTCGAAAGCCCACTTTTCGAATGACATATCTTCTGAAGCATCACATGTGATGATAAATTCATTATCTTTTATCTTGCACTGAACCTTCCTGCCCTTCTCCTTGTGAGAAGCATCCAATGCATCAGCGATCTTAAGTATTGATGCGAGCTTGGACACAATGACCTTCTGATCAGACGGCAGGATAGAGTAGTAGTAACTGTCGTAAGGCTTATTTCTCGGATAAAGCCTTACGATCATTGCGACCATATTGATCTCATTGTGATCAAGACCCATAAGGTTGGTATTCTTGATAATAGAATATGCAGCATCGCTGTGATTTCTTGCGTGAACGAATTTACCTATCTCGTGAAGGATGACCGCAACCTGCAAAAGCAATCTGTCACGGCTTCCGAGACCGCTTATCTTCCTTGTCTCATCGAAAAACTGCAACGCAGCTTTCTCAACATATTCAATATGTTTCTTATTAGAACGGTAGCGCTTAGCAATATGCCTTGATGCTGAAATCAGATAACTGTCAGGAGAGATCTCCGTCTTAAGTCCCTGAGAATTAACGCAGTAGTAATAGATAATACCGTCCGACAATGAAGCGTGAGGCATATAGATACTGTCCACACCGGTATATTCAAGCATATTCTTAACAATGATAGCAGTCGGAAGAAGGAGCGGCGCGATCATTGAAGGGATATTATTCTTCAACGTGAGGTCAGTAGGTCTCATCTTAAGAAGATAATCATAGACCTTAAGGAACTCCTCTTTTGAAAGAACAACAGAAGCCATCGAATCAAGCCCTGCAAGCTTCTTGATATATCCCATCTCGCCCGAAAAAGCTATGAGATTATTGTATACGATCCCCTTGGGTTCCATCGTATGATAGTCATCAAGGTCCTGCCCGACAAACTCCTCTATTACCTGATCGTACTGGGAAGTCAGGTTCTGCAGATCCGAGAGCATTCCCGAGATCCTTAATGAACCGAGCAGAAGATTCTGACTGAATACAAATTCGGATTTGTCATAAACGGATGCCTGAATAGAACCTGAACCTATGTCGAGCATCATGGTGCCGCTCGATATTATCTTCGCAAAATCAGGATATATAGCCTGTACGGCCAGAGTCTGATAATACCGCTCCATCGAATTATCAAGGACTTTGATCTTGAATCCGGTCCTGGTCCTTACCTTTTCGATTACGATCTCCGCATTAGAAGCATCTCTGAATGCCGATGTCGCGACACAGAAAACACGTGCGACACCATATTCCCTGCACTTCTCGTCAAACATGGTTAAGCACTTGCAAAGTTCTTCAACCTGCGCAGACTGGATAACACCCGAGCTGTATGATTTTGTTCCGAGTCCGGTAAATTTGCGGACGGCTTCGATCTCCTTGGGTTTTCCCTTCGATCCTATCTCAAAGATCTTAAGTCTCGCCGTGAGCGATCCTACGTCGATCACCGCGACAAGCTTTTTTGCCATTTTAAATGTCCTCTTTTCAGTTACTTATCGAAAGATTATCGATAACAGCCTTTGTTATCTCCTTTGTTCCGACAAGTGTTGTATTATTGCCTTCTCCCACAAAGGTTATGTCACCGGTGCGGAGCCCGGCAGAAAGCGTTTTCTTTACTGCGTTTTCGATATCGAAAGCTATCTCTTCCTCACCGAATATCATCCTCATCATCATTGCAGCCGACAGGATAGCTCCCAGAGGATTAGCCTTGTTCTGACCGGCGAGATCAGGCGCGGAACCGTGAATAGGTTCAAACATCCCCGGTTTGCCCTTAACACCTACCGATGCTGAAGGAAGCATGCCGACAGAACCGACGATCTGCCCTGCTTCATCGGATAATATATCACCGAACAGATTGCTCGTTACGATAACATCAAAAGTCGAAGGTCTGCTGATAAGCTGCATTGCGGCATTATCAATATAAAGACAGTCAAATTCAACTTCAGGGTAATCAAAGCTCATCTGGCTTGCCAAAGCCCTCCACATCCTGCTGGTCGTAAGGACATTGGCCTTGTCTACGAGCGTAAGATTCTTCCGTCTCTTCATCGCGAGATCAAAAGCGATCTTTAATATCCTGTTGATCTCTCCTTCGGAATAACTCTCGGTATCAAATGCTATCTTCCCTTTTACTGTTCCGTCAGATAAACGGTCACCGCTCTGATAGATTCCGTTCTTGCCGAAATAGATGCCTCCGGTAAGTTCTCTTACGATAACAAAGTCGATCTTTCCGGGATTCTTGAGAGGCGATGCGGCAACAAGTTCATCGTAAACAACAGCGGGTCTGATATTTGCATAAAGACCAAGGCCTGATCTTAATCCGAGAAGAGCTCTCTCCGGTCTAATATCAGGTTCGACATTGTCCCACTTCGGTCCTCCGACCGCACCTAAAAGGACAGCATCACTGTCCATGGCTCCTGAGATGGTCTCCTGCGGAAGAGGTATTCCGTAGCGGTCGATCGCAGCACCGCCGGCCAGTAATTCTCTTGTAAATATCTCTACATCCCTGCTTTTCGCAGCTGCTTCCAAAACCTCGATCGCTGCAGATGTGATCTCAGGTCCGATCCCGTCACCCGGAATAACAGCAATATTGCACTTCTTTGACATAAAAAGACTCCCCTAATCTTTCAACGCGGATCCGGTATAGCCGACCAGTCCGCCACTTGCCATAATGTTCTTTATAAACTCCGGGAAAGGCTTAGCATTAAAGCTTTCACCCGTTGTCTTATCAGTAATGACTCCCGTATCGAAGTCTGCTTCGATCTCATCACCTTCAGAAATCTTTTCACATGCCTCAGGGCACTCCAAGATAGGGAGGCCGACATTTATCGCATTACGGTAGAATATCCTTGCAAAATCAGATGCGATAACAAGCGATATACCGCTTGCTTTTATAGCTACGGGAGCATGTTCTCTTGAAGATCCGCAGCCGAAATTCTTACCCGTAACCATGATATCGCCGGGACTTACCCTGTCTTTGAAAGTCTTGTCGATATCCTCCATGCAGTGTTCCTTAAGATGATCAGGATCTGCAGATGTAAGATATCTTGCAGGGATGATAACATCCGTATCTATGTTGTCGCCGTATTTAAAAACTTTTCCGCTGACCTTCATCCGGGGCTCTCCTTATATCACAACTCATCCGGCGTTCCGACACGTCCCAGGACAGCCGAACTGACCGCAACCGGGACTCCGCTTAATATAACTTCAGATTCAGGATCACCCATACGGCCGACAAAATTTCTGTTGGTCGTGGAAACACATCTTTCACCCTTTGCAAGTACTCCCATATGACCTCCCAGACAGGGACCGCAGGTGGGAGTGGAAATAACACATCCCGCATCATCAAGATCCTGAAGCCAGCCGTTCTCAAGTGCCTGTCTGTAAACCTTTTGTGATCCCGGGATCACAATACATCTGACATCCTTGTGAACCTTCAGACCCTTAAGGATAGTTGCGGCAGCTCCGATATCTTCAAGTCTTCCGTTCGTGCATGAACCGATAACGACCTGGTCAATCTTAAGATCTGTGCATTCCGAAGCCTTTCTTGTGTTTGAAGGCAGATGCGGCAGCGCTACGGTAAGGTCGATATCATCAAGATCGATATCTATCACCTGAGCGTAATCAGCATCCTCATCTGCAGAAAAGATCTTATAATCACTCTTGATGAAACGTTCCGGATTTGTTCTCGAGATATACTTGAGTGTATAGTTGTCGACCGGGAAGATCCCGTTTTTCGCTCCGCACTCGATAGCCATATTGCAGACTGTGAGTCTTCCGTCCATCGAGAGAGCTTTGATTCCGTCTCCGTCAAATTCCAGTGATTTATAAAGCGCACCGTCAACACCGATCCTGCCGATGATGCTTAATATGAGATCCTTTCCTGTCACAAACTTTCTGAATCTCCCCATAAGATTGATCTTAATTGCATCAGGCACTTTAAACCAGGTGATCCCTCTGGCCATTGCGCAAGCAAGATCTGTCGAACCTACACCGGTCGAAAACGAACCTAATGCCCCGTATGTACAGGTATGTGAATCGGCACCTATGACAAGATCACCGGGCAGCACGATCCCGTTATCTGGAAGAATAACGTGCTCTATTCCCATCTCCCTCCTGCCGAGTTCGTAGTAATGGGTTATCTCCTGCTCCCTTGCAAAGCATCTCATAGTCTTATTCAGCTCGGCGGATTTGATGTCTTTATTCGGAGTAAAGTGGTCCTGTATCAATAGGACCCTGTCTTTATCAAAAACTTCTTTTACGCCGAGTTTCCTGAAGATCCCGATCGCGGGCGGAGCAGTAACATCATTGCCAAGCACATAATCCAGCCTGGCTTCGATAAGGTCTCCCGGAGCAACACAGTCAAGCCCTGCATGAGCTGCAAGAATCTTCTGCGTCATGGTCATAGGCATATGAACATACCTCCGGAAACAATAATATTTATTTTACAACATAATTTAATAATTAAAAACAGGCACATA